>Ga0055584_100002955_pt1 | contig 16821 bp, 17 predicted proteins | sample OSDHelmetaG_FD_58716 | JGI IMG/M metagenome (GOLD analysis project Ga0055584, IMG submission 58716) | Pelagic marine sediment microbial communities from the LTER site Helgoland, North Sea, for post-phytoplankton bloom and carbon turnover... | ecosystem: Environmental > Aquatic > Marine >... | reverse complement strand
GCCCTTTGCCGATTTTACGCGTTGATGCAGCTGGCGAGCCCCGCCGGGCTTTTTATTGCGCGGCAATCGCTGTGGGTCCCAAATCTGGATTAGTAACGACAGATGAATCGGCATCCGCCATGAGGTGAAAGAGCATTCCATCTCTTACACCCCGGTCAGCCACACGGACCCCCGGTGCCGGCCAAGTTTTGTATATCGCATCGAATATTGCGCAGCCGGCGATGACCAGGTCTGCGCGCCCTTCACCGATGCATGGATGGCTCGTTCGATCTGCGTATGACATAGAGGACAATCGTGCCGAGACGCTGGCAATTGCCTCCGCATCAAGCCATGTACCGTCAATCAAGCGCCGCTCGTATCGTGGCAAGCCAAGGTTTAGAGCAGCAAGCGTCGTGACCGTGCCCGACGTCCCAACCATCTGTGCTGCACCGCTCCCGACCTGTTCTGCCAGACCGTGGTCAGCCTCAAACGGCGCCAAGAGGTCGCGAATACGATCCACCATGGCTTGGTAGGTTTCGACAGAAATGTCGGTGCCGCCATAGGCTTCGGCAAGTGTCACAACGCCATAGGGCACGGATGTCCATGCCAGAAGTTCGGGCGACAGCTTCCCGCACCGGCGCAGCCACATCACTTCGGTGCTGCCGCCCCCAATATCAAACACGATGGCGTTCTCGCATTTGTGGTCCAACAGCGGCGCACAGCCGGCCATGGCTAGACGGGCTTCCTCAGCGGCATCAATTGTCTCCAACTGAATACCAGTCTCTTCGGCAGCTCGGGCCAGGAACGCATCGCCATTCTCAGCTTGCCGACAGGCTGCCGTCGCGACGCTGCGGGATATCGTGACCTGTCTCCTTTGCATTTTCGCCGCGCATATCTGGAGCGCCGCAATCGACCGGACCATGGCCGCTTCGGATAGACAGCCTGTTGCGTTGATACCCTCGCCCAAGCGAACGATCCGGGAAAACGAATCGATCACCCGGAAGCCGTTACGCGCGGGGCGGGCAACCAGCAAGCGACAGTTATTGGTACCAAGGTCGAGGGCCGCGTATACGTGGTTCCAGCGGCCGCCAGACGCCTCGCGCCGCGACCGCCGTCCCTTGCGGTTCCCGCTTGTGGAAAAGCGGTTCCTCATCAACAAAACCTCACCATTCGCCTGGAGACAGATTGTAACAGGTTCGCCGCCGTGCCCGCCATTAAGGCTTCATGTTGACAATCTTTGGCGAGGCCATCTATCAAAGGCCACCCGCCCGTTTGGGGGATAGTTTAGCGGTAGAACTCCCGGCTCTGACCCGGGCAGCCCAGGTTCAAATCCTGGTCCCCCAGCCAAATCCCGACCCTTCGCCGCGTTGCAATCAGATTGGCATTGAGCTGCGCCCTATTGCGCATCGCCTACCTTGAGCTCTTTTTGTTTCTTCTGGGTAAGTCCTCGAGCGACCAAACGATGGGACTGCTCCAAATAGGCCGTTAGGTCGTCATCTGAAAGACCCGGCCCAGCGTAGTGTTGGATCCATTTCATCCCCCGTGCAGCCATGTACGGCGCCGGACGCAAGCCTGGGTGCTCCTTAAGAAGTTCGAACGCGATCTCGGTCACTTTGAAAGTGAACGCTGGCACTTCGTCGGCCCAGCCCCCGATCGCAAAGACTTTGCCACCCACTTTCCAGACATGAGCCCCACCCCACTGAACAACATGGGTGGTCGCCATTAACGCTCCGCAGATCGCGTTGAATTGCTCGTACGTCATTCCTTAGTCGGAGCGATATCCAATGTTCTAACCGGCCGGTAGAAATCTGAACGCGTCTCCGTGACTCACAACGCGGCCCGCGACCGGTGTAGGAAAATGGGCCGCGAGAAGATGGGTATCGGTATCAGCAAGCTGTTCAATCAACGCCCGCCGAGTCTGACGTGAAAGGTCAGGATCTTCGCAGAACCGGCTCGACCACTCCGGATAGGCCATCTGGGACGCGTGGTGAATGGTATCACCGCACATGATCGCGGAGTCACCGCCTGATTCGACGTTGATCACGATGTTCCCCGGCGTATGGCCTGGCGCCGGCGCCAGCCAGATGCCGTCCTCCATCGCATGATCGGCTTCAACCATCACCGCTTGTCCGTGTTCAACCACCGGGAGCACGCTATCATCAAACGAACCGTGGTTGACCTCGTGCCCTTCCGCCCGTTGTGCCTCCCAGAAAGCAAACTCCTCGCGCGCGAAAATGTACCGTGCATTTGGAAACGTCGGCACCCAACGGCCGTCAATAAGCCGCGTGTTCCATCCGACGTGATCGACATGCAGGTGGGTGCACATCACAAAGTCTACTTCTTCGGCGCGAACACCGAGCCGGGCTAGATCGTCAAGGTAGGGATTATCCAGTTGATGCCAGAAATCGCGTGCCGGTCGATGCTTGTCGTTGCCCACGCAGGTATCGACGAGAATCGTGTGATGCGGTGTCCGCACGATGTAACTATGAAAACTCATAATGAACTTGCCGGAACCAGGCTCAATGAAGTTCGGTTCAAGCCAATGGCGTTCAGGATCCAACGCCGTCGACGTGGCATCTGGAAACAAGAAATCGGGCTCAAAAATCGGCAACTCAGACTCGACCACGCGATCGACCCGAATATCCCCGATGTTCAGAGTTATCATTGAACCATGCCCTTTTCGCCTGGTGGCGACCCTAGTCTAGACCTTCAACAAATCCGGCAAGATCTTCGTTGAAGCGGTCGGCCGACTCCCAGAACGGGCAATGCCCGACGCCATCATAGATTTCCATCCGTTTCTTTTCATGCGGCACCTGCGCCATGGTGTACTCGCCTGCAAACGGCAACACGATCTGATCCTCCGACCCATGAACCTGCATGAATGGAACACTGAGTTTACCGATGACATCACCATTGTCGGCAACGCGGTTGAGCATCCACTGGCGAATCTCAGGCGGCACCATCATGTTGTATCCAAGCATCATGTCGAATTCATCGGCCGGCAGCGGTGTGGCCGTGCAGGCCTTGATGAACGCTGATGTCCCTCGAATGTTCGCCTCGGGATCGGACGAAAACATATCGGCAAGATTGTCAGCCGCCCCACGGCCAAACATTTTGTTGCTTACTTCTGTGCCTTGTTGGGTCGGCGAAGATGAAAGGAACAAGCCACGCATTCGCGAATCGCCGTAATGCCGAAGATAGTCTGCGGCCCAATTGCCCCCCATTGACCAACCGACAAACACAAATGATTCAACGCCGCAATGATCCAGCACGGCAGTGACATCATCGGCGTTCGGCTTGGCCTGGTTATAGGCCGCTTCATCCCACGGTTTTCCTGAGGCGCCATGCCCACGAACGTCAAATGAAATAAGGCGATACCGCTCACTCAGCACGCTTTTTCTCTGTCGTTGCCAACAGAGGGCCGCTTGGGAAAAACCATGAACTAATAGAAGCGCAGGTCCGTCGCGCTTCCCTTCATCGTAGAGCGCAATCTCGACACCACCTGCACCCACTACCTTTTCCATGATTCGCCTCCCGTTTCTGTCGTTCAACGATCTTTAAGACAGCTTATCAATTGGTGCAATGTCGGTCTCGCCATCCCGCAACGCTGGGCGGAACGCAGCGGCACGAACGGACTTTCGCCGTCAGGGCAGCGTCCCACTCGCCACCACTGACGTCTACCAGCTAGCTGTACCGCACACCTTCGTCACGCCGATAGCCGGCTGCGGCCACGATCCCGAACACGACCGTGTAGCCGACCAACCACAGCCAGGGCTGGAACGACCAGGACTGTCCCAACACCGCGGCCCAGGCCAACTCACCGATCTGGCGCGTCGGAAGCACCTGCGAAATTGAATCAAGAAATGGCGGCATACTACTTGGCGTGATGAACAGGCCCCCGCCAAACGACAACGCAAGATAGAGAATATTGGCGATCGGTAATGCCGCTTTGGGCGGGGACCAATACCCAATCGCGATTCCCAACAGCGCCATCGGCACCCCGCCCAGAAACACAGCGATCAATAATCGGACCCACGAGACCAGTGGCATCGCCACATCTGTCAAAACCAACGCAACGGCGATCAGGACGCAGACGGCCACAACGGCGAAGACTACCGCGGCGAGAACATTGGCGGCAAACCGCGTCCCCGGAGACACGGGGAGGACATGCGCAAAATGCTCCCAGGGCGACTCACGATCATTGGCGATCCCGACGCCGAACTGAAAAAACGCGACTCCAAGCGCTGCGAAAATCGCGAACGATGCCATCACGATGTTCGCAGCCTCCCGCGACTCACCCACTGACGGTCCAATGAATAGAAACACAACGCCAGGAATAAGAACGGTGACGAGTGAATAGGCCGGCGTTCTAATCAACGCCACCATGGTGGCGCGAAAGTGCTCCAGCATCAGATTCATGGCGTCGGGTTCTTTGTAATTTCGACGAAAGCCTCTTCGAGGCTAGCCCGGCGTACCTCAAGATCAGAGAACGGAAGCCCCGCGCCAACCAACGAGCGAACAACCTCATCGGCATCGTGGGCATAGATCGTCACCCAACCGCCGGCTTCTTCGATTCGAGCAATCCCGGGGAGGCTGCCTGGCGACGGCCCCCTGAATCTGACGAGACTCTGGCCCACGTATTGCCGAATTTGATCAACGCTCCCGTCAGCGATCATGCGACCGCCGTGTACCACACCAATACGCGAAGCCAGCGCCTCGGCTTCTTCGAGTTAGTGTGTCGTCAGCACAATGGTTCCCCCGCCATCGCGGAAGGCACCAATCGCCTCCCATAGCGCCCGGCGCGCCTCGACATCAAGGCCCGTCGTAGGCTCGTCCAAGAAAACAAGCTCGGGGTCGCCTGCAAATGCGAGCGCTACGGCAAGCATTCTCTTTTGCCCACCGCTCAGGCCACCAGCTTGGCGCCGAACAAGGTTGCTAAGCGGGAAACGTTCGAAAAGTCGATGATCTTCAAGGGGTCGCGGATAGTGCGCCCGAACGAGCCTGAGAATCTCTCCGACCCGAAGCGCATTGGGAAAACCGCTCTCCTGCGGTGTCAGGCCGATCCGACGGCGGACCCCCACGTCACGTGGACTACCATCCAACAGCGTTACGCTACCCGCGTCGGCCCGCCGACTCCCGGTCAGCACGCCGACCGCTGTCGTTTTACCGGCGCCGTTGGGCCCTAGCAGCGCCAATATTTCGCCGCGTCTTACATCGAGGTTGATGCCGTCCAGCGCTTTGGTCGCACCATAGGCCTTTGAAACACCGCTCAGTGCGGCCACGGAATCCGATTTGGCCAAGTTTCCTGCGGCCGAATGGCCGCCCCCTGATTCGCCCTTGAAACCCCAGCAAAGAGTGATTATCAATAATATATCACTCTGTCATATTATATGGCAACACAACGGGGCCCAATGTGCACGTAAAGACCCTATGTCTAGCCATCCTCTCGATGGGGGACGCTTCAGGCTACGAAATAAAGAAACTCCTGGAAGGACCGTTTAGTCACATCCACGAGGCAAGCTTTGGCGCGATTTACCCTGCACTCGCCCGCCTCCAGGAAGATGGCCTCGTAACGTGCGAAGAACGAAGCCAGGAGAAACGACCGGACAAAAAGGTCTACGCACTGACGCAGCGTGGCCGGTTCGACCTCATCCAAGAACTCACGGTCATACCTGGACCAGATAGGATTCGATCAGATTTCTTGGTGCTCATGCTTTACGCGCATCTTCTTCCGCCCGCGCATATTGCCAACGTCATCGAAACACGGCTTGGCATCCTCACCTCCCTTTTGGCCGAACTCGAAAATAGCGATACTTCACCAGTACCGGCTGGTGAGGAATCCAGCGCCGAGTTCGTTCGCGGCTATGGCAAGGCAGTGCTACAGGCCGCCCAACATTACATCGAAGAAAACCGGCACCTCGTTGAAGGTGCTGCCCTTGTTGCAGGTGGGGCTCGCAGCGAAACCGACGAAAAAAAGGAGCGCCCCGCCGGGGTGGCAGCTGAATGAACAAGTCTGTTGGAATTGCAGTACTCATTGCCGTCGCCGTTGCAGGCTGGATTCTGAGTGAACGGTGGACCGGTGGCGGCGATAGCAACGCCGCCACACCACCAGCACCAACAAATGCGGCCGCAGAAGCAGCCAAGACTGAGAAGCTTGACGTTTTGGTCGAGGTTCGCACGCTGATTGCGGAATCGCGGACCCGCCGGATCGAGTTGCGCGGTCGCACCGAGGCCTCAAGGTGGGTGGATATTCGAGCGGAAACTGCAGCACGAGTTGTTGCGATCAAGGCTCAAAAAGGCGCCAAGGTTCGCGCCGGTCAGGTCATTGTTGAGCTGGCGATGGATGATCGCGAAGCCAAGCTCGCAGAAGCCATTGCCTCTGTGCGCCAGCGCCAGATCGAATACGACGCGGCTCAGCGACTGAGCGAGCGCGGCTATCGTGCCCAGACCAAGGTTGCCGAAAGCGCAGCCCAGTTGGACCGGGCCCTTGCCTATCAGGCGCAGGTAGAGCTCGACATCGCCAACACCAAGATCAAGGCCCCATTCGACGGCGTCCTTGAATTGCGACATGTCGAGATGGGCGCCTATGTATCAAAGAACATAGCGGTTGCACGGGTCGTCGACGAAGACCCCTATCTCGTCGTTGGCCAGGTCTCGGAGATCGATGTCCCCTTTTTGAAGGTCGGTGACCCAGGAACTGCCACGCTGGCGTCCGGCGCGACAATCGAAGGAAAAATCCGTTTTATCGCCACGACGGCCGATCCCAAAACACGCACTTTCCGCGTTGAACTGGAGGTCAGCAACCGCGGCGGGCAGCTCCGCGACGGACTCACCGCTGAGATCGAAGTCGAAGTCGACGAGCGGATGGCCCATCACGTGAGTTCGGCGATCCTCACCTTGAACGATGAAGGCGTACTCGGTGTGCGTGGTCTTGAGGGAGAGAACACGGTCAAATTCTTCCCCGTAGAGATCATCGACGATACCGGCGACGGCGTCTGGCTAAATGGCCTCCCCGAACGCGTCGACGTCATTTCAGTGGGGCAAGAGTTCGTCCGCGAGGGTGACCGTGTGCGGACCAAGCGGGCCGAGGAGGCAAACTCGTGAACGCAATTATCGATACGGCTCTCAATCGGTCGCGCGTCGTTCTTCTTGGGCTGGCCCTCATTTTGGTGGCCGGCCTCGTGGCGTATATCGAGATCCCCAAAGAGGCCGAGCCCGACGTCAATATTCCCTTCGTTTATGTATCAATAAGTCACGCAGGGATTTCCCCAGGCGATGCTGAGAGACTTCTTGTTCGTCCAATGGAGAAGGAGCTGAAGACGATCGAGGGCATCAAATTGATGACTTCGACAGCTTCCGAAGGACACGCGTCGGTTCTGCTTGAGTTTGACGCCGGCTTCGACGCCGATGCCGCACTCGACGATGTGCGCGAGAAAGTTGATATCGCGAAGACGGAACTTCCGGAAGACAGCGACGAACCGACCGTCAATGAAATCACCACCAGTGGTTTTCCCGTTCTCGTCGCCACCCTCTCCGGAGGTGTACCCGAGCGCACGCTCTACCGCATGGCTGACCAGTTGAAAGACGCCATCGAGACCATCCCGAGCATCCTAGAAGCAAAAGTCGTCGGCGATAGAGAAGAAGTGTTGGAAGTGGTCGTCGAGCCAATCAAGCTCGAGAGCTACAACATCTCGAACGAGGAATTGATCGGTGCGATCAACCTCAACAACCGGCTGGTTGCGGCAGGTGCCCTGGATTCCGGGCAAGGCCGCTTTTCGGTCAAAGTTCCCGGACTTTTCGAAACGGCACGCGACGTCCTGGACCTACCCCTGAAGGTGAGCGACGACGGCAATGGCGTCGTTACCCTTGGAGACGTCACAACCGTTCGGCGCACGTTCAAAGACCGTACTAGCTACGCGAGGCTCAATGGGGAACCAGCCGTCGCTCTCGAAATCACGAAACGAGCCGGCACCAACATTATTGAGAACAATATTGCGGTGCGGGAAACCGTCGCATTTGTAACCGCCAGCTGGCCGGAAAATGTTCAGATCACATTCAGTCAAGACAAGATGGTCTTCACTCAGACCATCTTGTCCGAGCTTCAAAACAACATCGTAAGCGCTGTGCTTCTGGTGATGATTGTAGTCGTCGCGGCACTTGGCCTGCGTAGTGGCCTGCTAGTAGGCGTTGCCATCCCTGGTTCATTTCTTCTCGGCATCCTCATCATCACCATGTTGGGCCTGACAATGAACATGGTCGTCATGTTCAGCCTGATCCTTGCCGTCGGCATGTTGGTTGACGGCGCCATCGTCGTTACGGAATTCGCAGACCGACGAATGGCTGAAGGTGTGAGCCGACTTCAGGCTTACGGCGAGGCGTCAAAGAGAATGGCCTGGCCGATTACCGCTTCAACGGCAACGACCTTGGCTGCGTTTGCTCCACTGTTGTTCTGGCCGGGGATTGTCGGCGAGTTCATGGGCTTCTTACCTGTGACTTTGATCGCGACGCTATCTGCGTCGCTAATCATGGCGCTAATCTTCGTACCCACTCTCGGGTCATACTTCGGTCGCGCCAACTCCATGACACCGAAAACGGCCGCCAAATTTACTGCCATGGAATCTGGCGATATCAACAAGATCGGGGGTTTCGTCGGAATCTACGTTAAGGTTTTGCGCTTCTTCGTTCGCCCTGCCCCAATGCCCCTGATCACCGCGTTCGGATCTGTCGCACTTTTGATAGGCGCGATGGTGCTCTACGCGCAGCATGGTACGGGCGTAATTTTCTTCCCAAACGTCGACCCCGATAACGCACGTGTCTTGGTTCATGCACGCGGAAACATGTCAGTCCAAGAACGCGACGATCTCGTGCGCAAGGTCGAGGACCGCGTCCTTCTCGTGGATGGAATCCGAACGGTCTACACGAGAACAGGCGCGCCCGGACAAGGGTCATCTGATCCAGCCGACGTAATCGGCACAATGTACGTCGAGTTCTTTGATTGGGACGAGCGCCGTCCTGCCGCACAGATACTCACTCAGATTCGAGAGGACACTGCTGATATTCCAGGCGTCAGGGTCGAAGCGCGCGAACCCGAAGAAGGACCACCAACCGGCAAGGCGTTACGCTTGCAGCTTTCATCCAATGATCCCGAAGCACTCAATGTCTCCGTGGAACGCATCAACGCGGCCATTCAAGATCTTCCGGGTCTTATTGACTATGAGGATAGCCGACCGATCCCGGGTATTGAGTGGCGTCTCTCGGTGGATCGCAGTCAGGCAGGTCGCTTTGGCGCCGACGTCGTCTCAGTCGGCAACGTCGTAAAGCTCGTGACTAATGGAATCAAAGTAGGCGACTACCGCCCGGACGATGCTGACGAAGAAGTCGAAATCGTGGTTCGCTTTCCTGAAAGCGACCGGACCTTAGCGATGCTCGACGAGCTTCGCGTTCTCACGGCAAATGGTCTCGTTCCGGTCAGTAATTTCGTCACGCGAGATGCTCAGCAAAAAGTCGGAACCGTCGAACGTGTCGACGGGACACGTGTGCTCCGGATTGAATCTGAAGTCCTCCCGGGCGTCCTCCCAGACGACAAAGTGAAGGAAATTCGCGCTGCTCTCGAAAGCGTCGAATTGCCACCGAACGTTTTGGTTTCGTTCAAGGGACAAGACGAAGAACAAGCAGCTGCCGCTGATTTTCTTTCCAAGGCATTTGCGGTTGCTCTATTCATCATGCTGATCATTCTAGTCACCCAGTTCAACAGCTTCTATCATGCGGTCCTGATCCTGAGCGCCGTGATTCTGTCTACGATCGGGGTAATGCTCGGCCTTCTAGCGACCGGTCTGCCGTTTAGCATCGTGATGACAGGTGTCGGGATCATCACGCTCGCCGGCATTGTCGTGAACAACAATATTATTCTGATCGACACCTATCAGATATTGCGACGACAAGGCATGGACCCATACGAAGCAATTTTGCGCACCGGCGCCCAACGCATGCGACCCGTTCTACTAACAGCCGTTACAACCATCATTGGCCTCACACCAATGGTGACCGGTGTCGGTATCAACTTCATAACGCGGGAAGTCATCGTCGGCGCGCCGTCAACGCAATGGTGGGTCCTTCTCGCTACGACGGTAGCTTCAGGCCTCGCGTTCGCGACGGTTCTGACGTTGATCATTACGCCCAGCCTCATCTCCCTTGGCGTCAAAACAGACCATCTTGTTAAAAGGTTAGGTGGTGGATTTCGACGTGGGAAAGGCGGCAGCGGTTCCGTCTCAGGTGCCCCGGCTGAGTGACTACGCGCCGGGACCCGCATCCGGGTCGCCCTTGATTGGCGAAACGATCCCAGTATCAGCGGCTTCCTGAAGGGCTTTCAGGTGTTCAGCCGCCTCCTGCTGGCGGCGCCACATCGTGGCATAGAGCCCGTCACTTGATAGCAACGCCTCGTGGCGACCGCGCTCTGCGATCGTCCCTTTGTCCAAGACGACGATCTCGTCCGCATTAATAACTGTCGATAGCCTATGCGCGATCGTGATTGTCGTGCGGTCACGTGACACTTCTTGTATCGATTGCTGAATTTCCTTCTCCGTCCGCGAATCCAACGCGGATGTCGCTTCATCGAAGAGCAATATCTTCGGTTTCTTCAGGATAGTACGGGCAATCGCGACCCGCTGTTTCTCACCACCTGATATTTTCAACCCTCGTTCACCGACGACAGTATCGTAGCCGTCCGGTGTACTCATGATGAAGTCATGAATACTGGCCAGTTTCGCCGCTTCGACGATCTCATCGTCGGTCGCATCCGGACGTCCATATCGAATGTTGTACCGAATGGTGTCGTTAAAAAGGACGGTGTCTTGCGGGACCACCCCGATCGCACCGCGCAAACTATCCTGGGTAACCTTCGCGATATCTTGCCCATCAATTTGGATTGATCCCGTATCGACATCGTAAAATCGGTAGAGCAATCGCGAGAGCGTCGACTTACCGGCTCCACTTGCGCCAACAACCGCGATCGTGGCGCCTGCCGGCACCTCAAGTGAAAAGTCATGGAGAATTGGGCGACGCGAGTCATAGCCGAAGTTAACGGTGTTGAAGGTGATGCCTCCTTCTCCCACCACCAGCGCCTCTGCATTTTCTACGTCTTTCAATTCCGAATCGACGTCCAGAAGTTCGAACATCTTTTCCATGTCGACCAGAGACTGCTTGATCTGTCTGTAGACGAAACCAAGAAAGTTAAGCGGCATGAACAACTGCGTCATAAAGGCGCTGACGGCGACGAAATCACCGGTCGTCATGGTTCCCTCGACCACAGCACTTCCAGCGATAAGCAGGGCTCCGGAAGCACCAATCCCCATCAACGCGGCTTGCCCGATATTGAGAATGGCGAGCGATGAGGTGTTCTTCACTGCGGCATCTTCGTAGCGCCGCATCGCCTTATCGAACCGTTCGGCCTCCCACGCTTCGTTCCCGAAATACTTCACCGTTTCGAAGTTCAGCAAGCTATCGATCGCCTTTGTCATGGCTTCGTTGTCGCTTCGGTTCATTTCTCGGCGATACTTCAGCCGCCACTCTGTGATCGTCATCGTGTAGGCGATGTAAATCGCAACGGTGGCAAACGTGAAGAGCGCGATGATCCATGAATACCGATCGAACAGGATTGCTGTCACTAGGCCAATTTCAAGAAGGGTCGGTACAATATTGAATAGTGAAAAGCTGAGAATGAAATCGATCGCCTTCGTGCCGCGCTCGATGACTCGCGAAAGCCCGCCCGTTTGCCGTTCCAGGTGAAACCGCAAACCCAACACGTGAAGGTGCCGAAAGGTCCTTAAGGCAACAGCGCGGATGGCGTACTGGCTAACGCGTGCAAAGACCGCATCGCGCAATTGACCAAAAGCTTGCGATGCAATGCGCGCGACCCCGTACATGATGATGATCGCAACCGGCACACTAACCGCACCGACAACCAAAGGACTAGCGTCCGACAGAGCGGCAAGGTGATCGACGGCTTGCCCTAACAGGAGGGGTACGAAGATGACCGCGATTTTTGACGCGACAATCAAGAGAACGGCAATAACAACACGCGCCCTTAGATCTAGTCGGTTGCGCGGCCACAGGTAGGGCATCAGGTCAGCAAGCGCGCGGAGTTGACCGCCTTTTCGCGTGCCAACGGAATCAGTATCGAATGTAGTCTTTGCCATGCTCACACGCTGGAAAAGCCCGACCGAAACGCCAGGCGTCTAATGTAATTAGGGACCGTCCGACCCATGGGCCAGAGGTTTATGTCCTTAGTTTGTCGGGGGTATTGCGAATACCTGCCCAGGAAAGATCATGTCTGGGTCACGAATCTGATCTTTATTCGCATCGTAAATCACGGTGAAGCGCGGGCCACTGCCATAGGTCGCGCGAGCGATCCGCCAAAGAGAATTGCCGGGTTGCACAATTACCTGACCTTCTCGAATTTCGATTCGCGCGGGTTCGGCCCGGGTAAACGGCGTGGCCGCTCGGGCGACGACCTCGCCACCAGGCTTAACCTGGTCAACACGCAACTCATAATCACCGGGTTGAAGCGATTCAGCCGGCAGAAGAACCCAGTTGCCGGCCGAGTCTGTTCGTGACACGCCAACCAGGCGTCCGTCAGCATACGCCCGTACCTCTGTTTCGGGGACGCCGCGACCGGATACAACAACGTTACCCTTGTCGTCATAGTCCACAACATCGACACTCACGCCACCTGGCGGCGTACCCGATGCGGCGACTTCGCCGGGCCCCTGCAAAACGCGGCTCGCCCCCTCTCCGGCTCGGGGTGTGAGAACGGCAAGGGGTCGGCCCGGCGTGGGGCCGCTTTCATCACGATCCGGCACCGCAAGAACCACGACCTGCTCGGAATCGACCGCTGCTTCCCCTGGGCGTCTAGCAACAATCGATAGCTCTCGTGCACCGGCATCAAGTTGCTGCTGGGGAATCAAGACCCATTCTCCGTTCGGATCCGCCGTGACGGTTCCCAGCGGCAGACCCTGATCTAGTACGGTCACCGTCGCGCCAGGCTCCGCCCTGCCGGCGATGACGGCATTGCCGTCACGCGTCACGCGAACAACGTCAAACGTTGGGACAACCTTTGGAGCTTCCAACGCTGTTTCGGGCCCTCTCGTGGTCGACTTTGCGGCATCAACGGCCCGCTGCCCAGGCACCGTATTCTTAGGGGGGCTTGGTGCAGTAGGCGTACGCGGCTCCTGCGTAGCAACCGAAACGTCTCCTGCCGGACGCTCACCTATCGACGGCGCCCCTCGATCGGCGATTTCGGGTTCGGGTAGGAACACCAGGGCCCCCGCAATACCGATCGCGATGACGATCGCCGGGACCAAAAATTTCAACACGGGCCGTCCTCACGTAGTGGGGTGTGGCGCCTAAAGCCTACTATACCTGGGGCCGGAGGCGAAGAGGCCTACTAGACCCGCGTCCTAACCGCGCGGCACGGTGTTGGCGATGGCGGGTATCGATTTCAGGTACTCAGCAATTGCATTGAGATCTTCAGCGGTTAGGTCCTTGAGGCCGTGTTCAATGACCTCTTCCATCGACCCCTGCACATTGTCGAAATCGGGTTTGAAACCGGTCTGAAGCAGATTGACAATATCTGAGCGCGACCAACTGCCAATCCCGGTTGCACGGTCCGGTGTAATGTTGGGCACTCTCTCTCCTTCCGGGCCATCCGGCGTACCCGCCAAATACAGGCTTTCGCGCATACCACCCATCAAATTTCGTGGCGTATGACATTCCCCGCAATGGGCCGCCGCATCGACCAAATAGCGCCCGCGGTTCCAAGTCTCGCTCTGGGTCGGGCTATCAAGAACTGGTCCCCGCTCGAAAAAAAGCAGTTTCCAGAAGAACTGACCGAAACGGGCGTTGAAGGGAAACGAAACATCATGCCGGCGGTTTGCCTGTCGCACAGGTTCCAAACCGAATAGGTAGGCCTTCAAATCTAGTAGGTCGGGGTCCGTTAGGCGCGTATAGGACGTGTAGGGAAAGACCGGGAAATAATGTTGGTCCGACGGGTTTACGCCATCACGAAACGCCCGAATGAATTCGGCGTCGCTCCAACTTCCAATGCCGGTTTCGATATCTGGCGTAATATTGGGCGAAAAAAAGGTGCCGAAGGGCGTCCCAAGGGGTCGACCACCCGCGTAGGCCGCTCCCTCTGCCTCATAGTTGGTGTGGCACGAAATACAGCCCGACGCTTTAGCCAGGTACTCACCGCGCGACGCACTTTGCGCGACAGCAAGCTCGGAAAGCCCCGCGAACGCAATCGCAGTCAGAAAAAAAAGGGCGCCAATGGATTGCACCTTGGCAACCCATTGGCGCAGAACCTTCTTACTAGGATTGTGGCGCGCGGTAGGGCCTATGGCACGCAGCGCATTGCTGGCCCATTGCCCCCAAGTTTTGTCCAACACCGGCCATATCTCCCGCAGCAGCCGCTGCAGCAAGTCTGCTGCCAGCTTCTTCCAAGGCTTTGATTATACCCGCGACTTCTTCTGTATCATCAAAGAACGCCGCCTTCAGGCGCGATCCTTCGCCATCTGTTCCTTTGGGAAACAAATCCCCGAACATTCCAGCCAGGCCGTTGAGAGCGGCCCCATGCGCCGCAAGATCGTCTTTGTTTTCTACCTTGCCCTGCAGGATTGCGCCGATCGACCCCATATGAGCACCAACCGCCCGCATCACATTGACACGGTACTTGATCGCTTCACTCGCCATCTCGCCTTCGACCATACGCTCTTGCGCCTGAGCGCTTCCAGCCGTCAAGCCAACTGCGACAATGGTCGCTGCTAGCAATCGTCCAATTCCAAAAACCATCAGTGAGTCTCCGCCCCTAAGTTACATTCGTTTCAGCAAACACGATTGACGTCCGATTATTCCGCGGCGTCGGAAATTGTGACCCTCTTTGAGCCGTTGCCGTACCCGTCGACGTTGTCATGTGCTCGAACGACGACGTGAGACATCGAATTTGGGACGCGGACCCGACTCAACGATCGGGTAAAGGGCTGCTCTGCTACGTGCGGGTGAAGAAGCGTCCGGGTCGCCAAAACCTGCCCTTCCGGCGAGATCACTTCCCATTTGTCGGCGTAGTGATCCCAGCCGGTATCGGCGTGCCGGACTGTGACATCAAACCGGTATAGTTCTAATCCCGTCGGAGTTATCTTGACGGCAATAACATCAGCACTTCCGGCAGTCGCCGGCGCCACCCCAACGATCATACTCAAGCCGAGCAGGAGTTCCCTTAACCTCATGGCGCGCATTTCCTCTCTTTGTGTCTATTGCGCTTCAAGTATCCGCGTCGACCAAGTCTACAAGGACGCAGCTGTTGAGCTCGGAAGCATCATGGCGAAGCAAGGCATTCGTTTAGTTTTTGGCGGTGGCAGGGTCGGCCTGATGGGTCTCCTCGCCGACGCCGTCATGGCGGGCGGCGGCGAGGTCATCGGGGTCATCCCACGACACCTTGAGGAAGTTGAGGTTGGTCATCACGCGATCACCGAATTGCACGTTGTGGACAACATGCATCTTCGCAAGGAAATGATGTTTCGGATGGCCGATGCCATTGCGGTCTTGCCCGGCGGGCTCGGAACCCTCGACGAGACATTTGAAATGATCACTTGGCGGCAACTTGAACTTCACGACAAACCGATCTTGATCGTAGATGTCGCCGGATTTTGGCAGCCCTTCCTCAAGCTCGTGAATCACATTTGTGATACAGGGTTTGCTTCGCCCACCGCCTGCGAACTTTTCGCAACCGTAACGAGTGTCGAAGAACTTCTGCCAACGATTCACGCGCTTCCTGAGCCTCGGGTGACCCCATTTCTGGATCGTCTCTAAGCCATCGTTCGGAAACTGCCTGGACTTGAACAGGCGTGTTCCGGTGTTATTGTGCGCGTCCTCCGGCCTAAGGCGCCGTGAGACCTCATTTTTTAGCTCTATTTGAATAGGGAGCCCCTCCCGATGGCGAAGATCAAGGTCGAAAACCCAGTTGTGGAACTCGATGGTGACGAGATGACTCGGATCATCTGGCACTTCATAAAAGACAAACTGATCCTTCCCTACCTTGATATCGACCTCAAATACTATGACCTCGGCATAGAATCGCGCGACGAAACCGACGATCAAATCACGATCGATTGCGCCGAGGCGATCAAGAAATATGGCGTCGGGGTCAAATGCGCCACGATCACGCCCGATGAAGCGCGGGTGGAGGAATTTGGCCTCAAAAAGATGTGGCGGTCGCCCAACGGAACGATTCGCAACATCTTGGGTGGCACGGTCTTTCGCGAGCCGATCATCTGCCAGAACGTCCCCCGGCTGGTCCCAGGCTGGACCCATCCGATCGTCATCGGTCGGCATGCTTTTGGCGATCAATATCGGGCCACAGACTTCGTCGTTCCCGGCAAAGGCAAGCTTACCGTAAAATTCGAACCTGAAGATGGCGGCGAGACGATTGAGCGCGAGGTGTTCGACTTCCCAGGCGGTGGCGTCGCGATGGCGATGTACAACCTGGATGATTCAATCCGAGGATTTGCCCGCGCCTGTATGAACTACGGCCTCAACCGAAAATGGCCCGTCTACCTGTCCACCAAGAACACGATCATGAAAGCCTATGATGGGCGCTTCAAAGATCTCTTCGAGGAAGTTTTTCAGGCCGAGTTCAAGGCCCAGTTCGACGCCGCGGGGATCATTTACGAACACCGCCTCATCGATGACATGGTTGCCGCCGCGATGAAGTGGAGCGGCGAGTTCGTATGGGCCTGTAAGAACTACGACGGTGATGTTCAGTCCGACACCGTTGCGCAGGGCTTCGGCTCC
>Ga0055584_100002954_pt1 | contig 16824 bp, 12 predicted proteins | sample OSDHelmetaG_FD_58716 | JGI IMG/M metagenome (GOLD analysis project Ga0055584, IMG submission 58716) | Pelagic marine sediment microbial communities from the LTER site Helgoland, North Sea, for post-phytoplankton bloom and carbon turnover... | ecosystem: Environmental > Aquatic > Marine >... | reverse complement strand
GCCTCGTGCATCACTTTGAACTTCTGGATCGGACCCAATTTGATGCCCGCCTGCTGGTATCAAACACCGGCTGGCTCACAGAAGAGTGTGATCGAATTGGCATTCCGTGGGATTTGGAAACCTTTGGGCACTGGCGGATCGGATCTTTGTTGGCGAACTGGAGACTCGCCCGCCGGCTTCGAAATTACATTCGCCGACACGAGATCGATCTCATCCACGCCAACGAACATTGGGTGGGCCCGCACAGCGGTTGGGCCGCCCGACTCGCCGGCATTCCCTCCGTGTGCCAATTCCGCACCGGCTTGGAAGACCTCACTCCCCGCCGCATTCGCAAATACCGGTACAGAGACTTCGATCGCGTGTTACCCGTTGCCGATGTGCTTTGCCAAGCCTTGGCGAGAGAACTTCCCGATCCGTCCATCCTCACTGTGGTCCGAGACGGCATCGAAGTGGGAATCGACGATTCCCCTTCCTGGGCCAAACGTACCACCCGGGTGATTGCCAATGTGGGAGCGATTTATCACGTGAAAGGACAGGCCAAGATATTTGAACAGGCCATCCCGTGGCTGCGAGCGGACAGCAAACGTTTCATGCTCTTCATCGGCGGTGCCCGCGCCGATTCGGAATACGTCGCCGCCCTCAAACAACACGTTCGCAACGAAGGACTTGAGAAACAGGCATTGTTCCTCGGATCACGTCCGGATGTGCCGAGATTGCTGAAAGCTGCCGACGCGCTGACGGCTTACTCGACGGTCGAAGGAGTCCCCCGAGTCGTAATGGAGGCGATGTCGAGAAGACGCCCGGTCATCGTGTCCAACACACCAGGAATGAGTGAAGTGGTGACCGACGGCGTGACCGGACGCATCGTGAATTTTGATGACGGTAGCGGTGAATTCGCGCAGGCTCTGGAGAGTTTGACGGTGGATCGGCCTGCATGGGAAAGCATGGGGGCCGAAGCCCGAACACAGGCGACCGCACGCTATTCCGTCGCGGCGATGTCGTTGCAAATTCAACAAATTTATCGCGAACTCCTGCCTGATGAGTGAAGCCAATCCACCCTTTGTCCACCCAACGGCCGAAGTTGCCGACACCGCCATCGTCGGCGACGACACCGCCCTCTGGCACAACGTTCAGGTGATGCCCGGCGCGCGAATTGGGACCAACTGCAAACTCGGCAAATCGGTCTACGTGGATTTCGGCGTGCAGATCGGCAAAAACGTAAAAATTCAAAACGGCATCTCCGTCTACAAGGGCGTCACTGTCGGTGACGACGTTCTGCTCGGCCCACACATGGTCTTTACCAACGACCTCTATCCCCGCGCCTGCAACGACGAATACGAGATCGTCCCCACCGAGATTTCCAAAGGTGCGTCGGTCGGTGCCAATGCCACGATCATCTGCGGTGTGACGCTCGGCGAATACTGCATGGTCGGTGCCGGCTCCGTCGTCGCCAGCGACGTTCCTCCTTACGCTTTGGTTGTCGGCAACCCGGCTCGCGTGATCGGCTACGTCTGCGCCTGCGGCAAACGCCTCAGTCTCGACTACAAATCCAAGTCGAAGGAGGAGGCGCAGTGTGAAAAGTGCGGCAAGCAATTCCGCATCGAAGCCAGCCAGCTTTCAGTGATCTGATTTCCTGCCGAGCATTCGCCCGGCAGCCTCCATCACCCGCTCCGGCGTGATCCCCTGCATACAGGGATAAGGCTTGGTCTTGTCGCAGATGAACTTGCGCGTGCGCTTGCATTCACAATCACCCAGCACGAGCTCGTGATCACAATGCCAGGGCCGCCAGCTCCACTCCGAAGACGGACCGAACAACGCGACTATGGGAGTCTGCATCGCTGCCGCCAGGTGCATCGCCACCGTATCCACACCGAGAAACATTCGAGCCCGCCCCAACAACCAACCGAACTCATCAAGGTTGATTCGCCCATCGGTACTGAAATGTGGCGCGGACGCATGGGCCAGAATCTGCGCCACCGTCTCGATCTCCCGGGAGTCCGGACCACAGGTGAACACCACCCGCACACCGTGATTCTGATACAACGCATCCGCCACCTTCGCCCAACGATCCGGCAACCATTGCTTGAACGGCCAACGGCTGGTCGGATGGACGATCACGAAGTCATCCACGGTCTCCATGAACGTCAGTTTTTTGTAGATGTCCGCTTCCTCAGCCTGCGGATGAAAGCGCACTGGACCGGCCTTGCCGGTCAATCCGGTGCCATCGAGCACGGTTTGGAAATCTTTCAGCACCTGATGTTCCGTCCCCCACTTGAATTTGGAGATGCGATTCACCATCCAGCGTTTGCCACCGAGGGTGTCGTAAGCGTCATTGATCCCGCGGATCTTCGCGGCGGACAACAGCATCCACAGCTTCGATCGGTCCGATCCGGAAAGATCAAAAGCGAGGTCGTAGCGACGCAGAAACAGTTTCGAAAAGGCATTGGCGAATTCTTTGCAGCCGGCGGCCCAGGTCCGCTTCGCTTTCTCCGGACGGGCCACCGGGATCACCGCGTTGACGTCCGGATTCCCCTTGAGCATCGACTCACAACCCGAACGCACAAGCACGTCAATCCGAGCGTCGGGATATCGTTCCCGCAAGAAACGAATCGTCGGTGTCATCAACAGCGTGTCACCGAGATGATTCAGCTTGGCGAGCAGGATGTTCATGCGCTCGCTGACAACTCACGTATACGGCGACGGGCCGTTTCGATATCGTTAGGCGTTGCCGTCTTTTCAAACGTCTTGACGCGCAATTCGTATCGCTGTGGAGCAAGAGCAGCCTTCAAGGCCAGAAAGGGATTGTAGTTACAGGGTTTTCCGAACAACGCGAGACCGCGAAGCTTGAAACCACGCCGTCGTTCTCCGAGTGTCAGACTTGAAAATACGGGCTTTGCGGTATCGGCCAATCTCGCCAGAGCATCGGCGATCGTGCGTGCCGCATTCCCGTCGGGACTCGCACACCAATCGGTCAGATGTCGCTCCCTCTTCTGGGCGTATTCCATCTGCCCCGGACTGGCGATCTGTTTCTCAATCAGTCGCACAATGTCATCCGCGCTTTCGCATTCGCAATTCAAACCCCGGACGGCGTCATGATAAAACATGGGATGCTTCTCAAATATCAGCTCAATGGTTGGTTTCCGGCACAACCAACTCTCCACTGCGGTAGTACACGTCTCGCACGAAATCTCCAGATCACACTCTTGGGTGAGCGAATAGATGGAGTCATTCCGGGCAATTCTTACGTGGTTCTGAATGCTGCGCGGCAAGGAATGAAGCCAATCCCGATAGAACTCCTCCGATTCGTTGGGATGAGGCCGAACAATCAACGAATACTTGTCCGCTTCCGCGACCGTCCGCAGAAGTCCCATTGCCCTTCCGCGCGCGCGGTGATTGGCGGCAATGGCCCCTCGGTAGTCGGCGTACAGAGGAATATGTTTCTTCCAGATATCGAAGAATTTATCCGCCTTCTCCGGAGGGAGATTCTCAAAATGCGCGAGACAAAAGTTTGAGCAGAACAGGACGATTGGACGCTGGCCCGCAAAGCGATCCTTTCGCGGCGCATAGAGTTTGTTCCACGGAGTGAAATGGAAATCGAACTTGGGATTGCCCCCCACCACAATTTCAGTACGCGCCTCGTCGTATCCGTTCTCTAGCAGGGCATTACGCTGATGATCGTTCCAACAGAAGTACATGTCCACATTCGCATTCTCCTTGTAGCGCCGACTGTTGAAACGCATGACGTCGGGATTGTAGAGCAGGGATTCGTTGGGAAGCACGGCTACCTTCACGCCCATGGATGCAAGTCGCTCCGAATAATCCGCCAAATGGGTGGCCAAGAGATGATTGAAGAGAATCACCGCCGGACGATGGGCGGCGACAACCGACCGCCAAGCCTCGATCGGTTCCACGAAGACCCGCTTGCCCTGTGCCTCAAGATGATGCGCAATCAACGCCAGACCAGGCAGATCGCGGCGCTTGTTGTCGCAGAGTAATACAATCGGTTCAGACATTGTTCGGACGCGCAGATGGCAGCAGGGAAGACGCCAAGTGGGAAGTTAAAACCGGTTGTCGGCGTGTTTCTGTTCCACGCTATCGTTCATCCTCCTCAAATCCGGAGATCGACGCAGCAGTTCCAAGATGTCTTGAGTCCTGAAGCCGGGATCATGTCGCGCGAGTTCTCGCCACACATTCTTCGCAAACTGCAGATCCTCCGAAGTATCGACAACCCATCGATGATCTGACAGATCCTCCGGGCTGGCATGAGAGTGCAGTCGAAACTTGTCCGGATTGGAATAGATGTACGGTGTCACATGCTCCCTCTCCAATTCCCTGACCGCTTCTTCAAAAGCCCGATTGAGAGTCTCAAGGGTGCAGATTTCCGTATCCAAGCCTCGGGGAAAAGTCCGCGCCATTGTGCAGTTCGTGCTGTAATCAACCGTGGTCCGCACCTCATTCGCGACGGCAAAATCGGCCAGCATCTCATCCAACAGAAAGGGATCGTAGAAGGGACAATCCGAAGTGATACGCACCACGGTCTCAACCTGATGAGCCGAGGCCGCACCATGGAAACGGGCCAGCACATCGTCTTCACTACCCCGATGGCAGGCGACGCCCAGATGCTGACAGGCCTGTTCCAGCGCATCATCTGCCGCGCCGGTCGGAATCGCCACAATGACACCATCGATGCGACGGCTGAGACGCAGTCGCCGAATCAGTTGTCCCAACACAGTCGTGTCACCGAGAGCGAGCAACACCTTTCCGGGGAGTCGCGAAGAGGACATTCGCGCTTGAACAATTGCTGCCGTTTTCATTCCGCCACGAGCTCCCAACTCACCGGTGTGCCCCGTGCAACATCGCGAGCGGCTCGCCGTCCCAGCAACTCGCCCAAGTGCCGCGTGTGCAGCCCCGCACCCGGTCGAATCGACCGAATGTTCTGGCGGGTGAATTCATCACCTTTCTTCACGTCTTCCACCACAAAGAGACTTCGGCGAAAAACCCGACTCTTCGCCTCCTTGGGCGAAACCTCATAGTTCACTTTCCCCAAAGCCTTTTCGGTCATCCGAATGGCGTCGACCATCTCGACAAACTCTCCCGGTTCCATCGAAAAAGCGGAATCCGGTCCCGGGTCAGCACGCGAGAGCGTAAAGTGCTTCTCCACGATGACCGCACCGAGCGCGACGGCGGCAACCGCAGCAGTGGCCCCCATCGTGTGATCACTGAGACCCACGGGCACCGAAAAACGTTCGGTCATATCGACCAGCGTGCGCAGATCCATTTCCTCGGGCGCGGCGGGATACGCACTGGTACATTTCAACAGAGCCAACTGTTGATTCCCTCCGGCACGCATCGTCTCCACCGCCTCCTCAATCTCTGCCGAAGTGGCCATTCCCGTCGATGCGATGATCGGTTTGCCCGTGCCGGCGATCTTGCGTAGCAGCGGCAGATCAACGAGTTCGAAGGAGGCCACCTTGTGCATCGCCATCTCGTGCGATTCCAGGAAATCCACGGCGCTGTCGTCAAACGGCGTCGAAAAGAAATCCATCCCCAATCCCTCGGCCAGCGACTTCAGATGGCCCGTCCATTCCCAGGGCATAGCCGCCTCCTGGTAGAGCTCGTGCAAGGTCTTGCCGTCCCAAAGCGTGCCGCCTTTGATGCGAAAGTGTTCGTTGTCGCACGGAATCGTCAATGTATCTGCGGTATAGGTCTGAATCTTGACCGCGTCCGCGCCAGATTCCGCCATCGCCCGGATCGTGCGCTCGGTGTGATCTATGTCACCGCGATGATTGGCCGAAAGTTCGGCGACGATATAGACCGGATGTCCAGGCCCGACCGGTCGTTTGCCAATATTGAGTTGGGAGCAGATCATATGCACTGTTCGCGATTCAGCAGGAAGCGCCGGGCCGGCTGTTGTTTTACTTCAGTGTCACCCATCCTGACAAACCCCGCGTTTTCGAAGGCCCGTATCGACGCAATGTTGTCCGGCTTGATCAGGGCTTCCACATCGTCAATCTGCGTGTCGGCAAAGAGTTGCAGGCAGCCCATCCAGATCAACTGTGTCCCCAGTCCGCGGCCACGGATATCGGTGGCAAGGCTGATCGAAATGGTGGCCAAGTTCTCTGCATTCAACTCGAAGCGAATCTGCCCCAGCGGTCGTTGCAGCTTGTCCATCGCAACCCAAAGTCGGCAATTCCGGTCAGCCAGACGCTCTGTGAACCAAGCCAAATGCGTATCCCAGGGGATCGGCTCAGAACTGAAGGAAACCGCGCGCACACCGGGCTCGTTGCTCCATTCCCAAAACTTTCGCGCATCATCCGCCACCGTCGGACGGAGCTGAAACAACGGCAGCCGAAGATGCCGACACACGCGCCCTACACCTTGACCGTCTATCAACCGGCGTCCGCTTTCAACCATTCGGCGCCGAAGTTCAATATCACCCAAAAGGGACTCCAGCCCCCGGAGCCAATCCGATCGGGTGATGCCGCTGTGAAAACCCAGGCTACAGGCAACGCCCGTCCGCGCGAGAAACTCGGCGTTCGGCCGTTGATTCTCCGCCAACGTCGCCAACAACATCGGGACGCCCATATACGCCAACTCCCAGCACGTGACTCCCGGTGCCGCCACCGCAAGATCCGCCCGTGACATCAGCGCCGCCATATTGGACACACTGTCGTGCAAAGTCACTGCATGTGGTGACTCATCGGCAACGGCCTCGATTTCAGCCCGATGAGGGTTCGCCGCACCGACGACAAGCTCAATTTCAAGCCGGTGATCGGTCATGCCTGAGATCACCCGCAGGCAATCGGTGCTGGCATTGGAAGGATCGGCACCACCCAAGGTTATCAGGATTCGCCGAACCTGTCCGACCTTACGGTGCGACGCTTCCCGGGCACACTGAAACTCACCACGTATCAGGCAGTACCGCCCCCCCAGCAATAGGGTGGCGCGAGAAGAGTAGTTGTCATATAGGGTGCGATCCGTACCGGCATTCTGATCGAGAATCAAATCGGCATTGATCATTCGTCCGATTGAGAAATCATCGAAGGCCAGGACTAGGGGAAACGCCTCACGATCCGAATTCGAAATCAGCCTGTGGAGATGATACCCATCCACCACGAGCCACAGGGGATTTACCTCGCCCGCCACCTCCGCGGTCGCTCTCCAATCCGCACCGGATCCAGACTCCACGTCAAGCGCTTGGTAAGACACGCCCAATTGCCGGCAACGATCAGCCAACTTTGGCGGCAAATCATGGGACACCAGCAATGCGTCGCCACCCAGACGAATCCATTCCTCGGCCAGGGTCAAGACACGCATGACATGCCCCACTCCAATCCGCGAATTCGCGTCGGCGCGCAGCAGGAGAGTAGGCGCGGAGTGGTTCACAATTCGGTCACGGGCTCAGAATCCGCCGTAGGATTTTCGACACCTCTTGCTGATCTTCCGGATGCAATCCATGGAACATCGGCAGACTGATGGCGGATTCATAATAGGCCTCTGCATTGGGGAAGTCACCGGGCTCGAATCCAAGCCGCCGGTAGTAGGGCTGCAAATGCACAGGAATATAGTGGACCTGCACACCGACCCCGGCTGACCGTAATTCGTCGAATACTTCGCGCCGGGTCTTGGTCTCCGTATCGATCCCGATCACGTACAAATGCCAGGAAGAGTTCGTATCCGGATGTTGCCAGGGTCGGATCACCGGCAGATCCGCCAACAGTTCGTCATAGCGAGCGGCAAGTTCTCTCCGTTCATCCATGATCGCGGTGAGATTCCCGACCTGCGACGATCCCAATGCACATTGAATGTCGGTGATCCGGTAGTTCCAGCCCAAATCGATCTGTTCGTAATACCACGGTCCGTGAGATTCGAATTCCAACCGACTTTCTTCCCGGGTGATGGCGTGGGTGCGGAAAAAATTCAGACGCTCGTATAACGCGTCATCATTGGTCATGACCATCCCGCCCTCCCCGGTTGTGAAGATCTTGACCGGATGAAAGCTGAAGGTAGTCAGACTGCTGTGGGCGCAATCACCGATCCGGGATCCGCGATATTCGGCGCCGACGGCATGGGCGGCATCTTCCACCACACGGAATCCATACCGATCCGCCAACCTTGCAATGTCGGAAATCTGGCAAGGCTGCCCGGAGAAATGCACCGGCACCACGACGCTTGGCAACACTCCGTCTTTCTCCGCCGCCTCTAGTTTCGCAGCGAGTGCATCCACACTCAGATTGTAGGTGCGGGGATCTATGTCGACAAAATCAACTTCGGCACCGCAGTACCGGGCGCAGTTGGCGGACGCAACAAAGGTGTTCGGGGAAGTCCACAGACGGTCTCCTGATTTCAGCCCCAGGCTCTGCATGGCCACGTGCAACGCGGCCGTACCATTCGATACCGCCACCGCATGTTTCGCACCGCATCGATCGGCCATCTGACGCTCAAATTCCGCAACTTTGGGCCCTTGGGTAAGCCAGTCCGATCGTAGCACTTCAGATACCGCCGCGACATCCGCGTCCGTGATCGTTTGGCGCCCATAGGGGAGGATCGGTCCCGGGACCGATCGCCAAGGGATCGATTCGTCGCTTCGGGAGCCAGCCATCACGCCTTCATTTCACGCAACTCTTCAACGGTAAGGAAATGCGGATTGTCACCCGAGTGATATTCGAACTCCGAAGCCACCGGCTTTCCGATCGCGCCCACGAGGTTCTTGGTATGATCAACCTTGAATCCGAAACTGATGGTCGGGCGGATGACAAAGTGATCCTCAAACTCTACGGTCAGATGGGAATCATCACGCGGACACATGATCTCATGGAGCTTTTCTCCCGGACGAATGCCGATGATCCGGGTCGGCTTGCCCGGGGCCATCGCTTCCGTGAGATCGGTGATTCGGACCGACGGAATCTTCGGCACAAAAATCTCGCCGCCATGCATGCGTTCGAAGTTTTGAAAGACAAACTCCACTCCGGCATCAAGTGTGATCCAGAACCGCGTCATGCGTGGATCGGTGATGGGGAGCTCCTCCGCCCCTTCGGCGAGCAGCTTCTCAAAGAAGGGAACCACGGATCCTCGCGATCCGACCACATTGCCGTAGCGGACCACCGCAAAACGCGTCTCGTGACCGCCGGCGATATTGTTGGCGGCAACGAACAGTTTGTCCGAGCAGAGTTTGGTCGCTCCATACAGGTTGATCGGATTGGCCGCCTTGTCAGTGGACAGGGCGATCACCTTTTTCACCTCGTTGGCAATCGCGGCGTTGATGACATTCTCCGCCCCGTGGACATTGGTCTTGATACACTCCATGGGGTTGTACTCAGCGGCCGGCACCTGCTTCAAAGCGGCTGCATGTACAACGTAGTCCACACCCCGCATGGCGGTCATCAACCGCTCGGGGTCACGTACGTCACCGATGAAATAGCGCAGTAATTTGCTATCCAGATCAGCAAAGCGCTGCTGCATTTCATACTGCTTGAGTTCGTCGCGGCTGAAAATGATCAGCTTCTTCGGCTTGTGCTCGCGGAGAAGTTTCTCAGTGAACTTGTGACCGAATGAACCCGTGCCACCGGTGACCAAAACGACTTTGTCGCTCCAATCCATCCGTCGAGGCTAGCGATTTGCCCGCCGTACGGCCACAAGAAGTTAAGATTCCGACCTCGAGCCCGCATTTTCCCCTTTTCTACGGGCATCGCCTTCCGTTCAATCCGTCGCGTCAATCCAAACAAATCCATCATGAACAAAACTCGCGCTCTTATTCTCGCCATTGTCGCCACGCTGTTGGTGACCGAATCGACCTCCTTTGCCGCCAAGAAAAAGTGGCAGCCAAGACTGGGACTGCAATCCTGGACCTGTCGCCACATGACCTTCGACCAGATCGTCAAGTTCGCCAAGGCCAACAAGCTCAAGTATCTCCAACTCATCGGCAAACACATTGATCCGAAGGCCCCCAAGGAAGAGAACCTCGCGAAGAAGAAGATTTTGGATGCGAACGGACTCGTCTGCTACACGTTTGGCGTCCAGCGTACCTACGACACCAAGGAAGAGAACCGTCAGACTTTTGAGTTCGCCAAATACATGGGCATCAAGCTCATCGTCGTCGAACCTCGCAAGCTGGAGCAGTGGGACAATCTCGAGGAACTCGTGAAGGAGTACGACATCAAACTGGCAATTCACAATCACGGTCATTCGTCCGTCTACGGCACCCCCGAGAAGGTCTGGAATATCCTCAAGAACCGCGACAAACGCATCGGAGTTTGCGTGGACATCGGCCACATCAGCGGAGCTGGTTTCGACGTAGCCAAGGCGTTTGTCGACTACCAGGGCCGCGTATACGACTTCCACGTGAAGGACAAAAAGGTTGAAAAGGCCGCGAACGGCAAGGATGTCATCCTCGACGTGGAGATCGGCAAGGGTGTCGCCAACTACGCCGGGCTGTTCAGGCAACTCGCCCAGGCCAACTGGCAGGGCGTGATGGCAATTGAAACCGACAACCGCACTTTCGCCCAGAATCCGCAGGTGTTTGTGAAGGAAGCCATCCGGTTCGTGAAGAAGAACACCCGCTAGGCCCCTTTCCCCAATCTGAATTCCCGAATGGCCTCCGCAAGGAGGCCATTTTCTTTAGACCGGTTGCCAAAAGTAGTTGCGGGAATCGCCCGAGCCAAAATTTCTTGTGGCAAGACGCGAGGAAGGAGTGGAGCGAGCTCCAAGACTGATGAGCAACGCCGCCACGAGGAATTTGGGCCGGGCCGCAATCCGTTCGAGCACAGCGAGCTAACTCCAGTCCACATGTTTCAATCCCGATTCCCGCAAGGACTTTTGGCAATCGGTCTAACGCCCGCTGATCAGGTAATTCGTATTGTCCCGGTCTTGACCGAGCCGCACACGGGGAAATGCCTTCGAAGAAAACGTGGCCGCGACCGTGAAATCATCCGTCCCACCTTCACTGTCGCGGAGTCGGAAAACCAAGGCACCGACCCAGCTGCGAAAGTCTCGATAGATCGAATAGGACTGTTCCTGCGACGCGCCATTGCGGGCCTCGAACACCTGCCGGACATTGAAGCCCCAGTTTTCGTTCATCCGATAATACCAACTGCCAAGAATGAGATTGTGCCCCACACCAAGGCGCGGAGCGGTGCGCACATAGCGATGCCCCAGACTGAGACTCCAGCGATCTCCCGGACTGAGAATCGCGCGATGGTCCGCAAGATTGAATCTGCCATCATCCAAGTCGTAACGCGTTTCTGAGGTGAGCGTCAGCCAGTCGCGCGGCTTGAAATCGAGATCGGAATAGGCATCCGAGAAGGAGTCCTGATCCGGACGGGTGCGCAGACGCCAATCGGTGAACAGGTTCCAGGCCAGCAAGGTGTCCGTCTGTTCCTCGCGCTTGGTCTGGAAAAGATTTCGCAAGCCAAAGCGCAACGTATTCTCACTGTCCACCGAGTCAATCGCATTGAAATCAGGATAGTCCAGCGGCAGGAGACGCAGCGTGGGGATGATCGAATCAAACTGCGGCAGTTCGGTCGGCATCATGTTGGGCGAAGGCACAAAAGCGTAGTTCAACGACGGTTCCATGATGTGCCGCAGACCCTTGGATTTGAACTGCGGCAGTTCCAGTTCCAGCCAGGTGCGGGACAGCTTGAAAGAGGCTTCGACTCCGGTATTGAATACCCAGCGATTCATCTCCGGTCCGGCGAAACCGCCTTCGGTTTCACCATAGTAAGTGTATCGCTGTCCGACTCGCGGAGTGATGTTCAACCACCCCATATAAGTCTTGGGCAACAACACCTGGTGATAGGTATCCAACCGCGTGGCGGCAAAAGGCTGCTGCGAGTTGTCGATGAACTCGTGCTTCAGATATGCGGCCGAGCTCTGGCTCTCGTAGAACAGGGGCGTGTTGCCCAACTGTTGTCGCAAGCCGGTGACCTGCAGATCCGGCAAGCGCTCAACGCGCTCAAAGAAATCGTTCACCCGCGGTGTCACCAGGGCGTTCAGCGTATAGTTTCGCCACAGGTATTCTGCTTCCACGAATGAGCTGGGCTGGGTGTTCTCCTGATATTCCCATTCGAAAAAATCCCGGAGGATGAACGGATCACCCTGTTCGCGCAGGACGGCCTTCACGGTGAAGTTGGTCCTCACATCAACCTCGTACGTAAAGTGTATGCGATGCCGATCTCCGTCCATCTGACGGCCACCCGCGTTCAGTTCGGGGCTGCCATCCCGGGTGTAGTAGGCCCGGACTTCCGTGCGCCCGTAACGACCCAGATCCAGCTTGATGTCCGGCCCCAACCCGATGCCCCGGCGGGTCCGAAAATCCAGGTGCATTGCCGTGTGCAGGCGGTCACTCACCAACCAGTTGTATTCGGCCATCAGGTAGGTCCCCCAAAGGCTGCGATAGCCCGGATCCGTCACCCAGAAGCGCTCGTGCTGTTTCAGACTGAGGTAGTAGCTCGGCAGATAGAAAATCGGGGTCTTGCCGATGTAGACCGTGGCCTTCTTCGCCTTCACATATTCACCCGGCACGAGAATCAGCTCCTTGGCCTCGACGCGATAATACGGCTTTGCGAGGTCATCGATCGTCACCATCGCGTTGGTGGCGGTGTAGACGTTGTTGGAAATGCTCGCCTGAAGCTGGAGTCCCCCGGCAAAAATTGGCGCATAACCCGTTCGAAAGCTGCCTGTCTTGATGTCCTTGGTCTTGAAGTTGTATTGCAACCGATCGCCAACCCAGCTTTGGCCTTCGGCACGCAGAAAGACGCTGCCGGCCGCCTCGATTTCACCCGTCTGCTGATTCAGCGTGACACGATCCGCCTGCAACTCGGCTTCACGACCGTCCTTGCCCTGATAGCTCACGATCACGCCGTTCCGGGCAACGACCTCTCCAGTATCGATATCGAACTCAATGGCCCCGTTGTCGTCCGCTGACCGAATGTTCCAGGGACTCAGTTCCGGTTGACCATAAACCGGAATGGAAACAGCCCAACCACACAGTACAAGTAGGGAAAGGAGCCGTTTCATGGGCGGAGTGAATCAAAACGACCCACCCGTGCCAAGCGGGTTTTGTTCACTGGTTCTCAGCCCGCAACAACTCCAAGGGCGGATGAGTCGTGATGCCCCATGATCCGAAGATTCCGACGGCAATTGTGATGATGAGGTTTGCCCCTACCGCCACCGCCACATGCATTGCGGGAAAGACAAACGGAACCTCGAACACGAACTTCGTCACCGCCCACTGGCCGCCAACCGCCAAGACAATGCCGGTGAGACTCGCCATGATGCCCAGGAGGCTGAATTCGACGAACTGAATCCTGAGGATCTGCGAACGTGAAGCGCCCAACGTACGCAGCAGAATACCCTCCTGAAACCTCTGATAGCGGCTGTTCAATGTGGCGGTGATGAGCAGCAGCACTCCGGTCAAGGCCGTGAAATAGGCCATGAAACGAACCCCGAAGGTGATCTTGCCGACAATGCTGTTGACCACATTCAGTACCAGCATGAGATCAATCGACGAGACATTCGGATACTTCCTGGTCACTGCCGATTGCAGACGTGCCGAGGCTTTGCTGTCCGGCACGCGCGTGGTGACGATGTAAAAGCCCGGAGCTTCATCCAAGACCCCCTTCGGAAAAACCATGAAGAAATTGGCCTGCACCCGGCGCCATTCCACCTTACGCAGATTGGCGACCCGCGCTTTCATGCCGATGCCCTGAATGTCAAAGACCAGTTCATCACCCACATCCACACCCAGATCGCGGGCGATTCCGTCCTCGACCGACACCGGAATCACCTCGTCATCAAATGAAGCCTCAGCAACCCAGTCTCCCTTCGTGACCGTTTCTGCTTCCGTCAGATGGTCGCGAAATGTGCAACGATACTCACGTCGCAAGACCCAGCCTGGATTACGCCGCCCACGCGATCCTCGGGGGCGATCTTCATCCACTTGATCTCGAGCTTGCCGACCACGCTCCATCAACTCACGCACCGGAGTTCCTTTCACTTCCTTCAGACGCATCGTCACCACCGGTGAAACCTCGACCAACGGGAGTTCCTGATCTGCGAGCACCTGTTTCACCCCCTCGATTTGGTCCGTCTGAATATCGAAGAGAATCGCGTTCGGCCGACTGTTGTTTTCACTGGGCAACAGTTCCTGAACGAGACCGAACTGGGCGAGGTAGAGGGTCAAAATCATGAAGGTGCCCAAACCCAAGGACAGCATCAGCAGACTCGTGCGGTTGTTCGGTCGGTAGAGATTCGACATGCCTTGTCGAACCACATACGTCCAACCCATCCGGGCGAAGACTCGCGCCAACCATCCGATGAGCTTGGCGACCAACAAGAGCAACCCGATGGCGACCGTCAAAGCGACCACGAAACCCACACCATGATGCCAGCGCTGTGTCTGCGAGACTGCGAAGGAAGTGACCCCGCCGATGATTGCCACGTAGAGAACCCACATCCACGGATCGCGAGACCGCAACTCCATCGCGCTTCGCCGCAACACGATGAGCGGCGACACCCGACGCACCTGCAGCAGGGGAATCAGGGCAAACAACATGCAGATTCCGAACCCCACTCCAGCGGCGCGCAACACCGGCCACCAACCGATCGCAAACTTGATCTCCATGGGAATGAAATCCGCGAACGCCAGCGGCAGGTATCGTTGCACCACGATACCACCCAGGCTCCCGATCATCACCCCGATCAATCCGAGCGCCGCACCTTGCAGGAGATAGATCGCAAAGGTCTGACCGACTGTGCATCCCAGACATCGCAGCACACCCACGGAATCCAGTTTCTGCCGCACGTGGAGCTGAATCGCCGACGCGATACCGATGGCCCCCAACAGCAACGCGATGAAACCCACGAGATTGAGAAAGCGGTACAGATTCCGCATGGCATTGCCCAGGTCTTCCTTGCGTTCCTCGACGGTGTCGACTCCCCAGCGGAACTCCTGGCGCTTCTTATTCACCTTGGCCAGGGCCGCCGCCAACTGGGCCGCCGTATCGAAACGCAAATAGCAACGGTAACGCGCGATGCTGGTGTTTCCGATCAGACCCGTGGCCTCCAGCATCTCGTGCGGCAAATAGACCCGTGGCGCCACGGTCGCGAAGACCATGTTCTCGCCGGGCACCTGTTGCAGCGCACCTACGACCTCCACCGGTATCTGGCCGATCTGCACAAAATCTCCCGGCTTGGCGCCGAACTGCTGCAACAGATTCTCCTCCACCAGCACACCCTGACCATTCTTGAACTTTGTGACGCCCTCCATCGGCGCCGACTCGATCACGCCATAGAACGGAAACTCACCGGTGAGGGTACGAATCTGCACCAACCGTGAGTCACCCGAAAACGGAAATCCCAGCATTGAGGAAAACGTGATCTGATAGGAGATATCGCCGCCGAGATCAGCGAGAAACTCCTTCTGTTCATCGTCAAACTTCTGGCGTGAATTCACCCGCAGATCCGCGCCCAGCAATGCTTTAGACTGATCCTCGATCGCTTCCGTGAGATTCTGGCCAAACGAACCGATCGCGACCATGGCCGCCACGCCCAGCACGATTGATGAAGAAAACAACAGCAAACGGCCGCGACTGCGGCGACTGTCGCGCCAGGCCATCGACCAGGTCCACGCCCGAAACAACGATCCCAAGAATGTCGGCGGTCTGCTCATACCGCCTCGGGTTCCTCGGTGACCATCCGCCCGTTCTTCAAACGGATGACCTGCTCCGTCTTGCGGGCGAGTTCCAGGTCATGGGTGACGAGCACGAGCGAGGTACCGAGTTCCCGGTTCAGGTCGAATATGAGATCCACCACCTTGGCGCTGGTGGCGCCGTCCAAATTCCCGGTTGGCTCGTCGGCAAAAAGCAGTTTTGGCTGATTGATGAAAGCCCGTGCCAAGGCCACGCGTTGCTGTTCTCCACCGCTCAACTGGGTCGGATAGTGATCCAGCCGTTCGCCCAGCCCCACCCGGCCGAGCAATTCCCCGGCCCGCTTGTCGACTCCGGATTCACCCCGCAGTTCCAGCGGCACCATCACGTTCTCCAACGCCGTCAAATTGGACATCAGCTGAAAATTCTGAAACACGAAACCCACTTCGCGATTCCGCAGAGCCGCCCGTGCGTCTTCGTCCAATCCCCCCAGTCCGGTCCCGTTGATTTTCACGTCCCCGGTCGTGGGCGCATCCAGCCCGGCGCACAATCCGAGCAAGGTTGTCTTGCCACTCCCCGATGGTCCGAGAATGGCACAGGTCTGACCTTTCAGAATTGAAAACGAAATGTCGTCCAACACCGTCAGATCGCGGTCACCACTGCGATAGACCTTGGTCAGATTGATGGTTTCGAGAATTGCAGGCTCACTCACGGGCGGACTGTCTGTTTCAGCAACGCAGCAAAGTCAATGTTGGACTTGCTTGACCACACAAATTCACCCAAGGCAGTCTGCACATGTGAATTCACTGCGGGATCGCAATTCGCTGGCGCTCATCGGAATCATTCTGGTGACGCTCGTGGTGTGGTGGCCGTCCGCGCAAGGTGGTTTCCTTTATTGGGATGACAACCACAATATCGTGTTCAACGAACACGTTCACTCCCTGAGCGCAGCAAATCTGCAGTGGATGTTCTTCGATGTCGGCCCCGACATCCGCTACAAACCGTTCGGTTGGCTCGCCTGGGGTATCGTCGCGACCCTCTTCGGCGTGGATCCCTTCGGATTCCACCTCGCCAACCTCTCCCTCCATCTGCTCAACACAGTCTTGGTGTTTCTGCTGCTGAAACGCCTCTGCACGCTGGCCAAACCTGCGGAGGAGGCGGCGGCGAATCGTCTGCCTCT
>Ga0055584_100002953_pt1 | contig 16830 bp, 16 predicted proteins | sample OSDHelmetaG_FD_58716 | JGI IMG/M metagenome (GOLD analysis project Ga0055584, IMG submission 58716) | Pelagic marine sediment microbial communities from the LTER site Helgoland, North Sea, for post-phytoplankton bloom and carbon turnover... | ecosystem: Environmental > Aquatic > Marine >... | reverse complement strand
AATCCGTAGAAAAGGAAAAGCGGAATAGTGAAGATAAACTCACATATTCCGCTTTGGTAGGGCAAAAATGGCACATAGTACGCCCAAACACGTATAGCCAATAGAGGGTAAAGATAAAATGGCCTTCCAATCAATTTTACGCATCGAGTTATGAGTTATCTATTAAGTCTTGTAGGTGTTTTTGTTTAACTGGTTCTCTATACTTTTTGGCGTATGGGGTGTGATAAGAATGTCCTTTCAAAAAGTTTATTTGAAGCTTATTCCAATCTTCCCTGCTTTTAATTTGACCCATCGCTTTAAATTCTTGGAACAACGTTTCTCCGATCGTATAGAACTGGTCGGTTCCAAGGTAATCTAAATCAGCGTCGCAAATTATTTGTTCGTATACGTTTTTTGGTTTTTGAGGAATTTGGGTAGACAGAATCATGCCTTGAATCCTCTTAATTTCTGATTTTGAATATCCCCATCCTGGAAGTTCTTCCGCAGTAAAAATGACGCCTTGATCTTCATGATCAGAGTACGTCCATAAGAAACCTATATCGTGAATGAGGGCGGCTGTTCTTAACAAATGTGCATCTCTGCCAACAATTTTATAGCGTTTTGCGTATTGATTACACACATCGAGAACGCTCAAAACATGTTCCCATGTATGATACGTTAATTCCGGCCTAATCCCGCTGTTAAACTTTTGGGCCAGGTACTTTTTTAATTTGCCAATATTCATACTTTGGTAATGGATGGTTTACCCAATTTCAGACAAATAAGTTTTGCCATCAGCGAGTGATAAATCTACCCATATTCTCAAAGGTAAAAATTTTAACGAATCTTAAGCATTAGATTATTCTACAGACTCAGAATATTGGCTAGTAAGCGATACGCTCCTGGAACACCTGCTGGCAATTCTCTGAAAAAAGAAAGCCCTGTATATACTATATATCCTTCTCCATATGACCCCACTAACAAGCTTCCGTTTTTAGCCGTTTCATTGACGTCGTGCATCGATAATACGGCTGCTAGTGAGCTATCCCACTCCGTTGGAAAATACAATCCACGCTCTTGTACCCAATTGTTAAAATCTTTGTCGGATATTTTATTTGGTGCATTTAACACTTGATGCTCTTTACTTAAGAAACTAACCTCTGCATCTTCTTCCGTTACCCTATCTCGAGACAAAGTAATGGAATACGGTCCTAGGGGTTGTGATTTTAGTTGATGCGCTGTATTGTACTGCATTACTAAGTTACCTCCATGCTTCACATATAAAGTGACTTTCTCATTAATACTGCCAATCGTTTCAATCGTGTTTAAGGCACGAATACCCATTACAATAGCGTCGTATTTGGTTAACTCAGCGTTTAGCAATTGGTCGACATTCATTAAGGTCACTGTGTACCCCATTTCTTCAATGGCTTCAGGCACTTTGTCACCGGCGCCCATGACGTATAACACGTGTTGTCCGGTTTTCTTTAAATCTACTTTTACCACCGTTGCTTCGGCGCTTGGAAAGACTGCCGATTGTGGAATGTGGTCATATGTAAATTGATAAATGCCTAAACTATAGACCAACGATTCGTCTTTAAATATGGCCCGGATATTCCCAGTACTTTCACCTGTAGGTGGGGTTACCTTAAACTGGAAGGTCTTCTTTTCACCAGACTCCTTAAAAGCGGTTTTGATAAACGCTGGTTCGCATTTCCAACCTTGTGGAATAAACAATTCCACGTATCCTGCTTCGTTTGGTTTTCCCGATACCACCTCAACATTGATCTGTTTTGATTTGTCTGAAGCAAAGACCAATACATCGCGCTCAAGGTTGACCATAACGTTGGGGGTCACAACCAAGGGTTGGATGATTTGACCTTTTACTGGATCCGTTGAGCCATGTTGCAGTGGAACCACCATGGTTACGGACTTCCCATCAATTTCTAACTCAACAGTCAGGTTAAAAGGATAAGGAGTCTCCGGTAATCCAATCATTTTTTGATCTTCCACAAGATATGAGCCTGCAGTTTTTGATCCCGTTAACCAATAGGGTTGACTCACCCCATTGTCGGAAACTACCCACTTTAGTTTTTGTTCAAAAACCTTTGCGTTTTTATTGATGTTTTGAGAAATCTTGCCATTAACCCATGTCGATTTTACCTGTTTAACGGTCACTTCACTGGTGGCGGAAACTTCAAGGTTAGATTCAATCTCTTGCCCCACATACACCAGTTGTTCTTTGCTAAATGCTGTGGCTTTCACCCCAGCACACTGTAAAATAATTGTGTGGATGTCCTGCAATTTTCTTGCTCTCATCTCCTCGTCAGACAATTGAGCGATTTGGTCTCTTATCACAAACAGCTGTGATAAAACTAACTCAGGTTGGTGGATGTTGAAGCTCTTGATGGCTTTACTAATCAACTTATCTAGTTTCGTATCAAGCCCTTTTTCTTTATAGGTAGATGCAAACAATTGCTCTGTTATGTGACCCTCCAACAATTGCAGATACTCCCATTGATTGCCAATAACTGGCGAATTGCCAAAGCCTTGGCTTTTGTGTTGACTCCGACTTAAGCTCGAAATATCTGACCCAGATTTTCCCAACAACGGCAAATAAGGATTTACGTCAATTTTAACATAACCACTTGGTGATTTAGCCACTTGTTCGTCCATTTTTTCGACGCTGCCATAAAACCAATAACTGGTATTCCAAAACAAAGACGTCGGTTGCCACGTCCTCACATACTCCAATTGCTCTGGGAATCGCTCTGGGTCTGCAGCCGCTTTAAAAGCCTCAACTGCTAACATCGCTGATGCCGTATGATGTCCGTGCGTGCCTCTATCTGGATTGACTTCTGGTGAAAACCGTGTAATGATTACTTCTGGCCGTACTTTTCTTATGACCCAAACTACGTCGGCGAGCACCGCTTCTTTGTCCCAAAACTTAAATGTTTCTTCTGGCGTTTTTGAATAACCGAAGTCAATGGCTCTGGTGAAATACTGATTTCCTCCATCTATTTTTCTTGCAGCTAACAATTCTTGCGTTCTGATAACGCCTAATTGGTCGCCGATCTCTGTGCCTATTAAATTTTGGCCACCGTCACCGCGGGTTAAACTTAAATAGCTCACTTCAGCATGTTCGTGCTTGGTTAAGTAGCTTATTAACCTCGTGTTCTCATCATCTGGGTGGGCGGCGATATACAACACCGACGTAGTATTCCCCACCGCTTTCAGACCATCCACAATCTCTGAAGACGGTATGGTTTGTTGTCCAAACGCCATCGTTCCGACGAAACTGAAAAACAGGGATGTGATAATTTGTATTGTCTTCATTTATTCGTTTCTAAATAGTCAATTAATGCTAGATTACATCGCTTTAACATGTCATACACTTCTTCGAAGCCGCCTAATCCACCGTAATACGGATCGGGAACATCGCCATGGGTGTCGATGGAATCAAAATCTCGCATTTTAAACAGCTTGGCTGTCGTTTTGTTCGATGGTTTCACGTCCTCCATATTCCGGATGTTCGATGCATCCATGCCTATGATATAATCGAAGACATCAAAATCTTGGGAAACAAACTGCCTCGCTTTACTGGGCAATTCAACACCTTTGCTTTTTGCTGTAGCCATCATTCTTTCATCTGGGCTAGATCCGATATGGTATCCAGCTGTCCCAGCTGAGTCTACTTCATATTTGTGCGCAAGTCCTTGCTGCTTAATTAAATGAAGAAATAGTCCTTCCGCCATTGGCGACCTGCAAATGTTGCCAAGACAAACAAATAATATGCGTTGTTTAACCATTCAGCTCCAAGTATACATTAAATCAAATTTTGATTCCTGATAATGTTGGTAATCTTTGTGTACATGAAACGTCTTTACTCTTCACTCCTATTTATTGGCTTATTTGTACTTATAGGCTGTTCTGATCAAAAACCGGCCAATCCAGACCCTGTTGAAGATACTTATCCCATCGGCTTAGTAAGCACCCGACTTGGTGACATGTACTTTTGGCTTTATGATGAAACACCCAATCACAAAGCCAAGTTTATTGAGTTGGCTGAGGACAAACACTATGACCAATTTACCATGAATCGAGTGGTTCGCAACTTTGTGATACAAGGCGGTTGTCCGGACTCCGTTCAATACTTTGAAGGATCTCCTTTTTTGTTAGATCCTGAATTTCATGATAGTTTAGGCCATACATACGGTGCGTTAGGTATGGGTCGTGATGACAATCCCGGAAAACAATCCAATGCCTGTCAATTCTATGTGGTTTGTAATGAAGCTGGTTTGCCCACTTTAGACAGTAACTACATGATTTTTGGAATGATTATCAAAGGGTCAGATGTACTTGAGGATATAGAAAATGAGCGCACGAATAGCAAGGATAAGCCTATTACAGACATTCCTTTGAACGTTTCAATAAAGCGGTATACAGAAAAGGCGTTGTTAGACTCCCTGGGTTTTCAGCTTCCCTAAAGAACCAGATAGATGTGTTTTGGGATTTAGCCAAAGCCATAAAATCATGATCGCAGCATACGCCCAAGAAACTGGCCCTATCCAAGCACCCGCGATTGTGCCATATACGAACGGCACTGCAAGAGCCAATACCAACAATCGTATACTGTCTAATATCTTGCCAGCTGGTTTGTTGTCTAATAACCGTCCGTGAACAAACACAGAAAACAGAATGGTTAATACCAGTACCAACAATTGTTTGTTTTCATACAAATCTCTAAACAGCGTTCTTTTGGGATCGTCAACAATCACAAACATTGACACAAATAACACTAGGGTTAATAGTGTGTTGATCAACAGATAGAAACCAAATGGTTTAGACATGGGTCTGGCGTGTGGTAAACGATTGCCATGCTCATCAGTTTTGAACTGAGGAGGTAAGTAACCTACGTCGGATGGAGTCCATTCAGGCTTGGCAAAGAACAATTTGATTTTATCCTTTAAGCTGGAAGCCATTTTGGCTCTTTTGAACAAATCCTTCCAATAAAAGAAGTTAGAGTTGTATGCGTTTTCACTATCGAATCCTGTTGTGATGCCATAGTCCGGCTCTTCCTCTTCAGGGGTATATGTACCAAACATCTTATCCCAAATCATAAACACGTGGCCATAGTTGTGGTCGATGTACTTTTCGTTTCTGGCGTGGTGAACTCTGTGGTTTGAAGGCGTCGAAAATATTTTTTCTAAAAAGCCTAGTTTGCCAACAATTCTGCTGTGCGTTACAAATTGGAAGGCACCAACAAAGATGATTGTCGTCGCTGCAAAATCTGGATGAAAACCCATCACTGGTAACCAAATAAAGAAGAAGGATCGGTTAATCACCGCAAAAAACGATACCCGGAAAACTGTAGAAATGTTTATGTCTTCACTCTGGTGGTGCACTATGTGTGCTGCCCACAGGAAGTTAATTTCGTGACTAAGTCTGTGGTGCCAATAGGCTAAGAAATCCGTTGCGAACAAGGCCAAAATCCACGTGAACGCATTCGACGGGATTGCCCAAAGTGTTGCGTTATCAAACACCCACATGGAGGCCACGTAAAAAACGTATAGCCAGAAAAAGGCAAACACCCTTTCTAAAATGCCACAGGTAAGGTTCGCCATGAAATCAGCAAAAGAATAGGTATTAACATTTCTTTTAATAGCAACGATCTTTTCGATGATCATCAAGACGGCCAACACCGTCAACATTATGATCCAACCTTTAGCTGTCATGTGTTTAAATTTTGTACAAAGCTACGAATTCATGCCTTTAATCGGACTAAATTGACAACAATCATTCTACGAATTGACTGGTTTAACCAACTGGTAAAGTCCGAAAAACATAATGCTCATAAATATAGCCATCAGAATGTGGCTAATGTCGTGGTAGTTGAACCAGTTTGAAAGGCTCACTTTTTGTGAATATATAATGCCCGGTATCGCTGAGTACAGCAGTGCGCCGATGATTATCTTGCTACCTTGAATAGCTAGCTTTTTATAAGCGAAAATGTGCATTGGTAGGACAAATCCCCATAAAGCAACCACCGAATTTATTTGGGTCACTTTGAACGCTTGTTCAATACCAATAGACAGGAAGTAGACCATACATACAATTGCTATTAGCCATTGAAGGACAAACCATTTCGGCAGAATCTTTAACATTCTTCTTGAAAGGTTGGCCTTTATGAGTGTTAAGCTCCCCATTTGTAACAACATCAAACCCGTTGCGCCAAACATCCAACCTATCGCTTTATATGAGGTGGCCACATACGCTTGAAAACCATGTCCGAGCCAAGCAGCGCTAGTCATGCCAATCGCAAAAACGAAAAAGTACTTTTTAAACCATGGGTACGCACCCGACTGGGAGTTTTTTAACTGGCTAAAGAAATAGAACGCTGCCCAACAAACCAGAGCAACTAAAAAGTCGGTTAAGGTGGTTACTGGTTCCCTCCATTCGAAGTTGCCGATAAAAACGGTAGGGTTTAATACGGAAAGTATGTACACGAGGCAAATCTATAACAAAAGCTTCGGTATCGTAATCGGTTATTGAATCACGTCATTAATCTTGCCCCACATTTCGTTTAAGAACTTGGTTGGTACTAACGAATTGTCAGGGTTGTCGCCCATTCGTATGACGATAATATTTTGACTTGGAACGATGTTTAAGAATTGCCCATTTTTACCCAAACCAGAAATCATATCTGCTGGTGCGTTTTCGGAAATAGGTTTCTTTATCTCCAATTGCAAGCCAGGAAGCATGTGCGATTCTTTACCATTCAACCACCATAAATATCCATACGACTTGTTGATGTTTTGTGACGTATTCACCATATCATCTATATATTTCGTATCCGCCAAAATCGATTTGTCGTTCCATTTTCCGTTGTTCAAAACCAGTAATCCAAAACGCGCCATTGCCCGTGGTGTGCTGAAGTACACATGGTTGTAATCAATATAAGACCAGTTACCATCCATGCCTATCGGGTCGCGCAACCTGCTGTTAAAATAGGTGTCAAAATCGCCTTTGGTCGCTTGCTGAATAACACTATCCAATAATGTGTATGGCGCATTGTGATACGCCCAACGCGATCCAGCATCTGCTTTGTAACTTAAACAGGTCTTGTCGGTACAATCAGAATTGCCCGCGTCATCCAATCCACTGGTCATTGACAATTGATGTTTAACTGTAATTTTGTCTTGTTGTTCTAGTGTGAGCGTGGTCCAATTACCTAGATATTTCGATGTTTTATCATCGATGCTTAAATGTCCGTCTTCTTGTGCTTGACCAACCAAAAATGAGGTAAGCGTTTTTCCTGCTGAGGCCCAATACCACAATGATTTTTTGTTGAAATCAGCCAATTGCAAAATGTCTTTGCCAGCATAGTGTTCTAAAACAATTTTTCCGTCTTTAAGTACCAAAAATGCCCGCGTGCTCCCATCATCTAAAAACTGATATAGCTCTTTAATCTTACTCGTATCCCAATTAAGTGATTCCGGTGAAGTCGTTTCCCATGTATCCCTTCCAGTAGGCGGAAAGTACAAGCCTTTCTCATCAATTCCCCCGGGATCAATCACAACAGAGTCGTCTTTACAGCCTTGGCTGAACATCATGCCAACCAACAGAATAATCAAGAAAGGTTTAAGAGATCTATTATGCATACTCAAATATAACGACCACCTCGATTCTTTGTTACAAGTGGGTAAAAAACTGTCCCAAGTGTGATTTTTATCAATTAGCCAAAAAAGTTGACCCCTACCTTTGTTCAATTGAAACGTCTTGTTTCCATATCGCTGCTTTTAATTCTTAGCACAGGCTTTTTTGTGAATATAGGAATATACGCTTGGTTTCAAGTTGAACAGGCATATATCGCTTCAGAGCTGTGTGAAAATCGCTTTGTTCCAGAATCAGATTGTGAAGGACACTGTGTGTTAGAGAAGAAAATCAATGACGTTGAATCTCAAAAAGCCCTCCTTATTGAATTCAAGTTGTTATCCTTTTTAACGACACAATCTAACGATATAGTAGTCGATGTAATGGAAGCCACGGCTTTACAAACCAAGCCAAACAACTTCTTTAATTATCTGTTCACTTCTTCCATTTTCAGGCCGCCAATAGGGTAAACAGCTCCGCACCCAACTAACCCTAACCCTATTATTAACAAAACATTTTACGCATGCAAACACAATATGTGTTCGTTTGGTTGTTGTTATGCAGCAGCCTAGCGACGTGGGCGTGTGATGCTTGTGGTTGTTCTGCCGGTGGTGTCGGATTTGGGTATATCCCATTTCAACAACGCCATATGATTGGTTTGCATTATCAAAACAATCAATTCGAAACCACGCATCCTGCCCTATTTAGCACCGAAACTGATCAGGTCAGTTTTGATAAATTCAATACGTTGTCCCTTTGGGGTCGATATTACCTAAATGAAGATTGGTTTCTTTCTGCGGTGGTGCCGTTTAAAAGTAACAGTTTCAACCTAGGCAATGAAACAACCCAATTGACTGGGCTTGGTGACATTCAGTTACAGGGGTATTACTCATTACTGTCTCGTGGAGATGCCATGTCGGATAAACAATTAAACTGGTTTCTAGGAGGTCAGTTGTTTCTCCCAACAGGTCGTCAAGATGATGCAACAAGGCAATCACTCCCCAACCTACAATTAGGTTCTGGCGCGTTTGGTTCAGGTTTGTTGTCGACCATTTCATATCGTAAGTACAACTTGGGAATAAGCTCTGAAATGACAAGTCGCTTTAATACATCCAACAAATACAATTACTCATTTGGACGTGAGTTGTCGACCAACAGTTTGCTGTTTTACCGAGTCAAGCGTGAGCGCGTAACCCTTCTTATACCACAACTCGGTGTGTACACCTTAAACCGAGCTAAGGACTACATAGATCGAAGCCAAAAATCCATCAATATCCTGAGTGGTGTTTCGCAATTGAACGCCGTAGTTGGTGTGTCTGTTTACGTCGCAAACATAGGATTACGCACATATTACCATTTGCCAGTCAGCCACAGTATATCAAACGACCAAACCAAGCCGACCCAATCTTTTAACATTCAACTTTTATACCTTTTAAAATCAAAAAATAATGAAAACAACTAAAAACATATCGATACTCCTTTTGGCTTTTACCGCCTTATTTTTCTCTTCGTGCAAAGACGAAGATCCGATTGTTGAAGAAGACCCAAAAGTGGTTTTTGACTTTAGCTCTCCAACTGCAGGTGCCATGTTTGGCTTAGGGGATACCATTCACATCGATGGAATGATATCACATACCATTGACATGCATGGTTATGAGGTATCAATTATCAATACATCACACAACGATACCGTTGTATTCAACGATCATGGTCATGTTGACGGCAAAATGTTTCATATCCATGAAACGTGGGTGAACAATGTTTCGGACCACAGCAACATGACGTTAAAAATTGAGGCCATTACGGATCATGCAGGCAATTCAGAAACGAAAGAAATCATGTTCCATTGTCACCCTATGTAACACCACCGATTAAAACCAAAAAGCCCCGACAAATGCCGGGGCTTCTTTCAAGAAAAATAAATGGTCTTATTCGCTTTTAACGAATTTGACAATTTTCACGCTACCATCTGCCGCCGTTAAGTGAGCAAAATAGTAACCTGTAGGTAGTGTAGATATATCAAGATTCTTTGAATCCGTTAAGTCGCTGGTCAAAACTTCAGTTCCTCCAGTGCTAAAAACCGTTACGCTTGCAAGCGTTTTGTCTGCACTAAAATCCACTTGAGTGACTGCTGGTACAGGGTATGCTGCTGCGTTCCAGTCATAGCTCGGTGCTTCTAAATTCTCAACACTTGAGGTTTGAGCCGAACTTGCTGCTTGGGTAGATCCCGTTCCAGGTAAAAGTGGTGCTGTTCCTTTACGAGTGTTTGGATTAATAATTAACCTGTTGCTTACAGTCACAACGCATCCAGTTACTGTGTCTTTTGCGGTTAAAGTAACTTTATACACTCCTGGCTTAGCATACTCGTGTCTTACTGGGTTTCCTCTTTGGTAGTCTCCATCGCCAAAACTCCATCCGTAAACCACATTGTTGCTATTGCTGCGTGCTTTGAATTTTACTTTGTTACCGTTAATCGTATAGCTGAACTTAGCTTTTAGGTTACATGGTTTTTCGATTTTAACTCTTTTACAAACGCATGTTTTACATTTAGTTTTTGGGTTAAATACGATTAAGCATACTTCGTAAACGCCTTCTTTATCATACTTGTGTTTTGCAGTTTGACCTGTGCTTGACGTGCCATCACCCCATGACCAGAAGTACAATACACCTGATTCATTAGACTCTCCTTTTACACGGATCTTCTTGCCGTCAGTCTCATATTTGAAATCTGCTTTTAAGTCGCAGTCTTTGCCTTTAACCACAACTGTTTTGCACACTTTAGCGCGACAACCTGCATTCGTAGAAGTAGCGTTTCCTAAATATGCTGTTACACATACTTCATAAGTACCAGGCTTTTTATAACTGTGCTTCGCATATTGACCTTTAGCTGTCTCACCATCACCAAAGCTCCACACAAATCGTGCAGATGTGTCGTTCGCTTTTGCTTTAAATTTAAAGTCGTTACCATCTTGACTAAATTCAAAATCAACTTTTAAAGTACATGGCTTTTCAACTTTGATGTCGATACATTTACGTGCAACACAACCTGTTACTGTATCTTTTGCAACAAAACATACTGTGTACTTACCTTCTTTTGAGTAGGTGTGTTTTACTTCATCACCTCGAGTCGTGTTTCCATCGCCCAAGATCCAACCGTAAACAGCGTTTTTAGAATTTGACTTGCCAGCAGCTTTAATAGTTAATCCATCAGACTTCCATTCGAAATCAACTTTAAGGTTACATGGGTCTTCTACTTTTACTTCTTTACAAACGCGAGTAACACAACCGGTTACTGTGTCTTTTGCCACTAAGCAAACTTTGTATTTACCTTCTTTCCCGTAGGTGTGCTTTACAGCTTGACCTCTTGAGGTATTGTTGTCACCAAACGTCCAGCCGTAAACAACAGTCTTACTGTTTGATTTTGCCTCGAACTTAGCAGATAGGTCGCTTTTTGTCACGCTGAAATCCGCTTTCAACTGGTCACAATCGATGATTTTAAATCTTTTACAGACGGTAGATGAACATCGTGTGTTGTTAATGCTGTCGTAACCATATGCTGTTAAGCATACCTTGTAATACCCTGCAGAATCGTATTTGTGTTTTACGTTAGGGTTGTTAGAACCACTTCCATCACCAAAATCCCACTTAAGGGCTAAGGCATCGCTAGAAACGATGGATTCGAATTTTACTGTTTTGCTATTGTTGTCGATACTAAATTCAAAATCCAGTGTGTCGATACAATGTGTTGCCGAAACAGTTGTTGGCCAAAATAAAGCCGTAAATAATAATAGAAGAAGAGGTTTACCTAGTAAGCCGATCTTCTGTGTAATTGATTTCTTCATAAAAGTGTTTTTAAGTATTTGTATTAGTGTCTTTTCACTTTGTTAGTCTTAAGGGGTTGTACAAGGTTGCATGCTTTTTTAAAACTTTTTTCTAACTCATTGGTTGTTTGGCGATTACACCGACACTTATTTGTAAAATTCTATTAGATGTTCTCCGTGATTAATACAAACGAGTGTTGGATTTTCATGATATTTTCCAGACTGGAGATTCAAATTCTGAATTAGTGGTATACTCGTGTTACATTTCAACTGACGTGGCGCACGAGCACAATCATTCCAATAAGAACTTGAAGGTTGCTTTTTTCTTAAACCTTGGGTTTACTATTTTGGAAATTTTTGCTGGCTTATATGTAAACAGCATCGCTATTATTTCAGACGCAGTCCACGACATGGGTGATAGCATGTCACTGGGGTTGTCGTGGTACCTAGATAAAAAGTCCAAGCAAAAACCTGATAAAAAATACTCTTTTGGTTATGCTCGATTCTCGCTACTCGGCGCTGCCATCAATTCGGTAGTCATCTTGGCTAGTTCCGTGTTTATCGTTTCTGAAGCCATCGGTCGTTTTAAACATCCAGAAGAATCGAATGCGGAAGGAATGGTGTTGTTTGCCATCGTTGGAATTGCTGTTAATGGGTACGCGGCTTGGCGATTGAGCGCAGGTAAAACCATGAACGAAAAGGTAATTTCTTGGCACTTGATAGAAGATGTGTTGGGTTGGGTTGCCATTCTAATCGTTGGTGTTGTATTGCACTTTAAACACATCCCGTATTTAGATCCGGAGCTGTCATTGCTAATCACGATGTACATCGTTTGGAACGTATTTAAGAGATTAAAAGAAACCACTTTTCTGTTTTTGCAAGGAACACCATTAGATGTGGATGTCACTGAAATTGAAGATCGCTTGCGAAATACGCCACATGTGCAAAACGTTCACCATACGCATGTTTGGTCGTTGGAGGGTGAACACCATGTCTTTTCCACTCATGTAAAACCGCAATCTATCGATACTCTAAAAACGCTTGCAGAAATTAAAGAAGCGTTGAAGGCTGTAGTGAAAGCCTACGGATTTGAGCACATCACCATTGAAGTTGAATTGGTTGATGAAGCGTGTGCCAGCGACTAATTTTGGTAGGTCACAACGAGCTTAGGACGTAATTCAGGATTGGTGTGATCACTGGTCGCAAAAATCAATGCACGGTAGTGTTGTTCCACATCCAATTGTACCATAACCCCATTGTTGTCTGATGGGTTTACATGCCATTGCTTTACCAAGTTTGTAACGTCTATTGTATAATCTTGATGGTCATCTGTTGATGCCTGTATTGTAACGTGCCCATCGCTTGTTGTTGCCGGTTGGTTGTTCCATGTCACTGTGTTTTCTAACCATGGTTCGGTTATGGGAAGTAATTTACATGTGTTTGAACCATTTCTCGTAGAGTGGGCGCCCCAATTATCTCGGGCATCCGCGGCATTGTATAAATAAAGGGTTGCCTTAAGTATGTCTGCCTCATCTTTAATACTGGTGACATCAAAAGCCAACAGACGTCGTTTAACCCCTTCGTCGAAACCTATGCCATAAAAAGTCCACGCCATTACACTCAAACTATTGCTGTGGGCTATGTTTCTATCTGGCATTTCCGTCCAAATAGTCGCGTCTTTTCCATACTCTCCTGAAGGCTGTATTTCTATTTCGTGTTTGCATTTGACGGTCTCGTCTGAACAAGACGTCATGGCGCACAGGTGCACTCCTACGAGAGTGATCGTTAGTAATCGTTTTAGCATAATGGTATCCCTTTGTATTAAGGACTCCATTCCTTATAAATTCGCTGCTTTTTGGTGTAGAGTTAGATGGGAATCTTTGTGGAGTGTTTGAGTTCCTCCAACACCATGTGGCTTACAATGTCTTTCACATTGTCAATTTTGCCCACTTTTTCTACCAAGAAATTACGGTATTCATGAACGTCTTCAACTCGGACTTTTGCCATAAAATCGTACAAGCCTGATGTGTGATAGAGTTCCACCACTTCTTGTAAATCTGAAACGTCTTGAAGAAATTTTTCCCTTTTACCTACCCCGTGTTCTCTGAGCGTGAGGTTCATAAAAATGACTAGGTCTTTGCCAACTGATTCGGGAGCAACAATGGCAACGTATTTTTTAATAACACCTAAACGCTCGAGCTTACGTATTCTTTCGTAAACAGGCGTTTGTGTCAAACCAATCTTGTCTGCTAAATTTTTAGCAGTCAACTTGCCGTCTTCCTGTAAATAATTCAGGATTTCAACATCTACTTTATCTAGATTAATTGGAAATGTGCTCATATCATTTAGTGAAAAAGCCTAACATTTGTCAATTATAAGGCAATAAAACTAAATGATGTACAAAATCTAGTAATAAAAATATCGTTTTTAGTCGAAAACATCTATAACCAACTTTGCGCTGGTTATAGACGATTAAATATTTAAAGCCGTGGAGTATTTAATTTCCTCCAATACCATGTGGCTTACAATGTTTTTAATGTTGTCAATCATGCTCATTTTTTGGACTAAAAAATCTCGATAAGCTGAGACATTAGACACACGCACTTTGGCAACAAAATCAAACTGTCCTGAGGTGTGGAATAGTTCGATTACTTCATCCAAATCTGAGATGGTCTGAATTAATGCGCCTCTACTTCCGACCTTGTGTTCTCCAATGGTAATGTTCATGAACACAATGAGCCCTCTGTCAAGTTTGTCAGGTTCTAAAAGGGCAACATACTTTTTAATTACCCCGTTTTTTTCCAGTTTTTTGATTCTCTCATAAACTGGGGTTTGGGAGAGCGCTATTTTGTCTCCCAGGTTCTTGGCGGTTAGTTTGGCATCGCTTTGGAGGAGTTTGAGGATTTTTAGGTCCAGCTCATCCACCATAGTACCGTTTTTCATATCCTTTTCAATAGTGGTAAATGTTGGCCAACAACGCTACTATAACTCATATACGATTCGCATTATTGTGCCAACCAAAAGAATATTTCACTGATATTTTGTGGGTATATAGTGTTTTGTCCGTTTTGGCGGTGTGATTGCTGCCTTTCAAGCTAGATATTGACCAATATCATACTGATAATTGTTTCTGTTTCTTGGTATTACCTGTTAGTTGGCCTCTGTTTCATACTGTTATATTTGTTACTATATGGTCCGGATAGTATTTACTCTTCTTGTGGTATTCCCATTTGTATCAATGGGAACTGTTTTCACTGTAGATCCAGCAGGAACGTATAAAACCGTTCAATCTGTCGCGTCACTTGTGGACGATGGGGATACTGTGTTTATTGCGGCCGGTACTTATCAAAACCAGCCTCAGGTGTCTTTCACCAAAAACAACTTGTTTATCTCTGGTGTAAACGGACGACCAAGATTAGAAGCTGGCTCTGCTTTGGCTAACAAGTCCAATGGAAAAGCGCTTTTTGTCATAAGTGGTGCAAACTGTATCGTACAAAACATTGAGTTCGCCAACGCCAAGGTGCCCGACAACAATGGCGCTGGTATCCGTCAAGAAGGCTGTGACTTAACCGTGCAGTATTGTTACTTCCTTGGAAATGAAATGGGAATTCTTGGTGGTAATTATACCAATTGTAAGGTAACCATCGAACATTGTGTTTTTGCCAACAATGGAAGTCCGAATAACCCTGGATATCAGCACAACGTGTACATCAATCACATCGATACTTTGGTTTTTCAATACAATTATACGGTCAATGCCATCGCTGAAGGACATGAGCTTAAGAGTCGTGCACACTTCAACCTCATACGGTATAATTTCATTGGTAACTTGTCTAGTAACGACAGTCGAAACATAGACCTTCCAAACGGTGGTACAACCATTTTGGTGGGTAATGTAATTGAGCAAAACGAATCATCGGTGAACAGCAATCTGGTGGGTTATGGTTTAGAAGGATTAACCAACAAAGCTCCTCACAACTTGTGGGTGGTAAACAACACTTTTGTTAATAGAAAGAGCAAAGGAAGCTTTGTTCAGGTAAATGGTTCAACGGACACATTGTTTGTGAAAAACAATATCATGGTTGGTCGTAAAACGGGAGGATTGTTTATTGGCACCCCCGCTGTTTTAGATAGTGGTTTTAACGTGATTAGTGATGATCTTAATGCTGCAGGTTTTTCAAACGTTGCTGGAAACGACTACCACCATACGTCCACTTCGGTTTGTGTAAACCGTGGTACGCGTGATTTACCAATGCCTGGCTATTTATTACTCCCGACCAAAGAATATACAGATACAGCAGACTTTGCTGAACGAAAAACCTTTGGCCTGTTAGATATAGGTGCTTATGAGTATGAAGGTAGTGCAAATACATTGGGGTTAAGCATGAACCAATTCCTTGTGTTTCCCAATCCTGTGCAAGGTCGCGTATTACATTGCAACGAAAACCTTACCACTTTCTTTACGATTCAAACACTTGAGGGCAAACAGTTGTTCCAGGGGTCGTTTGTTAAGGGCAAATCATCCTTAGGTGATATACCTTCTGGTTTGTATGTTTTGTTGGTGGGTGATTCCCGACAATTGCTTGTGGTTCAATGATATTGTTAGGAAGCCAAAATCACTATTCCTAATATCATGACAATGGCTCCAAAAAGTATACTAATGAACAATAGCATTATTAATCCGATTAGCAAAACGAGTACACCAATGCCATTACCTGATTTCGTTTCGTTAGGCGTCTGGGCTTTTTCGGTTTGAACATTGTCTGTCTTTTGCTCTTGAATAACTTCCTTAGTACCGTTTGCATATTTGAGCATAAAGACGTCACTTTTTTTGATTACATAGGCCGGCCCAGTTAGGTTATCACACCGTTTGTATTTTACCTCATTGATGCCCACCTCCGTTATTTTCGCTGAAATTTCATTTCCATCTTGTAAGATAATGATGTCGCAAGAGTCGGTATTCACCTTTTGTGCCTTAAAAAAACTTCGCTTTTCAGTTATACGTTTCACGTGTATAACATTTTCCAAGCCATTGACGGTTGGAACATGTGTAATTTCCTGAACAGGTTTGTTTAATGTTGGCTTGGGGGTTTTTGCATGTGTGTTCACCAATTGGATGTTTGGTTTCAACTTCTGATGTTTTTTGGTCTTAACGCTCTTGGTGTTGTACGTCCTTGATTGATAGTAGCCGTTCTTTTTAACAACAGAACAAGAAGAAGTTAGGAGTAGAATTACAATTAGTGTGGTTGTTAGTTTTGTGATTTTCATGTGGTAAATATTATTCAAATGTGGCTTCTCCCATTAATAACAATATTCGTTCCAGCTGCGGAAAGTATTAAACAAACGGGTGTTTATCGCTTGCTGGGAACACCTCTGC
>Ga0055584_100002952_pt1 | contig 16832 bp, 13 predicted proteins | sample OSDHelmetaG_FD_58716 | JGI IMG/M metagenome (GOLD analysis project Ga0055584, IMG submission 58716) | Pelagic marine sediment microbial communities from the LTER site Helgoland, North Sea, for post-phytoplankton bloom and carbon turnover... | ecosystem: Environmental > Aquatic > Marine >... | reverse complement strand
GTCATTCGCTGGTCGATCGGAAATCGTGTTCTGGTCCTGATTTTGACCTTATTGCTGACTGCCTGGGGCTTGTACTCAGTGTCGCAGACACCCGTCGATGCCTTGCCGGATCTTTCGGACGTACAGGTTATTATAAAGACGTCGTACCCCGGCCAGGCGCCTCAGGTCGTTGAAGATCAGGTGACCTACCCGCTGACCACCGCAATGCTGTCGGTGCCCAAGGCGACAACCGTACGCGGTTACTCTTTCTTTGGTGATTCCTATGTCTACATCATTTTCGAAGATGGCACCGATCTGTACTGGGCGCGCTCGAGAGTTTTGGAATACTTGAGCCAGGTTGCCGGTCAGCTGCCGAACAACGCAAAACCGGCGCTCGGTCCGGATGCTACGGGTGTTGGCTGGGTGTACGAATATGCCCTGGTTGATCGCAGCGGAAAACACGACCTTGCGCAGTTGAGAAGTTTGCAGGACTGGTTTCTGAAGTACGAGCTGCAGACCGTGCCCGGTGTTGCCGAGGTAGCAACAATCGGTGGAATGGTGCGTCAGTACCAGGTCGTCGTCGATCCCGACAAGCTGCGCGCCTTTGGAATTCCGCTGTCGAAAATCAAGATGGAAATACAGCGAGGCAACCAGGAGACCGGCGGCTCTGTCATTGAGATGGGAGAGGCCGAGTATATGGTCCGTGCCAGCGGCTACCTGCAGGGCATCGACGATATCAGCGATGTGCCCTTGGGCGTAAACAGCGAAGGAACGCCACTGGTGCTTTCGGATGTAGCCGAGATTCGGATCGGCCCCCAGATGCGGCGCGGGATTGCGGAGCTAGATGGTGAGGGTGAAGTGGTTGGCGCCGTCGTTATCATGCGCTGGGGTGAAAACGCGTTGAAGACGATAGAAGCCGTCAAAGAGCGTTTGACGGAACTGCAGCGCAGCCTGCCCGATGGAGTTGAGGTTGTAAGCACCTACGATCGCTCCGAACTTATCGAGCGCGCCGTGGATAATCTGCAGGGAAAACTCCTCGAAGAATTTCTGGTAGTGGCGCTGGTGTGTGCGGTATTTCTGTTCCATCTGCGATCCTCAGCGGTAATTATTCTGAGTCTGCCCGTCGGTATTCTTGTCGCGTTTATCGTCATGAAGATGCAGGGTATTAACGCCAATATCATGTCGCTCGGTGGCATCGCAATCGCTATCGGCGCGATGGTGGATGCGGCTATCGTGATGATTGAAAATGTGCACAAGCACATCGAGAAGGAGCCACTGACTGACGAGAATCGTTGGCGCATCATGGCGGATGCTGCGGTCGAGGTAGGCCCGCCACTGTTCTTCTCACTTCTGATTATCACGTTGAGTTTCCTGCCGGTGTTCACGCTTGAGGCGCAGGAAGGGCGTTTGTTCGCACCGCTGGCTTTTACCAAGACATACGCAATGGCGGCAGCAGCCGGATTGTCCATTACGCTCGTACCCGTTTTGATGGGTTACTTCATACGCGGCACGGTAACGCCGGAGCACAAGAACCCGATCAACCGAGTATTGATCGCCGTGTACCAGCCGCTTATTCACGCCGTTATGCGGTTTCCGAAGGGAACCCTGGCCGCGGCGGTCGCGGTATTGATAGTGGGTTTATGGCCAGCAACACAACTTGGCTCAGAGTTCATGCCGCCGCTCGACGAGGGCGACATCATGTACATGCCGACCACCTATCCCGGCTTGTCTATCGACAAGGCTCGCGAGATCCTGCAGCACACTGATCGGATGATCAGTAAGGTGCCGGAAGTGAAGCGTGTTTTTGGCAAGATCGGCAGGGCTGAAACAGCGACTGATCCGGCTCCGCTAACAATGATCGAGACAGTCATCCAGTTGAAACCGCGTGAGGAGTGGCGCGAGGGTATGACGCCGGAAAGCCTGCGCGCTGAGCTTGATCGGGCTGTGAAATACACCGGGCTCACCAATGCCTGGGTCATGCCCATCAAGACACGTATTGATATGCTGGCGACCGGCATCAAGACACCGGTGGGCATCAAAGTCGCCGGGCCGGACCTCAAGGTGATCGAACGCATTGGTCAGGATCTCGAGCGTGTACTTGAGGACGTCGAGGGTACCGCGTCAGTGTATTCGGAGCGGGTCGCTGGCGGCCGTTACGTCGACGTTCAGATTGATCGCAAACGCGCATCACGGTTTGGCTTGAACATCGCGGACATTCACGATGTTGTCCAATCCGCCGTGGGCGGCATGAATGTCACCCAGACCGTTGAGGGACTGGAACGTTACCCGGTGAATGTTCGATACCCGCAACGTTTTCGCGATTCAGTGCAGCAGCTTCGCTTATTGCCGATAGTCACACCGCAAGGAGCGCGCATAGCGCTCTCCGATGTGGCGGACGTCAATGTTATTGACGGGCCTCCTGCGATCAAAAGCGAAAACGCTCGATTGAACGGCTGGACCTACGTAGACATTACGGGACGTGACCTGGGGTCGTATGTCGCTGACGCGCAAAAAGTAGTCGAAGATTTTGTTGATCTGCCAGCAGGGTACTCGCTCGCATGGTCGGGACAGTATGAATACATGGTGCGGGCCAAAGAGCGACTGTCCATCGTCGGTCCCGTAACGCTCGCGATTATCGTACTGCTGCTGTACCTCAATTTCCGACGGTTCGCGGAGGTTGCCATCATCATCGGTACTTTGCCCATGGCGCTTATTGGCGGGTTATGGCTGCTCTACCTGCTCGATTACGACCTGTCGGTCGCTGTGGGCGTTGGCTTTATCGCGCTCGCAGGTGTCGCCGTCGAAATTGGCGTAGTGATGCTGGTATACCTGAATCAGGCTATTCGGGTACACATAGCAACGGCGAAAGCAGAAGGGCGTGCGCTGACGATGGACGATGTGCAGCAAGCGGTAATTGATGGTGCTGTGCTTCGCGTTCGACCGATCATGATGACCGTTGCCGCCATAATCGCCGGACTGTTGCCCATTATGCTCGGCAGCGGCACAGGTTCCGAGGTCATGCGGCGAATTGCTGCGCCGATGGTCGGCGGTATGATTAGTGCCACCATTTTGACCCTGATTGTCATTCCCGCATTGTTTCTTTTGTGGCGTGAGAAACAACTGATACCAGCTGAGTAAAGATGATGAGCGATTTAGCGATAACGAAAGCAGGTCAAGCGTCCCAGGATCCCGTGTGCGGAATGACGGTCAAGCTGCCATCGACACATCACCATGAGCACGATGGCGAGACCTACCACTTTTGCTGTGCTGGCTGTCGTACGAAGTTCAGTGCAGATCCGGGTTACTACCTGCGAGGTGAACACCGGAGTACGCCAGCCGCAGTCGAAGGTGCGAAGTCCTATACCTGTCCCATGGACCCCGAAATCGTGCAGGACGAGCCCGGCAACTGTCCGATTTGCGGCATGGCGCTTGAGCCCATGATGGTCTCGCTTGATGATGAGGAAAACCCGGAACTCGTCGATATGACGCGGCGTTTTTGGGTAAGCGTGACGCTGTCACTGCCCGTCCTCGTTCTCGCGATGGGTGGGCTGGTCGGACTGTCGTTCGAGGGTCTCGCATCACCGCGCATTCTTACCTTGCTCGAATTCGCGTTCGCAACGCCTGTCGTGTTGTGGGGCGGCTGGCCATTTTTTGTGCGCGGCTGGCAATCGCTTGTTACCCGTAATCTCAATATGTTCACGCTCATAGCGCTTGGCACCGGTGTTGCATTCGTCTACAGCATCGTGGCGACGCTTGCGCCGTCGATTTTTCCGGTGTCGTTTCAGGACGCGCGCGGCGAAGTGGCCGTGTATTTTGAGGCGTCTGCGGTCATCATTTCATTGGTACTGTTAGGGCAGGTAATGGAGCTGCGGGCTCGGCATCGTACCGGAGCAGCCGTTCGTGCCCTGTTGGGCCTGGCACCCAAGACAGCGCGGCGCATCAAGGCGGATGGCAGTGAGCGAGATGTGCCACTGGAGCAGATCCAGGTTGGCGATCGCCTGCGAGTTCGGCCAGGTGAAAAATTGCCGGTTGACGGCATTGTTATCGAGGGCACGAGCGCCGTCGACGAATCCATGATTACGGGTGAGCCGATCCCGTCTGAGAAGGACGCCGGCCAGATGGTCATTGCGGCGACGGTCAACGGCACGGGTGGGCTGGTCATTGAAGCGCAACGTGTCGGCAGCGATACCCTGCTGTCGCAGATCGTGCAGATGGTTGCTGCGGCACAACGCAGTCGCGCGCCGATTCAGAAACTCGCTGATGTCGTCGCGGGGTATTTCGTGCCGATCGTTGTGATCGCGTCCGTCGTCACCTTCGCAGTATGGGCGACGTTTGGGCCGGAACCTGCTCTGGCGTACGGGCTGATAAACGCAGTTGCCGTACTGATCATCGCCTGCCCCTGCGCGCTCGGCCTCGCGACGCCAATGTCCATTATGACAGCGACCGGCAGGGGCGCGACGCTTGGTGTGCTTTTCAAAGATGCCGAGGCGATCGAAGTCATGCGCCAGGTCGACACGCTTGTTGTAGACAAAACAGGCACTTTGACGGAGGGCAAGCCGACTCTATCGCTGGTTGAGACAGTCGGTGACTACGATGAGGCGGAGCTGTTGCGCCTGGCGGCGACGTTGGAGAAGGGCAGTGAACATCCGCTCGCGTCAGCGATAGTCAACGCCGCGGTTGCCCGCAACTTGGCGCTTGGTAAGGTCGAAGGATTCGAGTCGACTACGGGCAAGGGTGTGTTCGGTCACGTTGACGGCATGAGAGTGTCGCTCGGCAACCTGCGCATGTTCGAGTCGCTCGACATCGGCCCCTTGGCCGCCCGGGCCGAGGAGTTACGTGCCGATGGCCAAACAGTCATGTTCATCGCTGTGCAAGCCGAAATTGCGGGTTTGGTGAGCGTCTCTGACCCGATCAAGGCTTCCACCCCCGCTGCCATCGAGGCGCTGCATCGTGAAGGTGTTCGGCTGGTCATGTTGACGGGTGACAACGAGACCACCGCGCAAGCTGTCGCTGCAAAGCTGGGTCTGGACGATGTCATTGCTGGCGTATTGCCAGACCAGAAAGCGGAGGTGGTCAGGAAACTGCAGGACGATGGCCAGATTGTCGGCATGGCCGGCGACGGCATCAACGACGCACCAGCGCTGGCGCAGGCAAACGTTGGCATTGCGATGGGAACCGGCACGGATGTGGCTATGGAAAGCGCCGGCATAACTCTGGTCAAGGGCGACCTGCGAGGCATTGTCCGTGCGCGTCGACTGTCGCGGGCAACCATGAAGAACATTCGCCAGAACCTGTTTTTCGCGTTTGTCTATAACTCGGTCGGCGTGCCCGTGGCGGCGGGCGTTCTGTATCCGGTGTTTGGCGTTCTCCTGAGCCCGATGATCGCGGCGGCGGCCATGAGTTTTAGCTCGGTGTCGGTCATCGCAAATGCTCTGCGGCTCAATCGCGCGAAACTATAGCCCCGCGGTTGTTCCCGCTCGTCAGGCGTCCAGATCCGGAATCATTTCGCTCTCCAGATTCATGATCATGTCTTTCAGGAGCAGCTTTCGCTTCTTGAGCCGTCGGATGCGCAGTTGATCGACCATGGGGTCGTGCTGCAGGCGGTCGATCAGGTAATCAAGATCTCGATGACTGACGCGCAGCTCGCGTATGCGATCGAGCTCCCTGAACGATTCCGTGTCAATTTTATCGGTCATTCGGATATGCTACTCGCTGTCAGGCAGTAGTGCCAACCACTCTCGATCAGCCGCTCCGATTACGAAGAAATAGGGATTTAGGATATCCTCTTTCGTGTTGTATTTCATGGGCTTACCGTCGAGCGTCACGACGCTTCCGCCGGCCTGTTCAACAACCGCCTGAGCCGCCGCGGTATCCCACTCTGACGTCAGACCCAGTCTTGGGTAAAGATCCGCACCACCTTCGGCGATGACGCAAAACTTCAGAGAACTGCCCATAGGGATCATGTCGCACTCTCCGAGATTTTCAAGATAGGCATCGAGACTGGCGCCACGATGCGAGCGACTGCCGACGATCCGTACCGGGCTGGCGCTCGTCTCAGCTACCTTTATGGGTTCCCGGGAACCGTCCGCGTTTCGACATTCTGCGCCGAATCCCTCGCAGCCGATGTAGGTCTTTTGCTGCGTCGGTACATAAACAACGCCAAACACCGGTTTTTGATTGTCGATCAACGCGATATTGACGGTGAACTCGCCATTGCGATTGACGAATTCCTTGGTGCCATCGAGCGGATCGATTAGCCAGTAGCGCTCCCATTGACTGCGCTCGTCAAACTTGGGCAGGCCCGATTCTTCGGAGATAATTGGCATACCGGGGGTCAGCGCTTCCAAACCCGCGACGATGCACATATGAGAAGCGAGATCGGCCTGCGTCAACGGCGACTCATCTTCTTTGCTTTGCACCTCGAAATCGGACGAGTAGACTTCGAGAATCGCTTTGCCGGCTTCCTCAGCCAGTGCGACCACGGGATCGATCAGAGACTTCATACAATTTCCATCAAGAACATCAAGGGGGCGCAGTATAGCAATGAATATGGATCCGCAATCTGCCTTGGAGCAGTCAGCAACCCTGATGCTGGATATGGACGGAACACTCCTCGATCTCGCGTTCGACAACTACATGTGGAAGGAACTTATTCCACGCCGATACGCGGTGGCGAACGACCTGGCGTTCGAAGATGCGCGCGAGCTTTTGATGTCGAAGTACGAAGCAGTGCAGGGCGACCTGGAGTGGTATTGCCTTGACCACTGGTGCGATCGTCTGGGTATCGATGTCGTGCAGCTACATCACGATGTCAGCCACCGGATTGGTTATTTACCCGGCGCCCTGGATTTCCTGCGTGAGGTTCATGACCGGGATGTTCGGGTATTGCTCGTCACCAACTCTCATCGGGATACGCTGGCGCTAAAGGATGCGATGACCGGGCTGGGTGACTATTTCGAAGGTCTGCACAGCTCACACGACTACGGGCACGCGAAGGAAAGCCAGCAGTTCTGGGAGGCACTGCAAGAAGACGTAGGCTTCGATCCCGAGACGACTCTTTTCGTCGACGACAGTCAGACGGTTTTAGAGAGCGCCAGGCAATACGGCATCGGAATGCTGTTGACGGTGACTCAGCCCGACACGTCGGCGCCGGTGATACAGGGATCAAAGTTCAGGGGTGTGGAGCGCGTCGCGGATATGCTGCCCTAAAAAAAGCCACAAAAAGGGGTCAGAGCCCTTTTGGAAGAAAAGGGCTCTGACCCCTTTTTGACGCTATCTTCTTTGCGGCCTGCGTCCGCCCGATCGATTGCCACCGCCCGATTGGCCAGGGCGACTACTACGCGGCTTGCGCGGACGTGCCTTTGGTTTGATTAATGTAGGCAAGTCGGCGGGACTGTAATTTGCGAAGGGAATTTTGAACCCGATGTAATTCTCAATATCCGGCAGAGACATTGCATAGGTTTCGCAGGCCATGCTCAGGGCATTGCCGGACGCGCCGGCACGTGCCGTTCGTCCGATTCTGTGGACATAGTCCTCGGGATCATTCGGCAAGTCGTAATTGATGACGTACTCGACATCAGGAATATGCAGGCCGCGCGATGCCACATCCGTACCGATGAGCACTCGCAATCTCCCTTCCTGAAAATCGGACAACAATCGTTCGCGTTTCTTTTGAGGTACATCACCGGAAATGGCCGCCGCCTGAATGTCATTGGCTACCAGGTAGTCCTGTAGCTTCTCGGCCTCACGCTTCATATTGACGAAGACCATGATACGACCTTCGCCGATTTCACGGACCAGACCGATCAGAAGTGGCAACTTGTCCTCATTGGCAGGGTAGAAAACCGCCTGCCGTACCCGGTCGGCCGTCACTTTCTCTGGCTCGATGCGAATGAGTTCAGGTTCGTTCATGTGCTCATACGCAAGTTCCAGAACCCGCTGAGACAGCGTTGCCGAAAACAGCATGTTCAGTCGCTTTTCAGGATCGGGAAGGCGTCTCAGCAAATATCGAATGTCCTTGATGAAGCCAAGATCGAACATACGATCCGCTTCATCGAGAATAGCGACCTGAACCTGGTCCAGCTTGAAAACGCCCTGTTTGAAGTAGTCGATGATGCGACCCGGCGTGCCGATTAGTAGATCAACTCCGTCGGTAAGCGTCTTGCGTTGCTTTTCATAATCTGTCCCGCCGTACGCAAGACCGATTTGCAGCCCGGTATGTTTGCCGAGCAATTCCGCATCTTTGGCAATTTGTATGGCCAGTTCGCGCGTCGGCGCGAGCACAAAAACGCGAGGTTGGCGCTGCCCTTCGGGCGTCTCGCCCTGATTGCTCAAGAGGCGCTGGAATGCCGCGATCAGGAACGCCGCCGTCTTTCCCGTGCCGGTTTGCGCCTGACCTGCTACATCACTGGGTCTCAGCGCGATAGGCAGTGTATCGGCCTGTATCGGTGTGCAAAAATCGAATCCGGCGTCGCGGATGCCCGCCTGGATACTCTCGTGGAGAGCTAATGAGTCGAATCTGAGATCACTCAGATGATTTTCTGACATAAAATTATAACCGGAAAATATGCGTTAAAAGCTTGCAAAATGGCTCGCGAAGCGGTCAAATTGGCTCTAATTCGACGCGACACCCGTCGCATCCGCCAGTTTCGCTTTCCTTACCATCCAAGAAAGAAGCCGACATGTCGGCAACAAAGCTGCGACATATTGCCTGATAGTTAGGGCAGCGTCATCCGTTTTATCAATGTTCGTTCGTCAGAGGGGCTGGCCACGGGCAAAACCACTTCTTACAACCATTTCATTTGGAGGATATAGCCGGTGAGCGATAAGATTGTGCACACCACGGACGGCAGCTTCGATGCCGACGTCACGAACAACGAGAAAGCAGTACTAATCGACTTTTGGGCCGAATGGTGCGGGCCGTGCAAAATGATTGCACCGCTGCTCGACGAGGTTGCCGACGAATACGCCGACAAACTCGCGATCGTCAAACTCAACGTGGATGATAATCCGAACACAGCACAGAAGTTCGGAATCCGCAGTATCCCTACATTAATTTTATTTAAAGACGGTGCCGTTCAGGCACAAAAACTCGGCGCGATGTCCAAAAAGGACTTGGCCGAGTTTATAGACACCAATATCTGAGAGAGCTTACTTGTCTAATACAAACGCACCACAGAAACCCCGAACCAACCGGTCCGGCAACAAGGGCAAGGGCAATCCCAATCGTCGTCGTCGTCGTCGTCCGCAACAATCCGAATATCCGGATGACGAGGGATCGCTTGAGATAATCCCACCTGAGCAGCTGGAGGCGAGCAAGAACGTCATGAACCTGACGGAGCTCAAAACCCGCCCGGCTGCCGCTCTTGTCGAACTGGGCGAATCGCTCGGCATTGAGAATCTCGCGCGCTCTCGCAAGCAGGACATCATATTTTCGATCCTGAAGGCGCACGCCAAACTGGGCGAAGACATCTACGGTGACGGCGTTCTTGAGATCCTGCAGGATGGCTTCGGCTTTCTGCGATCTTCAGACAGCTCCTACCTCGCTGGGCCGGACGACATTTATGTCAGCCCGAGCCAGATCAGGCGTTTTAATCTGAGAACCGGAGACACGGTTTCGGGTTTGATTCGTCCACCGAAGGAAGGCGAACGATATTTCGCCTTGCTGATGGTTGGTCAGATCAATCATGACGCTCCGGAGAATGCGCGCAGCAAGGTTCTGTTCGAAAACCTGACGCCGTTGTTTCCCAAGGACCGGCTTACGCTGGAGCAGGGCAACGGCAGTACGGAAGATCTTACTGCTCGAATCATCGACATGGTTGCGCCGATCGGTAAAGGTCAGCGTGGGCTGATCGTTTCGCCACCGAAAGCCGGTAAGACGATGCTGCTGCAAAACATTGCGTCGGCAATCGTTGCCAACAACCCGGAAGTCGACCTGATGGTATTGCTCATTGACGAGCGGCCGGAAGAAGTAACGGAAATGACGCGAACGGTTCGTGGTGAAGTGGTTTCATCGACATTCGATGAGCCTGCAAGCCGTCACGTACAGGTTGCGGACATGGTGATCGAGAAGGCCAAGCGCCTTGTTGAGCACAAGCGCGACGTCGTCATTCTGCTTGATTCCATTACTCGTCTTGCCCGCGCTTACAACACGGTAGTTCCGTCATCAGGCAAGGTCCTGACCGGTGGTGTTGACGCCAATGCTCTGCATCGTCCGAAACGTTTCTTCGGTGCAGCGCGAAATATCGAAGAAGGCGGCAGCCTGACGATTCTCGCGACGGCACTCGTTGATACGGGATCGAAGATGGACGAGGTTATCTACGAGGAATTCAAAGGTACCGGCAACATGGAGATCCACCTGGATCGCCGGATCGCTGAAAAGCGCACCTTCCCGGCGATCAACATCAACCGATCAGGAACGCGTAAGGAAGAGTATCTGACCGCGCCGGACGAGCTGCAGAAGATGTGGGTACTTCGAAAAGTACTGCATCCGATGGATGAGCTTGCAGCGATCGAGTTCCTGCTGAGCAAACTGCAAGACACCAAGACCAACACGCAGTTTTTCGAGGCAATGAAACGCTAAAGCAAACAATAATCGTTGAACGAAACGGGGCCCCAGCGGCCCCGTTTTTTTACCCCGCAAAGGCGAAAAGGGGTCAGAGCCCTTTTCGGAGATATCCAAAAAGGGCTCTGACCCCTTTTCGGGGGTGCGCTTAATCGTCTTCGAAGAACTCGATGTTGCCGGTTTCGATCGAATACTCAGCGCCAATGATCTTCAGGTCGCCCGCATCAATCAGCTCTTCGAGGATCAACGAGCCATGTCGGAGTTTTTCGACGGATGCCTGAACATTGGCGCGGACACAGCTGGCAATCACAGCTTCGTCGTCAACGTTCGCACCGTCCGTCAGAAGCGGTTCTACTGCCGGTCGAACACGATCAACAATCGCGCGCAGGTTCGGTGAGCGATGAGAACCCTTGAGCGCCAGTTCCTGCAATGTCGCGATAATCGCACCGCAGTTGCTGTGTCCCAAAACGACCACAAGCCGCGTATTAAACTGCTTTGCCGCGAACTCGATGCTGCCGATCTGGGAAGGGGCAACGATGTTTCCGGCAACCCGGATAACAAACAGGTCACCGATGCCGCGATCGAAGATGAGTTCCGTCGGTACGCGTGAGTCAGAGCAGGCAAGGATGATCGCGAAAGGACTCTGCGGTGTTGCTGCGCCGGCGCGATGTTCACGACTCGCCAGCGTTTCCTCGCTGACTTCGTCTGATACGAAACGGCGATTTCCTTCACGAAGGCGTTCGAGTGCGGCGTCAGGAGATATCATCGCCGCACAGTAACCCAAATGCGGATCAGCGGGCAATCCATCGGTGCAAAACGACCGGTGACCCGGCCGGAAATTCGCTCTGGTCTTTGGCGAGTTCGACGTATCCGTCCGTCGCGGACAAAGACGCGAAATCGCCGGACGTATTCGTTTTCACCGGCAAGGCGAGCGTCTGCGCGGCAGCATTGGACATCAGCCTTACCGGCTGGAAGCAGGTAAGCGCGGGCTTGAAGGATACGTTCGACGCGATAGCAGCGAATTCAGGCGGCCGCTCTGCCGCGCCGGACGCCCTCGCGAGCGCCGGAATAACATACTGTCGGCAGCACACCAGTGCAGACACCGGGTTTCCAGGCAGCGCAAAGACCAGCTGATCGTCCGGGCCTTTGCCGAACCACAGTGGCTTGCCCGGTCGCTGACTGACTTTATGAAAGACTACCTCAACACCGAGGTCCGCCAATACCTGGGGCACGTAGTCTGCTTTGCCCATTGATACACCGCCGCTTAAAACGACAACCTCGGCCTCCGCAAGATGCGTCGACAAGCGCTCATGCAGAACGTCGATGTCATCGACGATGTGGTCGTGCTCTGTCCGTTCGTGGCCGTGGCTCTCAAGCAGTGACAAAACTGCCGGACCGTTGGACATGCGAATCTGATGTGGCTCTATAGTCTCCCCGGCGGCAACCAGTTCATTACCGGTTGAGATGACGCGAATGACCGGGTCCGAAGCCACTTCGACCTCAGTCTCTCCACAAGATGCGATGATCGCGATATCCAGTGGCGATATCCGCTTACCCGGCGTTAGAAGATGTGCGCCTTTGGCAAAGTCGGACCCCTCAGGATGAACAAAGCGATCTTTCTTCACTTCGTGGTCGGCGCTAATTTCCGCAACGTTGTCTGAAACGCTTATTTGCTCCACAGGAACAATGCAGTTGGCGTTCAGAGGAAGCGATGCGCCGGTCATGATCTCAATACACTGACCACTTTCAAGCGAGAGGACTTCATCGCCCGCGGCCTGCATTGCCTGAATCTCAAAACGCCGCTGGCCGCTGTCGTAGTCGGACCAGGCGATCGCTATTCCGTCCATCATCACCCGGTCAAACGGAGGCTGGCTGCGTTCTGCACGGACGACCTGTCGAAGGATGCGCCCGGTGGCCTCGCTCGCGGCGACGGTTTCTGTGGAGAATGTCGGCGTTGCGGCTAGAACAGCCTCAAGCGCTTCGGCCGTCGTCAGCATATCGTTATCGGCATGGGGTTCTCAGCCTTTCTCGCGGGCAATCGCCCGGTGACCGATATCGCGTCGGGAGTAAACGTCCTGCCAATGGATCTTATCGACTGACTCATAAGCAGACCTTGCGGCGGCCGCTACCGAATCACCCAGCCCCACCACGCACAATACGCGCCCGCCACTCGTCACAACCTCGTCGTCGTCAATGCTCGTACCCGCGTGAAAGACCTTCTGAGCGTCGCTGTCAGCCTGTTCGAGGCCACTGATCTGCATGCCCTTACCATAGATCGCGGGATAACCACCGGCCGCGAGGACGACGCCGAGCGCCGCACGCGAATCCCAATCGGCAGTCTGTTCCGCCAATGTTCCGTTGAGCGTTGCGAGACAAATTCCGGCCAGATCGGATTTGAGTCGCATCATGATCGGTTGGGTTTCAGGGTCGCCCATGCGGCAGTTGAACTCGATTACCTTTGGTGTTCCGTCCGCCATGATCATGAGACCGGCGTACAGAAAACCAAGGTAAGGGTAGCCATCCGCCTTCATCCCCTCGAGCGTCGGGCCGATCACTTCGTTCATGATCCGCTGTTCGATATCGGGCGTGACCACCGGGGCAGGGGAGTACGCTCCCATTCCACCGGTATTCGGACCCACGTCACCCTCGTCCCGTGCTTTGTGGTCTTGCGACGTTGCCAGCGGCAGGACCGTGTTGCCGTCGGTGATGACGATGAAACTCGCCTCTTCGCCGTCGAGAAACTCCTCGACGACAATGCGCGCCCCGGCATCGCCAAAACTGCCGCCGTCCAGCATGTCCGTCGCGGCGGCCTCGGCCTCTTCGAGTGTCATCGCCACGATGACGCCCTTGCCCGCTGCCAGCCCGTCGGCCTTGATCACAATCGGCGCACCCTGCTCGCGGATGTATGCCAGTGCCGGCGCGAGATCGGTGAAGTTCTGATAAGTGCCTGTCGGAATGTCGTGGCGGGCGAGGAAGTCTTTCGTAAATGCCTTGGATCCCTCAAGCTGCGCCGCGGCGGCCGTCGGACCGAAGCAGGGCAGGTCGAGTTCGCCAAACCGGTCGACTATTCCGGCAACCAGCGGCGCCTCAGGGCCGACGATGCTCAGATCGATATTTTCATTCTGTGCAAGTGTCGCAAGCGCCTCGATGTCATCCGACGACACGGCCACATTGCGGACCTTCCTTTCTCTTGCAGTACCTGCGTTACCGGGTGCTACGAGGACTTCGTCAACATCCGCTGACTGGGCGCACTTCCAGGCGAGCGCATGCTCTCGTCCACCGTTGCCGATTATCAGAACTTTCATCGTGGACCAAATACCTCAGTGTCGAAAGTGGCGCATGCCCGTGAATACCATGGCCAAGCCATGTTCGTTAGCGGCCTGAATGACTTCGTCGTCCCGCATTGAGCCGCCTGGCTGAATAATAGCCGAAATACCGGTCGCAGCCGCGGCATCGATGCCGTCGCGGAACGGAAAGAACGCATCCGACGCCATGACAGATCCCTTGACCTCGAGACCCTCGTCCGCGGCCTTGATCGCTGCGATTTTGGTGCTGTAGACGCGGCTCATCTGCCCCGCGCCTACGCCTATAGTCATATTGTCTTTACAGAAGATGATGGCATTTGATTTCACGTATTTCACAACCGTCCAGGCGAACAACATGTCCTGAATCTGCTGTGCCGTGGGCGCCAGTTCGGTCACCACCTTGAGATCGCTCTCGTTAATAACGCCAAGGTCGGTGTTCTGCACCAGCAATCCGCCGGAGACCTTCTTGAAATCGAAGCCGGGCAGAGCGGTGCTCGGCCATTTGCCTGTTTCAAGGACGCGGACATTTTTCTTCGCGGCAACGACATCAAGGGCATCGGCGTCAATGGCCGGAGCCACTATCACTTCCACGAACTGACGGTCCACGATAGCTTCGGCCGTTTTGGCATCCAGGGGGCGGTTGAAAGCGATGATGCCGCCGAAGGCTGAGGTCGGATCGGTCTTAAATGCCTTGTCGTAGGCGTCGAGGGTGTTATCGGCAACCGCAACGCCACAGGGATTGGCGTGCTTCACGATGACGCAGGCGGGATTTTCGAACTGCTTTACGCATTCGAGCGCTGCATCGCTGTCGGCGATGTTGTTGTAGGAAAGCGCTTTGCCCTGCAGTTGCCTGGCGGCAGCCAGTGATCCGGCCGGTGCCTGCTGGTCGACGTAGAAAGCGGCATTCTGATGCGGGTTTTCGCCGTATCGCATGCGCTCGGTCAAATTGCCGGAGTACAGAAAGCGTTGACCGAGAGGGTCATCGCCGAGGGAGTTCGAAAGGTATCGGGTAATCGCCGTGTCATAGCTTGCCGTATGCGCATAGGCTTTTGCGGCGAGGCGACGGCGGCTGCCCAGCGTCAGATTGTCGTTCCTGATGTCTTCGAGAACCGATTCGTAGTCATCTGGCTCAACGATGACCGCCACGCCGTCGTGATTCTTCGATGCGGCCCGAATCATGGCCGGTCCACCGATGTCGATGTTCTCGATTGCATCATCAAGGCTTGCGTCTTCTCGAGCGACGGTCTGCTCAAAGGGATACAAGTTGACGACCAGCAAATCAATAGGCTCGATCCCGTGCTCTTTCATGACCGGCTCGTCGGTGCCGCGTCGCCCCAGCAGTCCGCCGTGTATGACCGGGTGTAAAGTCTTGACGCGGCCATCCATTATTTCCGGGAAACCTGTTTTTTCAGACACTTCGATGACGGCAAGACCAGCATCGCGTAACTGTCTGCAGGTACCGCCCGTAGAAAGAACCTCTACGCCAAGTTCGCTAAGGCCAGTTACAAAAGGAATCAATCCACGCTTGTCAGAAACACTGACCAGCGCGCGTCGTACGTTGAACATGAGATCACCTGGAAGGAAAAGGGGCGGGTAAGGGGCGGACTTGCCTATCGGATAAGCGAATAAGCCCTGAGTTTCTTACGCAAGGTACCGCGGTTCAGGCCAAGTATGCCGGCAGCCTGGCTTTGGTTGCCTTGTGTGTAATCCATGACGGCCTTGAATAGCGGCCGTTCCACTTCACCGATAACCAGATCGTACAAGTCCCCCGGACGATCGCCGTTTAAGGTGGTGAAATATTGATTTAGTGCGTCTTCAGTGTGCTTACAGAGCGGCTTCTTGCCTTTTGTCGACGTTAATGCGCCGGCCTTGTTGTTATTGTCTGTCACGTTTATCAAATCCTGAATCGCTACCAGGGTCCCAAAAAGGACCTGAGTTTCTCTCCCCAAGCTTCAGGAAATCACGCCGCCAAAGATACGCCTCCGTCATCTTGATCGAAGTATTTCTTTGTCAAGCTAATTTGCTCTGAAGCACTATCAACACGCACCACCTGGTGACGAAATTCGTCGGCGTTCGCCAGGCTATTGCAGTACCAGGTCAGGTGCTTGCGAGCCACTCGAACTCCGGTGAGTTCCCCATAGAACCGGTGTAGTTCGCCCAAGTGGTCGAGCATAATATCACGCAATTCATTTTTATCCAGTTGCGGCTTTTGCGGATGCGAACTTAGATGTTGTCCAAGTTCACGAAAGATCCACGGCCGACCCTGCGCTGCACGTCCGATCATCAAGCCATCGCAGTTCGTTACACGCAATACTTCAAGCGACTTCGCAAGAGTTGTTATGTCACCGTTTGCAATTACCGGTATTTTTACGGTTTCTTTTACGCGCGCAATGGTTTCGAATTCAGCCTCACCTTTGTAACGACATGCGCGAGTTCGTCCGTGAACAGCCAGTGACTGAACACCGGAATCCTCAGCAATTCGCGCGATATTGACTGCATTTCGATGCTCGGGATCCCAGCCAGTTCGAATTTTCAGAGTGACGGGGACCGTTACAGCCGAAACCACGGCCTGCAAAATAGCGGCAACCAGTTTTTCGTCCTTAAGCAAAGCTGAACCTGCGAGTTTCTTGCAGACTTTCTTCGCCGGGCAGCCCATATTGATATCGATGATCTGCGCACCGCGTGCCACGCAGGCTATGGCCGCTCCAGCCAGCTGCTTGGGGTCCGACCCTGCTATTTGCACAGCAACCGGCTCCGCGTCGAGATCGAGATCCAGCCGAAAACGCGACTTTGGCGTCTGCCAGAGGCTCGTATCGGCTGTCGTCATCTCAGAGGTCGTCATTCCCGCACCGAATCGCCTGCAGATACGGCGAAACGGCGCGTCTGTGACGCCTGCCATGGGTGCAAGCACGAACGGGCTGGTGAGCGTGTACGGGCCGATCTTAAGAGGTGCGAGTTCCATGTTGATAGTCTAGCGCAGGAGC
>Ga0055584_100002951_pt1 | contig 16833 bp, 15 predicted proteins | sample OSDHelmetaG_FD_58716 | JGI IMG/M metagenome (GOLD analysis project Ga0055584, IMG submission 58716) | Pelagic marine sediment microbial communities from the LTER site Helgoland, North Sea, for post-phytoplankton bloom and carbon turnover... | ecosystem: Environmental > Aquatic > Marine >... | reverse complement strand
GCGTGGACCTACTCTAGACGAGCGTACCGCCTACAACGGACAAGCCCAGCACCACCAACCCGTCACCAGACTCATGCTGTCTCGAGCGAACATACGCCGCGCATGTGCGCGATCGCGCTTTGCAATAGACTGGGTGGTCTGCGCTCATTGCATCTGCGGTAATCGACAAATGAACAAGAGTCTCGCCAGTGTTGGTCCAATCACTCTTGTTACGTCGGGTTTGTTCTTGGCGTTCGCTGCGCTGAGTGAACGCGAGGCCACCTTTGACCTCGACACTGCGCAGACTCTCATGGCTTGCGCCGCGGTGGCTGGCGGCAGTTTGCTCGGCGTCACCGTTTATCTGCATCGCACCGTCGCGCACCGCTCATTGGAATTGCACCCCTTAGTTGAGCACACGCTACGCTTTTGGCTGTGGCTCACGACCGGAATGATCACCCGTGAGTGGGTCGCGGTTCATTTACTGCATCACGTGCATTCAGACACCGAACTCGATCCACACAGTCCAAGCCACAGCAGGCTTCGTTATGAAGCAATGGTCAGCAGCTGGGGACAGGGTGACCTTGTGAGCGCACTGCTGCTGCGGTTGTGGCTGCCCTGGTGGCTGTTCTATGACGGTGTCGCGTGTTATGTGCGGGCCAAAAGATCGCAAGAGACCTTGGAGCGCTATGGCAGAAACGCGCCAAAAGATGCTATCGAGACCTGTCTCTACAGCCCTTACTCACGCTGGTGTTTTATCCCCGGGCTTGCCTTGCTGGTCGCGCTGTTTGGATTAAGCACGGGACTCATCATGCTTGCGGTACAGGCGTTTGTGATCCCGGTGCTCGCAGCCGGCGTCATCAACGGCGTAACGCACCTCTACGGCTATCAGACCTTTGTACAGGGACAGGCGTCTGAAGAAGTAGCCACAGCAACAGGCTTGTCGCTGCGCATCGGTACGGCGACCAATCTGGCGCTTGGTTTACTCATTGCTGGCGAGGAAAACCACAACAACCACCACGGATTTCCGCAGTCAGCGCGGTTTTCATTGAAGCCGTGGGAGTTCGATGTGGGCTGGCTGTTTATTGCCTTTCTGTCGGCATTTTTCCTGGTACGGATTAAGTCCGTCACCGTGGTCGCGCGTGTTGAATCGTTGGCAGAGGATGTGCAGAAGCTGCTTGGACGGCAAACCGGCAAGATCTATGTGGTTGCGCGATTTCGCGACAAACCGGTCACCGTGTGGCACCTGTTGTTCGGCCAGTCTATGCTGGACCAGGCATTGGGCGCGTAGTCTGGCGCATTGCTGCCGGCAGCAATGCGAATTACTCCTTGAGGTCAACCTAGGGGCCGCATGTGACCATTCCGGCGCACAGCCACGTCAGTATCGTCGGCACCTCGCAATGCGTAAGGAGAATAGCCTGGTGCGCAAATAGTCCGACGCTTTACCGGGCGAGCATTCGCTAGTTCTCCGGCATCAGCGAATGGCCATATGAACTGACTATATTATCTTCCGGCAGAACCTTATCGATACCTCGATGTACTCGCTCGAACGCACTCCAAACGAATCGCGCCGGTCATTTCTGTACTAGAGCCAGCTCAGCTGCTGCCGATGCTGGTGCTCGTATTGTTCAATGGTTTCGGCGTGTTCCTGCGTAATGCCAAGATCATCTAGACCTTCAAGCAGGCAGTGCTTTTGGAAGGCATCAAATTCGAAGGCTAGGGCTTCGTTGCGGCCATCATGTACATAGACACTCTGACTCTCCAGATCGACTGTTAACTCAGTGCCGGGTTGAGAACGCAGAACTTCGCGAATCTCCGCGCACTGCTCGACACTCAAGCGCACCGCCAACAAGCCATTTTTAGCCGCATTACTGTGGAAGATGTCGCCAAAAGACGGCGCAATGACTGCCGTGAAGCCGTGGTCTTTCAACGCCCACACGGCCGTCTCACGCGATGAGCCGCAGCCGAAATTACTATTACCGACGAGGATCTTCGCTTCCCTAAAAGGTGCTTGATTGAGTATAAACTCGGGGCGCTCCGCGCCCTCGCTATCGTAGCGCAAGTCGTGGAACAAAATGCCATCCATCGGCTCGCGTGCATTGATACGACCCATAAACCGTGCCGGTGTAAGCTGGTCCGTATCCACGTTGACTTGGTCGAATGGCACCGACAGTGCTCGTACCTGTTTGACTGAGTCCATCTGCTACGCTCCGCTGAGTGTGCGTACATCGACAAAATGACCATGTACGGCGGCCGCTGCGGCCATCGCCGGACTCACTAGATGTGTACGTACGCCGGGCCCTTGCCGCCCTACAAAATTCCGATTCGACGTTGAAGCCCAGCGCTCTTGTGGTTGGCCCATATCGCCGTTGAAGCTGCAGCACATGGAGCAGCCAGACTCTCGCCACTCAAACCCTGCGTCCAAGAAAACTTGGTCCAGACCTTCTTCCTCTGCTTGGCGTTTGATTGCGCTTGAACCGGGCACGATGAGACCGCGCACTTTCACTTGTTTGCCGCGCACTTGTGCCGCGGCCGCGCGCAAGTCATCGATGCGCCCGTTGGTGCACGAGCCGATGAATATGCCGTCCACTTTGACGTCGGTTAAGGCCATGCCGGGGATCAATCCCATGTATTCGATCGCAGCTTGTAGCGACGCGCGTTTTTCGAGATTGAATTCCGCTGATGGATCCGGCACACATGCGGTGATGGGCAAGCCATCTTCGGGACTCGTGCCCCAAGTCACCATCGGCGCAAGCGCGCTCGCGTCAACTTCCACTTGGTGGTCAAACTGCGCACCCTCATCACTTGGTAGGGAGCGCCAGTATGCGCATGCTTTTTGCCATTGCTCACCGGCGGGCGCGAATGGACGACCCTGCAAGTATTCAATGGTTGTTTCGTCCGGCGCAATGATGCCGGCACGTGCACCAGCTTCAATCGACATGTTGCACAAGGTCATGCGCTCTTCCATAGAAAGTGCACGTATCGCCGCACCCGCGTATTCAACGACATAACCGCTTGCGCCATTGGCACCGATCTGCGCGATAACGCCCAAGATCATGTCTTTCGCCGTCACGCCGACGGGCCGCTTGCCGTTTAGATTGATACGCATCGTCTTAGGCTTACGTTGCCACAACGTTTGCGTCGCTAGCACATGAATGAGTTCGGTCGAGCCGATGCCGAATGCAAATGCGCCGAACGCACCATGCGTCGATGTGTGTGAATCGCCGCAAACAATCAGTAACCCCGGTTGTGTGATGCCTTGTTCTGGTCCTATTACATGCACGATGCCGCGCCGAGAGTCGCCGAGTTTGAATGCTGTATGCCCAAATTCATCTGCATCGTGTCCGAACTGTGCAACGAGCTTACGGAATTTTGGATTTTCGATGTCTTCTAGGGAAGGACCTTTGGTGGACATGAAATGATCAGCAGTGCCAAAGGTAAGGTCTGGACGACGAAGCTGTAAGCCTCGATCACGCAGTCCGGCAAAGCCGCCTACGAGCCCTTCATGACCAATGTGTCTATCGATATACAGCAAACTCTGGCCGTCTTCGCGTGTGGTTAAGCACACACGGTTCCAGATCTTGTCGAATAAGGTTTGCGCTGGCGCCACGGTTAGCCTCTTGGGTTGGTCTGGGAAATTCCAATTTGCATACAAATGGTGCAATCCCAAGGGCATCGCACGCAACCATCAAAGGCCACTAGCTCGCTAGCCGTCGAAGAATGTCCCGTTGATTCACACGCAGCTAGTGCCGTGCAGGTGTGTCAGTTGGGCCTTGAGCGTCACCGACCTCTCAGGACAACTGCCAGGTGATGCAGAGGTATTTTTCAACACTCTGGGCTTTCGATAACAATTTGATCTTCCCACTGACTACCTTGACTCGTGGCTACACCCGTCGAGGAAGCGCTAAGAGCGGCGTGAAAGTTAAGCGCCTTAGAACTCGTAGCGCGCACCGTCGCCTACAGCAACACCGCCCCTGGGGCCGGTGTTGTAGCGATCCGCGAATTCGGGCGTCAAAGCGCGTGACAGGTTTGATTGCATCCATATTCGATACAGCTTGCGCCGGCGCCCTTGGTCCAATGCATCTTTATATTCGTTGCGTGAGTGCAGAACTGAGTGATTGTTAACGATTTGAATATCGCCGCGCTCTAGCCACATGCTGTGCGAGAGTTCTGGCTGCGCGGCAAGATCGGATACGCAGTCGAGCGCGGCTTGTTCTTCGGGCAGAAATGCGTCGCCGCGTTTGAGCGCGCCGTTCTTGCTGGTTTTGGGGTTGAACGAGAAACTGAGGCGGCCTTCGTGGTAGCTGTACACCGGCACGCGATGGTGGGTGACTTCATCGATCGATGCGGTAGGCCCTTCGCCGCGAAGGTCGTGATAAAAGCCACGGAACAAGACTTCAAGGTGCTCTGGGTGTTCGTCTAGCAAGCGATTAAACACGGTCATTGCGCTAGCAACTTGGCTCTCACCACCTTCTAGTGCAGTTTGCACGCACAACAATGATGTCATCTCGCACATGTCCGTGTGCGGACCCAGTCGTGCGCTGGTGGAATAACCGCGGGTGTTGGTCAGGCTTAAGTCATTCCCTCGGTCGGACACTTCGGCCATACGCTGGCCCTTGGAGTTTTGCGACATAGGCGTGCCAAAGTGCAGCACGATGCCCCAATAAGCCAAGCACAAGGCGGTGTCGTCGTAGGCATCAACCGGGAGCCCACGAACGACCGCCACGCCACGCCCATGTTCAATTTCCTGTGCAAGTTCGGCGAGTGTCGGCTGAAGTGTCGGCAGGTCAAATTGCTCGCGCGTTATGTCTTCGGCGCGCATGCCTTTTGCGCGTAAAGCCATGGTGGCGCTAAAGACTTCATCGCACTCAACGGATGTCATCGTGTAACGCCAAGCTCGGTCGGCCTCGAGCTCCGCGCTAGTCCAGGCGGTTCGGTCGCAAATGGGCTGGTCGAGAATCGGGTGTTTGAGTATTTCGTTCATGTTTAAATCAACCAGGTATTTTATCGGGTGATGCGCTCACATCTAACCATAGCGCATTTGGACCAATTTGAGTGTAGGACACCTGACGAAGCGCGACACCCCCTTCCGGCAGTGGTTGCGCGAAACAGTCGGTTTCGTAATGTCTAACACCCTCCATGACTTTAAACTCAGGGATCCTTCAGGGTCGGACCCCGAAGGCGCTTCCGAAGGCGCCACTTGCCGGACGTCACCGCCAGATAGAAATATACGTTGATATTCGGACGACCCTTATCTTCGATAGGTCGGTGATGATGTCCTCGGTGATCCCATCGGCAAAATACTCTTGCTCCTGGTCGGCGGACATGTTGCGGAAGGGCGGGACGGCGACGGACGGTTTATCGGGAAAGGTGTACGCCATCTTGGCGGGATCTGCACGCTCGATATCCGACTTCCATGGCTGCAGCCATGCCAGTAGCCCACCGGCGATAAGTATGAGAGCGACAACAACGGCAAAAGCCGTTGGCGCTTGGGTCATTCCACCTCAGCTTCGACGGCCGCTGAAACGGGCTCAGGCAGAGTCGCGCCCGGCTTCAGTAAAACGGCATACGCGACAACAGCTTCGTCGAATCCTTTCGCGTCGTGATCCCCAAGGTCGGCGTAGTCGAGCGGCAGGCGCTCGGGTACAGCTTCTCTCACTGCGGCGGAAATACAGATGCCGCCAGGGTCCGCCAATTGCTCCAGACGCTGCGCGAGAATCACTCCAGCCCCGGTCAAGGCGTTATCAGCAATGCCGACCTCACCGAGCGCGATTCCAATACGGATTTGAGGGACTATCTCGTCGGTCAGCTGAGTATTACTGTCGGTATTCCCTTTCTGCGCCGCGACGGTAGCCAATGCCGCATCCGACGCACGCGAGAACTCCGCAACCAGCGCGTCGCCCCGAATCTCGTGGACCGAACCGCCGTAAGCCTGAAGAGCCTCGGAGAAACGTTGGAATGCCGCTTGAATGCGGTCGTGGGCAAGGTGCTCATCCTGGCGAACAAGCGCAGTTGAGCCCACCACCTCGGCATGTAAGATGACCGCGACTTTTGACCGTGGCGCCATCGAAAAGCAGTTTGTCTTGATTGTAGGCAGAGCGCTCAGTGCACGCCCCGGCACCGCGACCACGGAACTGGCTTGCTAGAGCTATGGTTAACTTTTCGGGGCTATGTCTGGGTTTTGGGGCCTACGCCAGGAAACGGCTGCTTTCCCCGATAATCGAAGCGGTTCGGGCAGATGCACAATTGGCCGGACCCGTTTAGGGGTTGTCAAATGCCTGCCAACGGCACTGCGCCGGTACCGAGGAGGCACTAGCGGCAGGCATCTGGCCTGGCTCAGGAGAGGAACCCGCGGGATAAGGGCCCCGTGGTTGAGTGTGCCTGGGCGCTATGAGGATTTGTGTACGCGCGAGGCATCGGGCAGGTGCGGGTTGCATGTAGAGGTCTGACCCCGAAGGCGGTAACCACTGTGCCGCTCAGGTACATCGAATGCTGCCAACATGATCGATTCTTCAATGCGCCTCAGCTCTTAACAATGAGCTTGGTGGGTATCCATATGGCAAGCCAGCGGGTGCGTTTCTCGTCTGCTGAAAATTTCTTTGGAGAAACAATCTGCGAGGAAGGCAATCGATTAACCTCATCCAGTAAGGCCCCACTCACTACACCAATGATCTGAGTGTCACTTTCCAGGCTGGCACCCAGCATATTGCCGCAACTGGGGCAGAACAGCATCTGGGCCTGGCCGGATCCTTGAGTTTCTTTATCTGACCGCTTGGCTGCTGGTAACAACCAGCTGGCCGTCTGGATCGCTTAATAGAATAGGCTCGCCGTGGGAGGCACAATAGTCGCAATCACATTGCCTTGGCGATTGGTCGGGAAGATCTTTGGAGGAATGAAACTCAAGACTGAACTGAGCGCAGTGGCAATGGCCTTTGTGGTGATATGTAATTCAATAAACCCTCCAATTACCTTCTTGTTCCTGAGACTGTAGCTCAGTGCGGATTGCCACTGTGACCAATCCGATACAAAGAAACAGAAGCAAGGAATTCACCTATTCTCGGTTCATCGGTTCTTCCAGAGTGCATCGACCCGGCACCGGTCCGGTGGTCTCATCGCATCAGGCTTCCGAGCGTAGGTGAGCACCTAGTCCTAAATTCGCAGTTGTATCCTACGCCGTCGATTAGCGCCGCTGCAGCATGCCGGCAATGGCCACGCCGCATGCGCGACGCTCAGGTACTTGCTGGGTCAACGCGCGCCCCGCTCTGCCCGCGCGCGTGTCCATAAAGCCGCCCTGCTAATTCGACCTACCTCCAGTCCAATATCTGCTTTGATCAAAATAGCGTTTCGCGCTGACACTGCGCGGTAGATAGCTCTTTGGTAGTCACCTCAATGGACCCACAACCCTTCGCCGGAATTCGCGTCGTTGAATTTGGCCAATTTGTCGCTGTGCCCTATGCGGGGCAATTATTGGCTGATGGCGGCGCGGATGTTTTGAAGATCGAAGCGCTGATAGGCGATTCCAGCCGCCATGTGGCGCCACTCGTGCCGGGTGAAACGCGCATTTTTGTGGCACGAAATCGCGGTAAGCGCTCGTTACCGTTGGCGCTCAAACATGCAGATGCGCCGGAGGTGATAGACGCGTTATTGGCGTGGGCGGATGTTGCGTTGTTCAATTTTCGCCCAGGACTTGCGCAATCCCTGGGGCTGGATGCGGACACCTTGCGAAGCCGCTTTCCAAAGCTTGTCACCGCCACCGTTACCCCGTTCGGGCATCATGGGCCGGATGCGGAACTGGCCGGCATGGATATTGTGGTGCAGGCACGCAGCGGATTAATGGCGGCCCAAGGGCGTATTGTTGATGGGCGACCAGCGGCGGGCGAGCCGGTGCCGGCCGATTATATGTGCGCGATGACGCTGAGCTTTGGTATCGCATCGGCGTTGTTCCGACGCGAGCGTACCGGGATTGGCGGTGCGGTAGATGTGTCATTGATGCACGCGGCCATGGCACTGGCTAACAATCAGATGGTGTATGCGCACGATCATGATGGCGAACGCCGCGATGCAACGCTTGCCCGACTTGCTGAGCAGCGCGACGCAGGCACACCTTATGCGGAACAATTGGCACAAGTGCAGAGTTCAAGCGCACGACCCATCGCAAAAGTTTATTACCGCACGTTTGAGTGTTCGAACAAAGCCATTGCAGTCGCGTGCGGTAGTGTCAAATTGCGCATTGCATTTGCGCAGGCAATTGGCTTGAAAGATGCACGTGTGCGCGCAATGGATGGCGCAGATGCGGATGAATATTACGAAGGTGTACGCATCGAAGCTGAAACGATCATGCGTTCAAGGACGGCTGAACAATGGTTGACGCAGTTGCGCGCTGCCGGCATCCCGGTATCAGACGTCAAGATGATCCAAGAGATGTTTGACGACGAACAAGCGCTCAGCAATGGCATGTTGTATGTGCAAGACCACCCGATGGTCGGTCCAGTGACCTTAGTCGGCACCCCCGTGAAACTGGATGATGACGGCTTCGCGCCGAGCAAACCAACAGCACCACTCGGCTCTCAGACGCGCGCGATACTGCACGCCATTGGTTTTGTCGACTCACGTATCGAACAGTTGCTGGCAAGCGAGGCCACGCGGGAACAGTTAGACGAATAGTTATCGGGTCGCCATCCCGGCGGCGTCAAAGTCGCCGCTAGTGACAGCTATATGTGGCGCACGCGAAGTGCCCTCATCGCTTGAACGAGATGCGCGGCTTTGGGCCTACCCAAAGCGCGCCGCTTGCCAACAGCAAAGGCGATGTTCGTGGACACGGCCAATGGCACGAACACACCAGGGAGCTATACCGTATCTCCGCCCAGATTGATTCCTCGATGGACAAACCGGGACCTGACAATCTTGCATCGGCCCGCTCAGGCTACAACTAGAATATCGACTGGGAATTTCTCTGCATACTCGTAATCGTAGATAACGCCTAGTCGAGGTTCTTCGGACACAGTCATTTCCCCATTCGAATCGACGGGATCAAGATCATCACTGTAATCGTTCTTGCTCGGGTGCGTGCGCGCTGGCGTTCATCGCCAAGAAGCCACGTACATGGCGTACAGCGAGCGCGATCTTGCGGTCATTCTCTTTCCACGGGTAAAGGCTGACCTGCGCGTTGGGCGCAAGCAATGCCGTCTCCATCGCCGTCGCGTAGGGGTGGGCTGGAATGTCGTCCGGTAGGATCAGCACGGGCGTCTCGCAATTGCGCACGAAGTCGCGATCCACGGTAAATACAAAATCCGCCCGCTTGGTATACATGTTGTTGAGGAACTCCGACAACATCTCCATGGTTATCTCTGGGCGCCGCTTGTGCAGCCCCGGCGCCCAGCCCACTATATTGTTGTCGTAATAGAGATTGGGATGGCTGGAGGTGTAGCCGCTCGGGTGCACCAGCGTTGCAGCGACAACTCGGTCACCTGCTCGCTTTAGCAAGTTCCATACGAGTGGACCGCCGATACAAAAACCCATCACCATGAAGCGATCGATGCCGAGGTGATCCATCAGACCGAGTTGATCATCCGCGAAACTGTCCCAGGTGCGGTCAATCTCCAGCGGCCCCTCAGTCTGGCCGCCATTGGCGTTGCGGATGTCCAGTGCGATGACGCGATAGCTATCACTCAACTCATCCAGCGGATTGAAGGCATGATTTGCGAGTCCCGCAATGGTTGCATTTAACCCGCCGCCTGGAATGACCAGCAACGGAAAACCAGAGCCAGCTTCCTGGTAATGAATTTTCACTGGGCCGTTTTCGTAGATGGGCATGTAGATGTCTCCTTAAAGCTGTATTTACACCGCAACCTGACACTCGATACTACACGCTCAATTGCGCCATCCGAGATCGGTCCTGTCAGCAGGGATTCCTCAACTCGGCTCGCCACAGCGCCAAGCCTGTGCGCGCGCGGAATTCGCATTCCGCGTTTTCCAACATGTTTATATCGGAGAACGGCCGACCCGCGGTCGTCCATCCGCCAATGGCGGGTCATTGGCGTCGCCATAGCTTGGTTCGGCTCGAGCAAGCGACACGCAAACGTCCGGTTTCTCTTGAACAAGCTCAGATTTGCTAGGATTAGTCGTCCTTGCGAATAGTCGCCGGACACTACTGACAGGAACGATAATGTCCGAAGGATCGCTCAGCGGTTTAACCGTTATAGACCTCACACGCGGCGTCGCCGGGCCCTACGCGACAAAACTGCTCGCCGACCAAGGCGCCAATGTGATCAAGCTCGAACAACCAAGCGGCGATCCGAGCCGTCGATTCGGCCCGTTTCCGAACGACGAGCCACACCCAGAGCGCTCCGGGCTGTTTTTACATCTGAATCGTGGCAAACGCTCTATCGCCATCGATCCGGACACCGAGGCAGGCGCCGCGATCATTCGTGGCCTCGCCGCCGAAGCCGACCTCGTGGTCGAAGACTATGCGCCGGGCGACGCCGCCCGTTGGGGCTGGGGCTACGACACGCTACGTGCCGCCAATTCGCAGATCGTGTTGGCCTCAGTCACGCCGTTCGGCCAAACCGGCCCCTATCGCGACTACCGTGGTTCCGAATTGACGCTACAGGCGATCGGCGGGGCGCTCTATACAAACGGTCACGAAACTCGCGAACCGCTGAAGCTTGCTGGGCATTTCGCCCACTATCATGCCGCCTTGATGCTGGCTTTTGCAGCACTTACGGCAGTGCGCCGTGCCGAGGCCTGCGGTGCAGGGGACTGGATCGATATGTCGGTCTATGAATGCCAGGCGGGTTGCCGCGACCGGCAATGTATGTACGTGACGATGGCCGGATATAGCGGCCTTTCAATGGGTCGGGCGCGCTCATCAATGGTGCGCCTGGGTGCTGGCGTACGTGCCTGCGCCGACGGCTACGTCAACATCTTGGGGGCAGAAGCTCGACTGCCAAAACTTCTAACGCTGATTGGACGTGCCGACATTATCGATCGGCCAAACATCGGCGGGCCGCCCGGTACTGTTCCAGCAAGTTTAGTCGAAGAAGTCGAGTCCGCTTATCAGGCCTGGCTGGCGACGCGGTCTAAGGTCGAGGTTGTGACGGCCGCGCTCGGCGCTGGCTTGCTGGCGGCTGCGGTTAATACAGTCGGCGATGTGATGGAAAATCCACACTTCCAGGCGCGCGGGATCTGGGAAACCATTGACCATCCCCACACCGGACCACTGCGGTACCCAGGACGCCCGTTCATGTTGAGCGCGTCACCTAACCGACAGCCATCGCGCGCACCTGTACTAAACGAAGATGCCGCTCTACTCGACACACTGATGCCCGGCATCGACCAGGCCGATGGTCTGCGTTCGAATCCCGAGCTGCCGCTGCCGCTCGAGGGGCTCAGGGTCGCTGAAATAACCGTAGTGTGGGCTGGACCTCACGTGACGCAGTTGATGGCCGAATGGGGCGCTGAAGTCATCCGCGTAGAGCCATCCAATGTATCGCAACCCTATACCCGTGGCATGGAAGGAGTACCGTCCAAGGCACAAGCCGCAGCGCTCGCCGAGCAAGGCGTGCCTACGCGCCTCGCTGGGGGCGATCCGCGGCTAGATCCATGGAATCGTAGCGCCTCATTCAATTCACACGCGCGCAACAAGCGTTCCATGGCCTGCAACATCATGAGTCCCGAAGGCCGGGAGGGTTTGCTACGACTCGCGGCACACTGCGATGTGCTGGTGGAAAACAACGTTCCGGTCACGATGGACAAAGCCGGTATCACCTGGGAAGAGTTGCACGCCGTCAACCCGCGCCTCATTTGGCTGCGCATGCCAGCGCTAGCACTAGAGGGCCCAAATCGCGACTTTCGCGCCTTTGGTCTGCACATCGAGGCCATGGTCGGCCACACTCACTTGCGCGGTTATCCGGGCGAAAGTCCGGAACTGCTCAGCGAATCTCTGGCGAGTGATGGCATTGCCGGTGTGCAGGGTGCGGTGGCGGTGATGATGGCGCTTCGCCATCGCGAGCGAACCGGCCAGGGGCAACTTATCGAAATGCCGCTGGCAGAAGGATTCTTGCCAACTTTTGGTGAATTCATCCTAGACCATTCAATGAATGGCCGCGACACGCCCACGCAAGGCAATCGGCATCCGTGGCACGCGCCACATGGCGTATTCGAATGCAGTGGCGACGACAACTGGATCGCTCTGGACGTCGCTACAGACGCCGAGTTTACCGCCCTAGCTAAGGTGCTAGAAGCACCTGAATTGACGCAAGACCCGCGTTTTGCAAGCGCCGCAGAGCGCCGCGCACACTCTGTTGAATTGCACCACAAGCTTACTTCGCTGACCTCATCGCACGACAAAGAACAGCTGTTTAATACACTCCAGTCAGCCGGTGTGTGTGCAACGCCCGTACGAAAGGCAACCGAGGTACTGGCCGACGAACATCTGGCCGAGCGCGGCTTTTTCGAGCAACTGCCTACTGGGGATGACCAAGAATTGTATCCTTACCCAGGGCTTTCGTTTCGCATGAGCCGCACGCCGAACCGCCTTAAAACAGGACCGGCGCGCCTCGGTGAGCACAACCACGAAGTCTACTGTGGACTGCTCGGCTACTCCGAAGAACAACTCGATGAGCTCACCGCGCGAGGACTGGTCGACGACCGCTATCCGGATTCGGTGTGGGCGCCAGAAACGTAGTTAGGTAGTGTGGTACGCGTCTACACTTTGTAGCCGTACAGCCAGGTTCGAATATCCGCACAATCCGACAACGACGCGCGCCACCAAGGCCTGCGTTTTCACCATCCAATGAGGGCCACGCATCTTGTCCACTGACAGCAAAAATTGGGACGAATCCGCCGATGTCGTCGTGGTTGGAACCGGCTTCGCCGGAACCGCTGCGGCCATCGCCGCGCATGACGCTGGTGCGCGTGTAGTCATGCTCGAGAAGATGGCCTTTCCGGGCGGCATATCGATACTTGCCGGTGGCGGTATCTGTGTTGCGCGTGACGCTGACGCCGCTTTCGCCTACCTACAGGCCACCTGCGCGGGTACCACGCCGGACGAAGTGTTGCGCGCTCTGGCCGATGGCATGGCTAACATCCACACCTTCGTTGAAGGTCTCGCCAGCGCGTGCGAAGCCTCGATAAGCTTCGTCGACAGAACTCCCAACTATCCGTTTCCTGGGCGCGAGACATTCCGTTTTCTGACCATCCCGGAAGTGCCGGGCTTTGACCGCGCGCGTGAGTTTCCGCACGCTCATACCTACGGTCTTGGTCCCAACTTTTTCCACGTCATGTGGCACGGCTTACGCCAACGTGGTATTCCGGTGCACATGAACTGTGCGGCGCAACGATTAGTGACGAATGAGGACAATGAAGTTCTCGGCATTCGGGTCGACCACAATGGTACAAGCCGGCGCATTAAGGCGAACCGAGCGGTCATTCTGGCTTGCGGTGGGTTTGAGGCATCAGCAAAGATGCAGGCGCAATTCTGGCAAGGTAAACCTGTGCTCAGTGCGGTGCATCGCGGCAACACCGGTGACGGCATTAGGATGGCGCAAGACGTCGGTGCCGATCTTTGGCACATGTGGCATTACCATGGCTCATATGGATTTCGCCATCCCGATTCAGCTATCTTCGACTTTGGCATCCGCACGAAAAAGCTGCCGGATTATGTAGTCGGAGAAAAGGTCCGCGAGGGCGTGAAAGTCCCGTGGATTTTGCTCGACCGCGACGGTGGTCGCTTCATGAATGAGCATGAACCGTACCTGTCGGACACCGGCGCCCGACCGCTTGAGCGATTCCGTCCAGAAACGCAAACCTATCCGCGTATTCCGTGCTGGATGTTATTAGACGATGCAGGCCGCCAGCGCTTTGCACTCGGCCAGCCGTGCTGGAACGATGACCAGGTCGTCTACCACTGGAGCAGCGACAATTTGGCTGAAGTAGAGGCCGGGATTTTGCACCGCGCAGATTCACTGGAAAGCGCCGCGACGCATGCCGGGTTCAGCATTGGCGCATTGCGCGCGAGCGTTGAACGCTGGAACGCTGCTTGCGCGCAGGGCTTTGATGGCGACCACCGTCGTCCTCCGGAAGCAATGATGCCGATTACCTCCCCGCCCTATTACTTAGCGCAAATATGGCCGATCGTCTCGAACACCCAAGGCGGGCCTGTACGCGATGCAAGGCAACGCATTCTCGACGTATTCAACGATCCCATCAAACGCCTCTACAGCGCCGGTGAACTCGGCAGCGTGTTTGGCCATTTGTACGTATCCGGAGGCAATCTGGCGGAGTGTTTTGTCGGCGGTCGAACGGCTGGCCTGGAAGCGGCCGCCTTGCCTTCATCGTCAGCCGAGTAAGGCACCGACGGCACGTTCAACACATTTGCCGGGCACAAACGAACATTCGATTAGTTCGACAAGGTCGATCACACTTGCGTTTACAAGATTGCTGGAAACCACATACGGGTGCTTGCGGCGATCCGTTTCAATCGAAACAAGTGCTTCGTACGACCTCTGGTCCCGATGCGGAGTACGACTCGCTGCCCGCTAGGCAGACCGAGCGAGAATCAAGGTGAGCGCACTTTCTCACGACCGTGCAGGCGACGCTTCCGAGTACCGGCGACGGCTTGTCACCCTATCGATACGAATTGCTGTATCGGTTGATGCGTTGGCGGAGTAGCGCCGAGGCAAGACCCGCCCAATGTTCCTGAACAAATTGGCGTTACCAGCAGTGCTCCACGTATGCTTCCACCTATTATACGTATACGTAATATTTATCTATGAAAGTGAAATTGACCGTCACCGTGGACGAAGAGTTGGTTCCGGTCGCTAAGGATTTCGCCCGTAGTCGAGGGGTATCACTATCGCAACTCATCGAAGACGGCCTTCGAAGCGTGACCGCCGACAGGCAAGCGCCCTTCTCGCGACGATGGCGTGGAAAATTCAAGCCGTCCGAACGAAGCGATGAGCGATACGAGCAACTAAGTAAAAAATATCTTTGAACATTCTCTTGGACACGGATGTACTAATCGATGTTGCGCTCGAACGGGCCAACTTCGTCGAGGCAGCGGCTGCACTCATCGACTTCCTGGAGCGCCATCCCGGTACTGGATACATCGCGTGGCACTCAGTATCCAATTTCTACTATCTCGTCGCGCCCAAAATCGGCAAACCGAGCGCCAAAGACTTGGTTCTCGACTTGGTGGGTTTTGTTCAGGTCTCGCCGACCACGACCGATCACATCCGAACGGCAGCACAGCTCGGAATGCCGAACTTTGAAGATGCCATGCAAGCGTCAGCGGCGCTCGCCTGCGGCGCTAAAATGGTCGTCACCAGAAATATCTCGGACTACGCTCGCAGTCCGGTACCCGCGGTTCTACCAACGCAAGCGCTCGAGTTGCTTGGGGGATAAGCAATCGGCATCATCGACGCACAGGGCTTCGGCCGTGTAACGGGCGGTGTGAAGGATAGGGTCACCAGGGGTGGCGAAAACCATTTCCCGGCTGAGATCGAGGCCGTTCTGTTCAAACACCCATCCATCACTCAGGTTGCCGTTGTGGGAGCGCCAGATGAAAAATGGCGCGAGATCATCGCCGCGTTTATCGTCGCCGAAGACACACCGGAGTCCGCCGTGCTGCGCAGTCATTGCCAGGCTCATCTTTCGCCACAAAAGACGCCATGCGTCTGGGCCCAGGTCACCGAGTTGCCGTTAACCGAATCAGGTAAGGTGCAGAAATTTGCGATCTGAACTCAGCTCGTCGCAGGCGGATACGGAGAAGTTTTGAGATGACGGTAAGAATTGAAAAGAACGGGGCAGTTTGGACAGTCATTCACTCCCGTCCCGAGGCCCGCAATGCAATGGACCCTGATAGTGCTGCGGCTCTGTACGACGCTTTCCGCGTCTTTGATGCTGACCCGGGCGCCAAGGTCGCAGTCTTCTGGGGTGAAGGCGGAGCATTTTGCGCCGGCTGGGATCTCAAACATGCCGCAGCCTTGTCTGGCGCAGAAGCACTCGATTCGTTCGACTTCCCCGCCACCGGCGAGCCGCCCATGGCAGCCATGGGACCAAGCCGTTTGAACTTGTCCAAGCCCGTTATTGCCGCGATCGCAGGACCGGCCGTGGCTGGCGGCATGGAACTGGCGTTGTGGGCGGACATCCGCGTTATGGAGGGGACCGCTTTCATGGGCGTCTACTGTCGCCGCTGGGGAATTCCGCTTATCGACGGCGGCACGGTGCGCTTACCGCGCCTGGTCGGCGAAGGCCGCGCCATGGATTTGATTTTGACCGGGCGCCGAGTCGATGCGGATGAGGCCCTGCGGATCGGATTGTGCGAATACCTGGTCGCTGAGGGTGACGCGCGAACTAAGGCCGAGTCTATCGCGCATGATCTTTGCCGCTTTCCACAAAGCTGTATGCGCGCCGATAGGCGCTCCGTTCGATCCCAAGCTGGTCTGGGTGAACGTGAAGCGCTGGAACATGAATGGACCAATAGCAAAGCTGAAGTAGGCAAAGGCATTGACGGTGCGGCCCGATTCGCCGCTGGCAAAGGTCGTGGAGGAAACTTCAAGGATCTATGACTTGGTAATCTCGTTTTCGCCTCAGCCGGTGCAAACAGACACTTAGACCTGTCGATTGCAGGTGATTGCATATGTGCGGGCCTGCATTGCAATGTCGTGAGCATGGATCGTCGCGGGCGGCAGCCCTTTTCTGAGCACCGACCAATCACACGACTCATGCTCAAGCGCTTTGAGGCGCTCACGGTCGTTGCTAATCGCGCTATCACGCGTTGACTTTCAGCGGGCTGTGCACGCCTGAGCCAGCTTTTCAAGCTATCCGGTGAACACCCGAGCTTCCCTGCAATGGAGC
>Ga0055584_100002950_pt1 | contig 16839 bp, 15 predicted proteins | sample OSDHelmetaG_FD_58716 | JGI IMG/M metagenome (GOLD analysis project Ga0055584, IMG submission 58716) | Pelagic marine sediment microbial communities from the LTER site Helgoland, North Sea, for post-phytoplankton bloom and carbon turnover... | ecosystem: Environmental > Aquatic > Marine >... | reverse complement strand
TCCCGCCACGAAGGAGTCAGTACCTTAACTCAACCGTCCGCCAAGACGGGGTAGAACCCCACCGAAACCACGGTCGTAACGACCAACAGGGCACCATTCGCCCAGACCTCCTTCCACCGCATCAAGTCTCGCTCCGTCTAGCGCGAACCAGGTGTTTCGGATCTCGACCGCGTGCTGTCGCGGGTGGGCCGCGTCCAGTATTCATCCTTTTCGCCCCTCCCCCACCGGCGTGAGTGCCCGCCGTCCGGGCTACCACATACGGCATCGCGTTGCCCACTGCGACCAAGATCCAGAAGTGGGCAAAGTAGAGTAGCGAGAGTACTAGTCCGTTGACCGCGATTGCGAGGAGGGCACACTGGACCGCATAGGACATGCTCTGGAGTTCTGCGAACACCGGGACTCCCGGATGGAGCTTCGCGAGCCGGGCGGCTTCGCGGGAAGATGTTTCCAGGTTCGACCATGCCCCCCAACCGAGAGCGAAGGTGGCGACTACACCTACCAGTCCGAGGTCGGCCAGAAGCTCCACCCACATAGAGTGGGCGACCATCGCTCCACCGAGTGAACGTCCGAGCTCCTGTACCTCGAGGGCCGTCTCATAATTTCCAAGCTGCCAAGTGAAGTTTCCCGGTCCCACGCCTAGAATTGGGTGGGCCAACCACATCCGGAAGCCACCTTTCCAAGCGCGCAGCCGGAGATCGCCGGTGCCTTCCTCGAATTCTGCCGTCGTGCCTATCTCGGCCCAGAACGCTGGGCCAGCGGTCACGAGCAAGGCGATGCCAATGACGCCGAGAATTCCTACAGCGAACTGTTTGCGAGGCGAACGAAGGACGATGTAAACGCCGACGCAGCAGAGGGCCAGGAAGGCTCCCCGTGAGGCGTTGTCAGCGAGGGCGATCGCGGCTACGAAGATCACGAGCGCCGCCGTGAGCAATACCCGCCAAACGAAGCGTTTCTCGTTCAGCAGCTGAAAGTAAACGAACGGCACGGCCATCGTCATTAGGGCCGACACGTAGTTTTCGTCCTGAGCGCCGGCCGCACCCGCGGGGCCGTACCCGCCGTGCGTGGCGGCCCATGCTCCGATGTACACTGTGATCCCCAGAAAGACCAAGACCCAGGCCCGAACGTCTCGGCTCTCGCGAAGGAGAGATTGGACCGGGAGGCAATGGGTCAAGAAGAGTGTGGCGACGAGCTGGGTCCCGTAGAAGGACGCGTAGTTGTTGATTGCGAATGGGATCATTAAGCCCATTCCTGCCAACATCACGAACCACCAGTGTCCGGTGCGACCTAGTTGTTTCTCCTTACGAGGTATCCACAACGCCAGCGATGCCAGGGAGATCAGCATCGGAAGTCTGGAGGTGAAGGACGGTCGGACCAATTCCAGAGACATCCATACCAGCAAAATCACCAGAGCTGGTTCGACAAGTCCTTGTCGATGACCGGTCTGGCCGGATGGATGTACATGCTGCCGTCCGAAAGAAGGCATAGCCGCCTACGCGTGAAACGGGTCTCGAGTGCCGCCGCCTGCTCCATAGTAACATCGGAGAGGGATCGCGGTATCAGGCATGATTAACAGGGGGCCCTTGACGCCGACACACATATGGCGCCATTCGATATCAGATGTTTATCTTGCGGGGATAGCCTTCTGCCACGTGCCGTTGAATTCGTGGAGTGACTCCTCTTAGGTGCAGGTTGTCTACTAATGCTCGAATCAACCAGATTTCGTGGTCTAACTACCGCCCTTGTGGTAGTGTCTGTGATGCTGGCGTGCGCAGCGGACGACGTGATTATCAACATCAATCCCGATTCGGGTGACTCGATCGTGTTCTCGGTTCCGTTCGACTCCCTCTTCGAGAGTGTCGACACGATCATCATCGATGGAGACACAATCATCCTGACGGTGCTGGACACGATCATCACGCCGGGTGACACCGTGGTCCTTACGGTGACGGATACCGTTGAAGTAGTGGACACGATCATCGACTCGGGAACGGGCGATACCACGTTCGTTGTCGATACTGTCGTTGAAACGAGCGTTGATACCGTTTTCGTATTCGATACGGTCTTCGAGACTCAGACCGACACCATCATTCAAGTTGATACGTTGGTTGTCGTCGACACTGTGGTGTTAGCGCCACGCGAGCTCGGGTTTGGGGTAGAGGCCCTCGCTCTGGAGGTTGGGGAGTCGCAGTCTCTGGAAGTGACGATAACCAACCTACTCGGCCAGCCGGTTCCTTCCGGGGAACTCACATGGTTGTCCTCGAGCCCGGCAATCGCGGCAGTGAACCAAGCCGGAACTGTGACCGCTGTGTCCATGGGGAGCAGCGAGGTCTTTGCCATTGCCGAGCAGGCGGGTTTGTCGGCAACCATCGGAGTAGAGGTTTCTGATCCGATGCCGCCGCCAGGGTCGGTGACCGGACTGGATTGGTTCTGTGACTGGAGCTTCGGCACCGGAACGGACTTTGCGGCTCTGCGAGGTACTAGTCAGAGGGGGCCCGGGCTCGGGGAGTGCTTCGGGGCGTTCACGGCCAGCGGGAGGGATACCTTCCTCGTCGCCGAGCCGCAGAACCCTGCACACGGCTTCCCTCCTCAGATGACGAACGTGCTGAAAGTCATCCTCGACCGGAACATGGCGGGCTCGATGATGACCCAGATTGACAACGGGTGGAGGCGGCCTCAGGTCGGAGAGTACGTCTTCTTCCGATCCTACGACTACAACGACATGGCAGTAGGGGTCTCAGCGAACGTGCACATGCTGCACACTGGGACCGGTAATTCTGGTTACTCCATGCGCTTTTTCCATGCGAATTACACGGTGAAGTCGGATGGTGGATACTCGCTCGACTTCGATCCGATGTTCAATCAAGATGCAGGGCCTGGACAGGGGCGCTTCCGTAATGCGGATCCCGTCACAAAGGTCGGGCAGACGTACCGGCGGGAGTGGCGTTACCATCGGTTCCACGCGGACTCGATGCGTGTACAGTTGCGTACCTATGACGCGAACAACCAACTGGTGGAGACTGGCGCCGATTATGAGTGCTTCACGGGATCGTGCGTGGATGTCGGAGGGTTCCGGGGTGACACGATTGGGCAAAGGCCCCTGTACGTAAATGACTGGGTGAAACTCCAGGGGCTGGAACTCGGGAACAACGGGGCTGAACCCAATGATCCTGCGACTCCGCAGGCCTGGTACTGGGGTGGCATTGCAGTTCGTGTTTCAAACAACCCGAATGACTGGATCGGACCGTATCCCTCGGGGCCTGAGGGCGGTAACTAGACGTCGGGACGGGGTAAGCCCGAGGGGAGACCGAGGGAGATTCGCGGACGGAAGTGGGTGCCAGGTGTAGGCCTGGTCATCGTCGGTGTATGGCTCGTCTTGATCCTCGGAGTGGTACTGGGCCCAGCGCCAGGGTTCGGTCGACGTTTGTCTCTGTGCGTCTTTTGTGGTGATACGCCCATTCCCGACTTCGCGCTCAACCTTCTGCTCTTTTCCCCCTTTGGTTATGCACTTTATCGCGTATGCGGCTCTGTTCGAGCTGCGATTGCGGTGGGCCTTGGGCTCTCCTTGGCAGTCGAGTCGCTCCAACTTTGGATTCCTGGACGTTTCACGTCCCTCGGGGACCTGGTCGCGAATACTGCGGGCACGGGTGCAGGCGCGATTGCCGCTCGCTTCTCGAGTGTCCTACTACGGCCCCGGACGAACCTCAGGCGTTGGCTTCCTTGGGCAGCTGGGCTTGTCGGCACGATTCTGGTCATGCTGTCATCCTTCGCGTTGGCCCCTGAGCTTCCATCCCAGCAGTTGTTCGTGAGCCTGACACCGAACCTCGGTGGGCACGTGGAATATCCAGAAAGGATCGTCTCGGCTTCTGTCGGACCGGAGGTGCTTCGTGATTACACGAAGCTGTCCGACCAAGGGCGCACATTCCTGGCCGACGGAGGTCGAGTCCGGATCGAGTTTGTCGCCCGAGGCGTGCCGGCGGGAATCGCTCCATTATTGCAAATCACGGCAGGTGAGTCAGGGGAAGCTTTGATGCTCGGAATTCGGCGAACGGACGTAGTGCTGAGGACACGCACCCGTGGCGTTGCTATCGGGATGAACACGTCCCCGATCGTCTTCCCACGAGTGCTTAAGGGTAGCCAGGGTGCGTCGGTTCGCTTGGATCTCGATCGGGTTGGACCAGGAGAGTACCTGCTGTCCCTTGATTCTGTCCCGCTCCAATCTGCCGGCGTGAGTTCGGCTCGTATCTGGAGCCTGTGGTACCCAGCTCCAGGGGTCTCCGAGCGCCTTCGAGTAGGCGTTGACCTGATTTGGCTCGGAGCCCTGGCCGTCCCCATCGGCCTGTGGGCGACGACCTACATCGTGGCATTCCTCGCCGGGGGGCTCTTCGTGTCGAGTGTTTGGCTGTTGCCGTTAGTCACCGCCTCTGTCGCCCCTCCACTTCCATATATTGGGTGGTGTTTGGCAATTCTGATTTTCGGTCACTGGGCGGGAAGACGGCAAACGATGAGGTCCAATGTCTGAGGGGCGACTTGGCAGTGCAGTCCGGGCGGCGTTGCCCTATATGGGAGTCACGATTGTGACCCTCGTGGTGCTAGATCTGGTGTTGATAGCGACGGGGCTGTTCCCACCGGTGGGGCGGTACGGGCACGCCGATGTTGGGTGGGTTGCCTCGCCCCCGTCGGACTCGGTGCTGTCCTATCAGTGCTACGATCAGCCCACCAGGTCGTCCGTCACGATCCAGCGAAACGAGCGAGGGTATCGCACCGACCTCAGTGAGGTGGAGCTTGCCCGGCCCAATGACTGGTTTGAGCTGGCAGTCACGGGAGACTCCCACACTGATCAGTGCATGACGAACGAGGAGATGCATTTCGGTGTGATGGCGGGTGAACTCACCGCCGCGGGCGTCGAGAATGCCGTGTTTTCTTTTGGGGCCGGCCGATACTCGCCTCTGCAGGAGTATCTGGCGGTTGTACAGGGCGTTCGGGACTTCGAGTCCGATGCGCTGGTGATCAACCTTTACACGGGAAACGACTTCTACGACATACTCCGCGTCGATGATCGTCCCCACCTCGTCGAGTCAGTGGACGGTTATGAGATTGCGCCGCCTGTCTGGTACACGTTCGACGACCCCACGAAGGTGAAGCGTAGCAGGATCGCACACGCGGTTGGCCAAGTCTCTGATCAGGTCGGCGTCGGGACCACCTGGACCAGACTGCGTTACCTCCGTGCGGCGGCTCGCGACCAGGGTGGGGGTGTCGGATCCGTGGTTGGTTATCTGAGCGACATTCGAAGGGCGACGCAGTCCGACGCTGGCTACGCGGCGGCATTCGCCGCGCAGATTCTGAACCAACAGCTGTTTTTTTGGCACTTTCCCGGTACTCGCCAGGAGAGCGTCGATCGCATTGCGTATTTGCTGAGCATGATTCGTGAGGAGCACCCGGGCATACTCCTGGTGATGAGTCCTATCCCGTCCTATCAGCTGGCCGGGGAGCAACCCGTTGACCAGATGTTCCTAGATGTTCTGGAGAGCTTGCCGTTCACATATGAAGAGGGTGCACAGCTCGAGGGCGAACTCTACGCCGAATTGCGCGGCGTTGCCGAGTCGAACGGCTGGCTTTTCGTGGATAATCTCGAGACTCTCCGCGGATACGATCGCAGCGAGCGGTTGTACAATGATTTCGACTACCATGTAACTCGCACGGCCATGGAGCTGATCGGCCGTACCCAGGCCGAATCCATCCTGGAGTACCTGGAGGGTCGCGGAGAGCGCTGAGGTCAGGTGTGTGGCCTGCCTCTCTGAGCCAGGTTGTCGACAACTCCCTTCAACACGGCGGCATCTCGATCCCAATTGTAGCGCTCGCGAATGGCGCTGACACCGCGCTCACCCATCTCGACCCGATGGGGATCCATGTACATGGATTGAATGACCCTGGCCAAGTCTGAGGGGTCACGATCTCGGAAGGTCACGCCGGCCTCGGTATCGGTCAGGACTCGCTGAACGGGTCGGACGTCCGAGGCTATGACTGGCACTGCCAGTGACATGTAGTCGAACAGCTTGTTCGGGATCGTATTCTGCCAGCCCTCGCTCGCGTGGTGGGGGATGAGCCCGGCATCCATCCGTGCCACGATGCGGAGCGCCTTGCTGTACTCCACAAACCCGTGCGTGCGCACAACATCGTCGGTCATGCCCAGAGCCCTCGCTCGCTCGGTGAAACTACCGAGGGAGCGCCCTTCGCCGATCAAATCGAGCGTGACGGGAACGCCTCGTGCGCGGACCTCAGCTATCGCTTCGAGCACGAGCCCTACGCCCCGCGCCTCTTCCATCACACCCAAATATACCAGGCGGATCGGGTCGCGGACTGACCTGTCGGCGGTGCTGCTGGCACTCTCGGCGGCGGCGATGGCAGCGTACTCATCGACTCGCGCCAGGGAGGGCGTGTTGCTCACCACGGTGACATCCTCGGGATCGACGCCCGATCGCACGAGTCGTTCTTTCGACTCCTCAACGACAACCAGAGTGTGGTCGACGTGCGCGAGCGTCCACCGCTCGACGGCCGCGACTGCCTTCGGGTTGCGCACTATCGTGTCGCCGAATCGCACCGATCCGGTATCCCACAGGTCCTGCATCATGGCAGCGTAGTGCTCGGCCATGTCGAGAAGTACCGGAACACCGAGCCGCCGTGCGACAGTTATTGCCACAGGGGCGAGAGTGATGTCCCGTACGAGTACCAGTTCGACGTTCTGTCGTCGGCCGACCCTATGTGCGTGGAAGATCCAGCGGGGATTCACGAATGCGGGGAACTGGGACGCGGCGTCGAGTCGCGCACCGAAGAAATCCCAGGGCCGGAGCCGGTGCACCGTTGCCTCGGGTAGCGATTCCGTGAGGCTTTCCCGTCTTCGATTGCGTGCCAGCAGGTGCACGTCATGGCCCATGCTGGTCAGCGCCTGACAGACCTTCTCGGTTCTGACGTCCCACGGGTACTCATAATCCCAGACCTTGAGGATGCGCATATCCCGCCTCGGCTCGTACGGCGACAGCGTCGCCATGGGCCCTCAATGATCACTCAGATCCGACTGTATTCCCAGTCCCCATAGGCGGGATGCCGTTCCGAGCACTTGCGCGGTCTGATTCCGCTTTCGCAGGAGGTGAGCCTCGTGTACCGTTGCGCACGGTCACGCCCGATCCGAGCCACAATGTGTAACCGTTGGTCCCTCGGTATCCCCTGAGAACCCGACCTGACTTAGCAGGCCAAACACCGCGAGGAGCGGGAAGGGCCCCGACTGCGAGATGTCTACAGCGAATTCGAACTTCCTCTTCGGAGGAGTTGCGAGGCACTCCTTGATCTACGGAGCGGGGGCGATTCTCGCACGCGCCGTGTCGTTCGTCATGCTGCCGATCTACACACGGTATCTGACGACGGCGGACTACGGGGTCATGGCGCTCATCGACCTGACCCTCGACTTCGTTTCCATCGTGGCCGGGGCCCGGCTCGCACTCGGGGTGTTTCGTTTCTATCACAAGGAGGACAATGAGGATGCGAGGTGCCAGATCGCCTCGACTGCGTTTCTTCTGATTTGTGGTTTGTATTGCATCATGGGAGCTGCGGTGTTCGCTGTTGCGTCGCCTGTATCGATGCTCCTGTTCGGGAGTGGCGCGAACGCCGGTCTTATCAGGCTCGCTGCAGTGAACGTAGCGTTGGGCTCACTTGCCATCGTTCCTCTGGCCCTTGCCCAGGTCAAGGACCTGTCAGGCCTCTATGTTGGAGCGTCGATCGGTCGGCTTGTGCTCGTGGTGGGGCTCAACATGCTCTTCCTTGTGGTCATGGAGCTGGGGCTCACCGGTGTGTTTCTGGCGAGTTTGATCGCCAACGCGGTGGTGGGCGCGTTCCTGGGAGCGTGGATCATCCGGACCTGTGGGCTACGATGGTCCAGTGCCTGGACTTCGGATCTCCTGCGTTACGGAGTTCCTCTAATGGGGTCTCAGGTCGGGACATTCCTCGCGACGTTTTCGGACCGGTACTTCCTTCAGGCCGCAGCCGACGAGAGTTCGGTCGGGCTCTACAACCTGGCTTATCAGTTCGGGTTCCTCCTCGTAATGGTGGGTGTGACCCCCATGTATCAAGTGTGGGCTCCAAAACGCTTCAAGATTGCCCGTGAGGAGAATGCGGATGAGCTCTTGTCTCGAGGGTTGCTCATCATGAGCGTGCTGATGTTCAGCACCTTTGTTGGGATCTCGTTATACGTTGGCGACGTTCTTCGAGTGATGGCCACGCCAGCATTCTGGCCGGCTTCTCAGTACGTCACGTTGATCCTGATTGCATACGTATTTCAAAGCTGGGCCAACTGTGTCGATATCGGTGTCTTGCTCGAGGAACGGACCGGATTTCTGGCCCTTGCCAACGCTGTTTCAGCGGTCGTGGCCGTGGTTGGATATTCACTCTTCGTTCCTCGGTACCTAGCCTGGGGAGCCGCCGGCGTCACGGTAGTCGCGTTCGCGGTGCGTTTCATTCTGACGTACGCGTTCGCCCAGCGCCTTCGCAGGGTGCGCTATGAATGGCGTCCGGTCCTAGTGCTAGTTGTGTGGGCCGGACTCATTACACTGGCCGGGTACCTACTTCCAACGATGGGGCTGGTTCTGTCGTTGTCACTCAGAACCGGGTTAGTGCTTCTCTTCTTCGTTGGGCTCTGGCTTCTCCCAATCTTGCAGGTGGCGGACCGTAGCGCCGTCCGGAGGGTCGTGTACAGAGTTGCTGCACGCCGAAAAGGGTGACCCTGGGGACGGTGCGGTCAGTTGGAGGTCCGCGCGCCGGCGGCCTCCCCTCCTAGGTGGAAGAGCGTCAGAGCCGCCTTATACTCATTGGCGAACGCGTCGAGGTCTAGCACCGGCTGGTCTGCAGCGTGGGTCGGCTCATGTGCATTCAGAAAGCTTCGAAAGGGCTCGTTGCGTTCTGTCTCGATGAACTCGAGGTGCTTGGGCCCGGGATGGACAGATGACAACCAGACCATGAATGCGTGCTCCACGCGCCGCTGAAATACCCGACATGACATCACTAGCGAGCGTATCGTACCATCACCGTCCAGCAAGCACGAAAGAATCTCCCCGTGGGCGCCGTGCTTGTCGGTAAGAAACGCCGTATACAGATGGCCACCTTCATGCAGAATTTGGCCGACTTCATCATCGGAGCGACGGATGCCGTTCAGGTTGAATTGGTTGGTCTTGTTGATCAGCTGGACGGCGCGGGTCCTGTCACCTTGGGAGCGGTCACGAACATCGAGTCGCATTCCCAGGGTCGATAGGAAGGAGGTGAGGTCGCTTCCTTCTACCTCTCGTGGTGCGATACCCTCGAGCCTGCGGCGGTACATGGTCGTGCGATCCCGGTCCTCTGCGGTCAGGGTGTCTCGGTGAAAGAAGCCTGACAGGACGCGGGTCAGGGCTGGCAGATCACTCGCCGTGGCAGGGAAGGTCAGTGCGACGACCGCAGGGAGAGCTTCAGAAACTTCAGCAATCTCGACCGGATTATCGTCGATGAAGGCGAACGACTCGAGGCCCAGATTGAGTTGCTTGGCCAGTTCCGACAACTGTGCCGACTTCGGATGATAGCTGGCGATAATCGCTACGAAGTCGTCGGCGGAGAGGACTGACTCGGCCTTGGCCAGTGGAGCGACGGCGAGGTCCGGGTCGTTCTTCGTGACCGCCGCGAGCAACACTCCGTGTTCCTTGAGGCTCTTTAGATAGCTCTGATAGATGTAGTGAACGTAGCCGGGGCCGGAGGGTTGGAAGTGGAGGCCGTCGATGCCGTCTTCCCCGACCACGCCGTGCCAGAGGGTGTTGTCAAAGTCTGTTACGAGGACCTTGCCGATTGCGGATTTCGGCTCGCTTGCCTGCTTCACGATTCGGTCTGCTACTTCTCCGAGCGCATGACTCGCGAGTGCCGACCCGTGGGCCAGAAAGTTCTCGAGTGACACGGCATCTCGACCGATTACCTCCGCGCCGATGTCCTCGGCTGCTCCGCGCAGGTGAGTCGCCAGGGCGGTGGCTGTCCAGGCGTTGATCGTGAGAGGCGGAATCGGGGCATCCACGTACAAGACGCGAGCATTGGGACGGGCGGCCACGAGACTTGCCGACTCGCGCGCGGACACCAAGAGCGCATCAGGATCGGGGGTCGGGTGCGGGAGTCCCGATCGCCAGTCGGCCTCCGGTAGTAGGTCCCAGGGGAAGAGAAGGAAGACCTCAACCTCTCCTTCACGGGGAGCCGAGTGAAAGGTTTGGGTTAGCGTATTGAATGGCAACGTGCGAGCCTGTGCCTGCAGGCCCCTCGTCGCGGCGGCGGCTCGAAGGAATACATCGAGTGGCTCCGGCTGACCTGACATCGCGAGAAGAAACGGCAGTGGCGTGCCACCGTCGAAAGAGGAGAGGATGCGCGTGGCCTCAAGAAACTTCACGAATCGGCTCCAACGGGTCGGGGGTAGGTTGTGGCGGGCCCCGCTCGGGTGCTAGCTCGAGAGGAGTTCGGCAATGATCTCAGTCGCGGCATCGAACGAAGTCATCTCGATGGAGTCCGTCGGCGAGACTTCTATGCCGAACTCGCTCTCCATGGCCGTCACCAATGTGACATGCGCCAGCGAATCCCACGACTCTGTCTCACCCTGTCGCACGGCTCCCAGGTCGACACCAGGCGACAGATTGAAGACCACTGTGAAGATCTCTTGGAGCGTGACGAGTTGTTCTTCCGACATGATGGCGCGGTTTGAGGGTGCGATGGCCGTGAGCGACCGGTGGACGCTGGCCCGAGGTGGGGTGTCTTACCGGGGGGCGGACGAGGATACTTGAAGTCTAGTAGATAGGCTCTCACAGAGAGTAAACACACCCTCTGACAGGGGGAGGTCCCGCCCCTTCGATGCGGAACTCGAATGCACGTCCCTCACGAGTCGCGGTCCCGGGAATGCGCGATCCATCCAGCTGTACAGGTTTGCCATATGAACTGCGGGGGTCCGCACAAAGTCTTCATATCGAAGAAGCTGCACCCGATTGTGAGTCTCCAGATGCTGCTCGAAGAAGAGTGAGTTGCGGGCGTACCAGAAGATGGCCGCAGCGTCGTACGGGTTCATGTTCGGGCTCCAGTGGCTCGTGACTGTCGCTCTCACTTCGCGGGACACCCCTTCGGCTCGCCAGTTCTTAAGGGAGCCGTCCACGATCGCCTTGAGGTTGCGGATTCCGTTGTCCTCACCGAACAGCTTCAGGTCCGACGCAGCGACGGCGCGGTAGTCGCGGTAGATCCAAATGCCTCGCGCGGACGGGAACCGGTCGAGGATCTCCTGTGAGCGCTGACTCTCGACGATTGGTTTCGCTACGACGAGCGGTGCTTTGCACCGAACGAACTCACGCTCGACACTGTCCAAGGAATTGAGGCGGATCGACGTTTCTATATCTTCTGTGGTCAGGCGCCCGACGTCCCGATATATCATGGCGTCTAGGTCCTGGTCGAAGATGTCGAGCAGCATCGTTGTCCCGGATCGTTGGCAGCCGAAGATCAGGACAATGTCAGGGGTCGCTCCGGTGGGGCCTGCCGCTTGGCGACGGAGTGCCTTCCGTATTCGTCGTCCGCGGTTTGCCACAGCACGGCGGGCGCGGGCGGCCGTCCAAGTGCGCCTCTTCCCCGACGACATCAGTGCCCTACCAGTGACGAGTAGAGGTTTTCGTACTGGCGCACCATGGACTCCAGACTGAACTCCGCCAACACACGCGATCGGGCCTTGGCTCCGTCGGATCGGAGTGTGCCGACGTCAGCCAGGGCGACGTGCCAGGCGTCGGCAAGTGCCGTTACGTCGTCCGGCGGAACGAGCCGGTGAGCCAGGCCAGGTCCCAGTACAACCGGATTCCCGCCGACGTTCGTGACTATGGGACAGGTGCCGGATGCCATGCCCTCAAGAAGACTCATAGAGGTGCCCTCGCTCCTGGAGGAAAGCGTGAAAACATCGAACGCAGCCAGGAGATCCGGTATGTCGTCACGGAAGCCGAAGAAGCGGACCCGGTCGCCGAGGCCCAGCGCGGCGGCACGAGACCGTAGGGCATCGCCACAGTTTCCGTCTCCGACGATTACCAGGGTCGGAAGCTCCGGGCCCAGATCGCGTCGGGTGAGCTCTGCCATCGCGTCGATCATGACGTCGTACCCCTTCACCTCTTCGAGGCGCCCGACGCTCCCGAGCAGCAGTCCTGTCGATGGTACTCCGAGCGTAGCTCTTTCGCTGGAGTCCACCGCTCTGTCGGCGAAGACGTCGCAATCGACTCCATTCAGGATCACGGCCATCCCGTCGGGCCGGTGGACGAAGTGGGCCAGAGCCTCCCTGACTGTATCGGAGACCGGAATAACCGCCCGCGTCATGCGGGAGGCGAGGTGATCGACGAACCGCCCGGCCACGGGATCCGGGAGCGGCCTTCCATGGTCTGTATAGACCACCGAGGGTACGCCAGCGAGGCGGGAAGCCAGCGCAGCTTTGTACCATGCGCCGCTGTGCGCGTGCACTACTGTCGGCCGGACCTCGCGGATCATGGCGCTGAGCTTGCGTGGCCACAGCATCGAGGTCCGAGGCAGGGGCCTCGCGAAGCGCACCGGGATGCCCTCCAGGGCCTTGATAGCTGAGGGGACGGCGTCGTTCAAGACGATAACCCAAGGCTCGAAGCGATCGCCATCCAACTGGCGAAGCAACTCCACGAGGACACGCTGCATACCTCCATACTCCAGATCGAGGATGACATGTAGGACTCGGTACCGCGGGCCTGTCGGCGTCATCATGTATCCTTGGAGGTTGCTTGGTAAATTGGTGGGCGATGACGCCAAGTCCGCCAGCCGTGGGGGTGGGGGCTCATCCCGAAGGGATTCAATCCGTCCTCAATGGTTCGCCGCAGGTGTGGCGCCGGACATTTTCCGTCTCGCGTAATGCGACGCCAGTCGGCGCCGAGCACGTCGCAGTACCGCATCGGCGGCGAAGCGAAACTGCATCGTGCGCCATTCGGACGCTGGCAGTTCATCGGTTTCGCGTTGGGCTTGGAGCCAATCCAGGAGTTCGCTAGCGGTAGGAAACCAGCCGTTTCGTGCCGCGAGCTCTTCCATGACCCGTCGCACGTCCGGGAGTACCTCTCCGTTTCGGGTAAACCCTTTCCCGAGGTGGGTAGCAACAATGCAGAACCCCCCTTCGCGCTCCAACCGGGTCTGGTTCGAACTCCTCAGAAGGGAGACGAACGCCGACGCATCCTCGGCGTCTGACGATGAAAACCACCTCTGGACCAGCGGACGACGGGGGTCCCTATAAGGAGTGCTGGGGTTAACACTAGCCAGATTGATAGAGTCGAACGTGAGGTTGCGACCGTAACGGATATGCTCCTGGCAAAGGTCTCCCCACCAATATTCTGATTCAGGCACGTGCCCGACGAAGTACCCGGGGGCGGGTTGGCCGCCCCGCCTAAGCAGCCAACGCACAATCCGTGAATCCACCCTTTCGGTGCCCCAGTAGAGATTCTCCTTATTCTCTGCGTGACAGACGTGAACTCTCGGTGGGTGACCGATCAGCTCGTGAAAACGTCTCAGTCCCTCGACGATCCGGGAGCGGCTTGACGACTCCATGGTTGGAGAATGCCAGGTCAGCTCGAAGCCCCAGCCCTGCAATTCATGCACGAACTTCAGGTAGTCGGGATCATCCAGGGTCTCCGACTGTGCGAACTTCGAGTCGGACCCCTCGTACGCGAGTGGCCAGACAGTCTTGGTGGTTTTCAACCCCAGGTCGCGCAAGAGCTGGTAAACAGGCCGGACATTCTGCACGGTGGCGACGTCCGTGTCGTCGACTATTGTGAACGCGAATGACCGTCCTTCGGGGAATGGGAAGCGGGTCGGCGCACCCATCTAGAACGACGCGTCCGAGCGGGCGTCGCCGCGTGTTACCCAGATTTCGCCCGCGCCTTGCTGCTCTTCATCGTCGGTGCCGCCACTCGTGAGTACCTGAACCTTGCGGCTCGCCGGCAAGTATCCTCGGCGAGACAACACCGTACCGAGAGATGAGTGGTTCCCGGAACATACGACCGCGTCACAACCCCATGAGCGAGCGAGTGTCTCTGCTGCCCCGATAGCCGCGATGCCGGCGCCAGGGTTCTGGATCGGGAAGAAGACATCAGAAATGAGAGCGACCCGCAAGCTGGCGAAGCGAGGGTCGGCCGACGGGTTGGGTTGTCGCAGGACTGCCCATCCCTCCAGAATTTCCCCTCTCCAAACGGAAACTAGCTCATAGCCAGGGTGCGACGAGTACCGGTCTCGGAGCCTTGCGGCGTTGCGCACGACACTGACCCGGACCTGGTCCTCAAGACGGATCCAGAGTTCATCGAAGTGGGTGGAGAGGGCGCTCCACCCCGTCTTCGAGGTAAGTCCGGCCGCGGACTGATCGGCTAACGTTGCTACGGCGCTCCATGCGCCGAGTCCGAACGCCCCCGCCAACTGGGGGAGGGGTGTATGCCGGACAAGCCCGATCGCCTTCTGAACGCCCGCGGGGAGGCCGGTGATCGAAAGATCGGCGCTCTTCAGTACTTTCCCGACTCTCAGGAGTCGCACATAGTCGACCAGGGTACAGCGCGGCCTCAGCCCCACGGATTCCATCAGCCGGCGAGCCGGCGCCGCGACCACATGGGCTCCTACGAACCCGAGATCCTGGACGCCGCGCTCGACCAGCAGGTGGCCAACGGGCCCAGCCCGATACGCCTGGGTGACCCACAGGCCCTTGAACCAATGACCATCGATGTCCCGTCCGGCTAGCCGAAAGCGGGCAGGCAGCGTCCCCAGATATCCGATGGGCTCATCTCCACGCAAGCATAGCCACTGTGGTATCGAGACGTTCGGTTGCCTTTCTGTCGCTCCAGCTCCGCCGTCCCACTCCCGCCGATGAAAGTTGAGCAAGAGTTCTCTGTGCTCTTCGCCCACCCGTTCCACACGGATTTTGACTCTCTTCGTTCGTGGAGGGTGTGAGGGCACACGCGCCTTGTGCTTGGTGTCGGAGTTCACCCGTGTGTGCGCCCGGCGACCAGCTCATCCACCATAAAGCACTCCCGGAGTCTAGGGCCTGGCTAGGGTCGGTCGACCCACGCCATGAGATCTCGCCCGAGCAGGTCAGAAAGTAGCCGGACCTCGTCCGTGAAGTGACGAGCGATCTCAGTCTGAATATCTGAGGGCATTCGTTGGCGTTCGAATCGCTTGAAGTTGATCGCGTCGATCCGGTCGAATATCCCAAACCGTTTGATACCGAGGAATCGTTTCAAGCCTGAGGGATTTGGTAGCTGTCGCTGAATCCTGTGCAGACCCAGCCAGCGATACCCCCGGTTCGCATTCACGACAGGAAAGTCGGCCCTTCCGTCGGGTCGGACATCCAGGAAGTGAAGCATGTCGGCGTAGGCGGTTGCCGGATCGGCTCTGAAGTCGTCGTAGACTGTGACATGCACCTGCTCTTTGGGGAAGGTGGACAGCACCCGCTTGAGTTGGCTCCCAAGGCGGGCGACCTCTCCGTACTTCAGGAGGGCCGAGCCTTCACGGGAGTCTCGTTTTTCCCACGCGTCACGAAGATCCCTCAGCGTTTCCTGTCCGCTAAAAAGGAGTTGGCTGTGAAACGAGTGCACAAGGTCGACGGGATTGCGAACCATGAAGGCAATCTTGGCCTGGGTGTCGAACTCGCGGATGCGTGAAACTGCCACGTCAGAGTACGCATAGAACACAGAGGCCTCCCCGACGATTCGCGTCCCACTCGGGGCATCGAACTCCTTCAGATACTGCACCTCGCTGCTCCAGGGCCTACGCACGATTGGGTCGTGCAGATCGTCATTGAAGAAGTGAAGCTCCTTCCTCTTCGACATATGAATGTCCGGGTGGTCGGCGAGGTACCTGGACATCGCGGTGGTGCCACACTTTGGGGCACCAATAATGAAAAAATTGGGGCGCCCAGCTTCAGAAGTCGTCATTACGAATGGCTATCGCAAAGCGGCGTAGGAGGCCATGACTGGTTCAGACACTCAGAGTCCAACGGAGGCGACCGGCCGTGGCAGTTCCGCCCTGGAGTCTGGTTCGCCTGAACAAAGGTAAGTCGATCACGCCAAGTCGGTAACGTCCGACGCCCTGACCGGCTGGGGTGATGTGTGCCAGGAGACAACTCAGGATTTCAGAGTGCTGCGATGCGCTCCAAGGTATCGATCGGCATCGTAGGAATCGATGGGTCGGCAAGGGCGTCGAGTCTCGCTGTCGAACGTACGAACATCTGCGTCAGCGCGAGACAAGCCGCAGCCTCCGCATCGTCCTCGGTGTGCAGGTAGCGGATCCCTGCACGCCTTGTTCCGAGCTCTTCCACGGCGACCTGTACTTCCTGCTCAATGGAGTCTAGGGAGTGCCCGGAGTGCCACACCACAAGAGTGACCTTCTCAGAAAGTCGGTAGGTGTGGACAAGGCTCTCCGGAGCGCAGCCGAATCAAGTCCGGGTGGGATCTCGACGAAAGCATGGTCTGCGGGCCGTCTGGTCATCTCGTCCAGACTCGCTGAAATACCATCACCGGAACTGTCTTGGCCATAATCTCCAAATCCGTAGACGCTGAACGCTGTCGGATATAGCGGAGATCCATGTCTACCTTGCGCCGAACTCCATCAAGATCCGTGTCGTAACCCAGGTTGACCTGCGCGAGGCCTGTGATGCCGGGCAAGACTCTCTGCCGGCTGCGATATCGCGTGCCAAGTTCGTCGTTGAGCTCCGCAAAGATATCGGGCTGCTCTGGGCGAGGTCCGACGATGTTCATGTCTCCCTTGAGCACATTGAAGAACTGG
>Ga0055584_100002948_pt1 | contig 16846 bp, 14 predicted proteins | sample OSDHelmetaG_FD_58716 | JGI IMG/M metagenome (GOLD analysis project Ga0055584, IMG submission 58716) | Pelagic marine sediment microbial communities from the LTER site Helgoland, North Sea, for post-phytoplankton bloom and carbon turnover... | ecosystem: Environmental > Aquatic > Marine >... | reverse complement strand
GGCACTCCTTGCGCTGGTGGCGTCGACAACGGCCCAGACACAAAACTGCACGGCAGGCCGACCCCCAACAGGTTCTGCGCGACGCGGATCGGCAGGCTGACAGCGGTGACCTGCGCGGCGCGATCGACACGCTCATGGCAGGGAATCTCGCGAGTCGGAGCGACCGTATCGAGCAACGTCTGATCGAGTTGCGGTCGGCGGCGGCAGAGGCATTCGTGTGGCCTGAGTCGCGCCCCGCATGGCCCGAGCGCGTCCCGAATCGATTCGAGGGCACACCATTTCCCGAGGTGGATTCGACCGACCTCGATCTCGATGCTCTTCGTAGCGCGATGACCCATCAGGGGTCGCTGCTCGTTCGCGGCGTGATCGGCGCCGAACGCGTCGCCGAACTCCGAGACGACATCGACCGAGCGTTGGCGTCGTTCGATGCGGTCGCAGGAGGTGACGCGGGAGGCGATACCCATCGCTTCTACACGCCCTTCGGTCGCGACAAGTCGAGCGACCGAGAACGCAAGCGCTCCCGAGGTTCGATTCTGACTGTCGAATCGCCCGCGACGATGTTCGATTTGCTCGAGACGTTCAGCGAAGTGGGATTCGACAAGCTCGTCACCGAGTACTTCGGTGAGGCGCCGCTGCTGCTCGGGCGGAAGGGAACGCTCCGCCGGATCGACCACACCGGCAATACCGGCGGTTGGCATCAGGACGGTGCGTTCATGGGCGCCGGGATTCGTTCGCTCAACATCTGGATTCCGTTGACACACTGCGGCGACACTGCCCCGGGCATGGATCTCGTCGCGAAGCGACTCGACTACATCGTGCCGACCGGCGAAGGTGCGTTCTCGCCTTGGGCAACGAGTCCGGCCGAGGCCGAAAAGGTCGCAGCCGGCGCGCTGGTGCGGCCGATCTTCGAGCCGGGCGACGCACTGTTCTTCGACCAGATGAATCTCCATCGCACTGCGATCGATCCCGGGATGACCGAGGATCGGTACGCGATCGAGACCTGGCTGCTCAGCCCCTCGACCTATGTCGAGATGATGCGGCCCAACGACGAGGGCTATTCACCGCGGGACCAGATCCCGATCCTCTTCTGATCGCTCCGAATCGGCCGAGCGCCGAAGGCAGGCGGCTCGACCCTGATCGGCGCGAAGAGTTCGTGGAAATGCTCGGCGAGTAGCCCTGGCTCCGGCCACCATGGTGGGCATGGCGACCTCGACGCGACGTATCCAGCCCGGCGAAGGGGGTCTGCTCAAGCGGGTCCGGCTCGCGGCGTTGCTCGACACGCCGTCGGCGTTCGGGAGTTCCTACGAGGCAGAGGCGCCCCAGTCCGACCAGCGCTGGGCTGAGCTGGCAGCCCAACGGGCCGACGGCCCCGACCACGCCACCTTCTTCGCTCTCGATGGGGGTCGGGCGGTCGGCCTCGTCGGCGGACACCGGGTCACCCAGGGCACCGTCGAGCTCGTCTCGATGTGGACCTCGCCGGAAGGGAGAGGGCAGGGGGTCGGCGCTCTCCTCGTCGAGGCCGTTGTCGAGTGGGCGGCTGGCACGACCGTCGAACTGTGGGTTACGCAGGGCAACGACGCCGCCCTGCGGCTCTACGAACGATGCGGTTTCGAGGTGACGGGTGACGTCCAAGCGCTGCCCTCCGATCCGTGCAAAGACGAGATCCGCATGCGCCGAGGGCCGGTTTAGGCCACACTCGTTGCCGTGTTCCGACTGTTTCTGCCCGGCCTGCTCGGGATGATCATGTTCGTTGTCTGGATCTTCGCCGTGCTCGACGTGATCCAGACCGACGAGATTCTGATGCGCAATCTCCCGAAGATGGCGTGGGTGATGATCGTCATCTTCATCCCAACGGTTGGTGCGGTCGCATGGTTCGCGGTCGGCCGCCCGATCGGCGCCGGACTCCACGCGGGCACGACGCGGACAGGCCCGAACCGGTCCTGGCAACAGGAACGAGGGTTCGAACCGCGAAGACCGCGGGGCATCGAGGACCGTGACGACTGGAAGGCCACAAGCCACCCGAGCACGTCGGATGCCGAGTCCGATGCCGCTCGGGAGCGAAGGCTTCAGGAGTGGGAGGCCGAGCTCGCTCGTCGCGAAAAGGAGCTCGGAGACGAGGACGCGTAGGTTCGGGTCGTGGACTTCACGATCCCTTCCGACATCCAAACGTTGCTCGCCGATCTCGATCAGTTCATCGACGACGAGATCCGCCCGCTCGAGCGCGAGAACGACAACATCCGGTTCTTCGATCATCGGCGCGAGTACGCCCGCACCGACTTCGATCGGGATGGCTGGCCCAACGCCGAGTGGGAGGCGTTGCTGAAGGAGATGCGCCGTCGCGCTGATGCAGCAGGCTTTCTCCGTTACCACCTGCCGGCTGAGTTCGGCGGGTCTGATGGGAGCAATCTCGGCATGGCCTTCATCCGCGAGCACCTCGCCGCGAAGGGTCTCGGCCTCCACAATGACTTGCAGAACGAGAGCAGCATCGTCGGCAACTTCCCGACCGTGCTGATGCTGAAGCTCTACGGGACCGACGCGCAGCAGGCTGAGTGGATCCCAGCGATGCTCGAAGGTCGCGCCGGTATCGGCTTCGGTCTCACCGAGCCGCTCCACGGATCCGATGCCACGTGGATGGAGACCAACGCCTACCGCGATGGCGACGAGTGGGTCATCAACGGGGCCAAGCGGTGGAACACCGGCATGCACCGCGCGACCCACGATTTCATCTTCGCTCGTACCTCGGGATCTGAGGGCGACGCAGAGGGCATCACCTGCTTCATCGCTCCCGTCGAGACGCCGGGGTTCAACGTCGAGTTCATGTGGTGGACGTTCAACATGCCCACTGACCATGCCGAGGTGACGCTCACGGATGTGCGGGTGCCCGACTCCGCCCGCCTCGGCGATGAGGGGCGCGGCTTGTCAGTGGCGCAGACGTTCGTTCACGAGAATCGGATCCGTCAGGCGGCTTCGTCGCTCGGCGCGGCCCAGTACTGCATCGACGAGAGCGTGAAGTACGCCCGTGAACGTGCGCCGTTCGGCAAGCCTTTGAGCCAGAACCAAGCCATCCAGTGGCCGCTGGCGGAGATGCACACCGATGCCGAGATGATCCGCCAGCTCGTGCGCAAGACGGCCTGGGACATGGATCAGGGTATCGATCCGATGTTCATCAGCGACAAGGTCGCGATGTGCAACTACCGGGCCAATCGGCTGGTGTGCGATGCCGCTGACCAGGCAATTCAGACCCACGGCGGCCTCGGCTACAGCCGCCACCTGCCCTTTGAACACATCTACCGACATCATCGCCGCTACCGGATCACCGAGGGCGCCGAAGAGATCCAGATTCGGCGTGTGGCTCAGTTCCTCTTCGGCTTCTCCGGGCCTCGGAAGGAGTCGCTCGGCAAGAGCTTCGCCAGCCGTTTCAACTCGGTGCAGAAGGGCGCGCCGGCGTCCTGGCTCGACTGACCAGTCCAGCTAGGGGAGGCGCTGGAACCAGACGAGGCTCAGTGAGGCGGTGATCGCCAAGCCGACCAGGGCGAGGGTCGAGAACCAGTCGTCGACGTCCTTGCGCACGGGTTCTTCGCCGAGTGCGGTGGCGATGTCGCGGTAGACCGTCGCCAGGTCGACGAACGATGTGGTGGTGAAGAACTCGCCGCCGGTGGCCAGGGCCACGGTCTCCATGGTCACCTCGTCGACCGGCACCGGCTGGCTCATGAATGTGCCCGGCGCTTCGGGGTCTTCGATCTCGACCTCGCCGAACGGTGTTCCCAGTGCCACGGTGCTGATCTGCACCTCGGCCTCGACGGCGGCGTCGATGGCCTCATCGATCGTTCGGCCGATCGTCGGCTCGCCGTCGGACAGCAACACGACGACCGCGGTCGGGTCGCCGTTCTCGTCGCGCACCGGACGGCCGGTGTCGGCGATGGTGGAGACCGAGGCGAGGATCGCATCGCCAGTGGCCGTGAACGGGCCGAGTTCGAGGGCATCGACTGCTGCTGCGACCGCGTCTCGGTTGGCAGTCGGGCCGACCTGCACGACCGGGAACTCGTCGAACGAGATCAAGGCAACGTCGACAGAATCGGGCACGTCGGTGAGGAAGTCCTTGGCCGCCTGCTTCGCCGCGTCGAACCGAGTGGGGGCCACATCGTCGGCGCCCATCGACAACGACGTATCGACGGTGAGCACGACCGTTGCGCGAAACGGCACCTCGAACCGGTGGGGCCCGGCGAACGAAATGATCATGAGCCCGGCTGAAGCGAGGAAGAGCACGGCGACCAGGTGACGGCGCCATCCCGGCCGGTTGGGGGCGACGCTGTCGAGCAGCGATGTGTCGGAGAAGCGCAGTGCGTATTTGCCCCGCTGGCTCTGCACGATCACGTAGACGACGAGCAACACCGCGACGCCAACGAGCAGCCACAGACGGGTGCCGTCGTCGAAGTCGAGGTCGGTGAAGCGGCTCATGCGACGGCCGGAGCGGATGCGTGGCGACGACGCCGCCGTTGATCGACGAACTTGGCGAGGTCGAGCACCCAGTCGCGATCGGTGCGCAACACGAGATGGTCGGCGCGGGTGGCGCGGACGTCGCGGGCATGGTCTTCCAGCCGAGCAATGCCGGCCTCAGCAAAGCGCTCGCGCACCTTGGCGCTGCGGGTGTCGACCTCGACCTTGCGGCCGGTCCGTGCGTCGGCGAGCTCGATGAGACCGACGTTGGGGAGCACGAGCTCGCGAGGATCGACCACCTCGATGACCAGCGTCTGGTGGCGCAGGCTGACTGCCCTCAGCGCATCCTTCCAACCGGGGCGCAGGAGGTCGGAGATGACGACCGCGAGTCCGCCGCGGTGTCCGGGTCCGGCGAGTCGTACAAGTGCGTCGGAGAGGGTGACGTCGCCTCGCTGCGGCTCCGTGGTCGAGAGTCGGTGGAGTACTGACAGCAGGTGCCGACGCCCCGATCCCGGACGGATGTCTCGAATCTGGGCGCCGTCGTTGACGATCGCACCGAGTCGGTTGCCGGCGCGATCGGTGAGCAGGCCGATCGCAGCGACGGCCGCTACCGCGAGCTCGGCCTTGGTGTGCTGCGCCGTGCCGAAGTCGAGGCTCGGGGCCATGTCGACGAGCACGGTTGTCTCGAGCTCACGATCGGCGATCGACTCGCGGACGTGGGGTTCGCTCATCCGAGCCGTGACGTTCCAGTCCATGCGCCGCACATCGTCGCCCGGCGAATACGCGCGGGTCTCGCCAGGCTCAGAACCGAGTCCGGGCACGAGTCCGCGATAGTCGCCCTGGAGTAGCCCGTCGAGGCGACGGGTGACGTCGAGTTCGAGGCGGCGCAGCACCTCGCGTGTGCGCGCCGAGTCGGCGTCGGAGGCCGAGACGGGCGGGGGAGAAGCGCTCACGTGGGTCGGTAGGCGGTGTCGCCGAGGCGGCCGGGGTCCTGCGTGGTGGGTGACACCATCGGCGCCGGAATTGTGGACAGCAGCCGCACCAGCACCTGGTCGATCGAGAGCTCGGCGGCCAGTGCTTCGTAGGACAGCACGAGTCGGTGCCGCAGCACGTCGGGGGCGATATCGAAGATGTCCTGAGGAACGACATAGTCACGCCCTCTCAGTAGTGCCAGCGCTCGGCCGGCTGCGACCAGTCCGAGGGTCGCTCGGGGGCTTGCCCCGTATTCGATCATGCCGTCGAGGTCGGGCAGGCCGTGACTGGCCGGGTCGCGGGTGGCGACCACGAGGTTGACCGCATAGTCGAGTGACCCCTGATCGATGATCACCTCGTCGGCCTGGCGTTGCAGGTCGAGGATGAGCTCCGGTGTGAGCACCTGGGAGGCCGTCGGCGGGTTGACGCCCATGCGACGAACGATCTCGAGCTCTTCCTGCGGCGTCGGGTAGTCGATGACCACCTTCATGAGGAAGCGATCGCGTTGTGCTTCGGGCAGCGCGTAGACGCCCTCGTTCTCGATCGGGTTCTGCGTGGCGAGAACGAGGAACGGAGTGGGCACCTTGTGGGTCTGCCCGCCGATCGTCACCTGGTGCTCGGCCATGACCTCCAAGAGCGCTGACTGCACCTTGGCCGGCGCACGGTTGATCTCGTCGGCCAGCACGAAGTTGGCGAAGACCGGGCCGAGTTCGACATCGAAGGTCTCCGAGGACGAGCGATAGATGCGGGTGCCGACGATGTCGGCCGGCAGGAGATCGGGGGTGAACTGCACACGAGCGAATGATCCACCGGTGGTATCGGCCAACGTTCGCACCGCGAGTGTCTTCGCCAAGCCGGGGGGACCTTCCAGAAGGCAGTGGCCACCAGCAACCAGCGCGACCAGCAGCCGTTCCATCAGACGTTCTTGCCCCACGATCACGCGGCGCAGCTCCACCAGAGTCCGTTCGAGCGAGGGGAGGTCGTCGGGTTCGGCCGCTGAGCCGTTGGCGGGAGACATGGGGGTTCCGGACACTCCGGCATTCTCGGTCAACGAAACTCCTTCACACGAGCTTTCGCTCGTTTGTGGTGCGGTCTACAGCGTGGCAGAGCTGGGAGTGAACCAGGCGCACGATAAGCGCAACCGAAAGACGCCGACAGCTAGCGTCTCTTCGATGCGGATTTTGGTAGTGGATGACGAGGTCGAGTTGGCCGACGCCGTGGCCCGAGGGCTTCGCCGCGAAGGCTATGCGGTCGACATCGCCAACGACGGAGCGGAGGCACTCGAAAAGGCCGAGCTCGTGCCCTACGACCTGGTGTGTCTCGACCTGACCATGCCCGGCATCGACGGCCTCGAGGTCTGTCGCCGGCTCCGGGACGATCCGCCGGATGGCGTGGCACCTCGCGTGCTCATGCTCACTGCACGAGACTCGGTGGAGGACCGCATCGACGGTCTCGACCACGGCGCCGACGACTATCTGGTCAAGCCGTTCGCGTTCGGTGAGCTCACGGCTCGGGTGCGTTCGTTGTTGCGCCGCGACGCAGCGAAGTCCGGATCTGTGCTCGCCGTCGCGGATGTGGAGCTCGACGACACGCGTCATCGCGCCCGCCGCGGTCGACGCGACCTCGAGCTGACCGCCAAGGAATTCGCCCTGCTGCGCTACTTCATGGCGCACGTGGATGAGGTGCTCTCCCAGGAGCACCTCCTGGAACACGTCTGGGACGAGCATGCTGATCCCTTCACCAACACCGTTCGTGTCACGGTCGGCACGCTTCGTCGAAAGCTCTCCGACGACGACGAACTCCAGCTCATCGAGACGGTCATCGGATCGGGCTACCGGATGATCGATGGTGTCGACACCGACGACTCGGAACTCACGGATGGCTGACGCGGACCCGCGTCTCCACGGGTGGGCTGGGTCGATCCGGTTTCGACTCACGGTCCTCTACTCGGTGCTGTTGTTTGGTCTGGCAACCGTCGTCGTCGGCGGCATCTACGCCGGCGTCGCTCGCAGTCTCGAGAAGCAAGAGGTGTCGAGAACAGAAGAATGGCTCACGTTCTTTCGTGACCAGAGCGGGCAGCCTGGCATCGCGACCGTCGAGGTGGAGGTGCAGGACTACCTGCTCCTCTTCGAACGAGCGGTCAACGAACAGGCGCTCGATCAGCTTCGAACCTATGCATTCGGAGCGCTCGGTCTGTTGTTCGTCGGCAGCCTCTTCGTTGGTTGGTTCGTGGCCGGCCTGGTTCTCCGGCCGGTGGGACGCATCACCGCCGTCGCCCAAGACATCGAGGCCACCGACCTGTCTCGGCGGATCGACCTCGATGGGCCCGACGACGAGTTGAAGCAGCTGGCCGACACGTTCGACGGCATGCTCGGGAGGATCGACGATGCCTTCGAGTCGCAGCGCGAGTTCATCCACGAGGCGAGCCACGAGCTGCGCAATCCGCTGGCGGTGATCCGGACCAACATCGATGTTGCGCTCGATGACCCCGATGCCACCACCGAAGAACTTCGCTCGGTCGGAGAGGTGGTGGGTCGTTCTGCCGAGCGAATGTCGACGCTGGTCGACGATCTCTTGGTCTATGCCCGCCATGGAACCCGCCAAACCCGTCGGGAAGACGTCGACCTTGTCGATGCGGTGGAAGATCTTGTCGAGGAGTTCGGTGCCGCAGCCGAGGCCAACGGTTTGACGATCGTGGCCGATGTCCCCAAGTCTGATTTGCCGGTGCGCGGCGACGGTCAGGCCATACACCGAGCGGCAGCCAACCTCGTCGCCAACGCGGTGCGCCTGGCGCCTGAGGGCTCCACAGTCACGGTCGCCGCGGCCGACGAAGGCCGTTGGGTCACGCTCACCGTGCTCGATGAAGGCCCGGGCATCGACCCGGAGGACCAGCTACGTGTCTTTCAACGCTTCTGGCGAGGCGACAAGACCGCGGCGCGCGTCGCCGGCCGGTCGGGCCTCGGGCTCACCATCGTGCGTCAGATCGCGGAAGCCCACGGCGGCCGCGTCGAGCTCGAGTCGGCCGCCGACGAGGGATCCCGGTTCACGCTGCGCTTCCCGCGCGGCTAGCCGAGGCAGAATTCGTTTCCCTCGGGGTCGCGCAGCACCACCCACCGCTTCTCGACGGTCCCTCGCCAGGTCGGCATCCCGTTACTGTCGCGCTGATCGACGAGGGTGGCGCCGGCGCCTACAAGCCGTTCGATCTCGGCGTCGGGGTCACGAGCCGCCAAATCGACATGCATCCGTGTGTCGACTCGAGGTGTCTCGACCCGCAAGAACAGCAGATGACGGACCCCGCGATCGTCAGGGTGAGTGAGCCGAACCCGGGTCTCGTCGGCTTCGGGATCGACGGTGTAGCCGGTGAGTTGGGCCCAGAACTGTCCGAGCGACAACGGATCTCGGCACTCAAATGTGATGTTCAGGATGAAAGCGGTCATGAGGTGGGTTGTAGATACCGACGGAGCTGCGAACAGACTTTTCCTTCGATTTTCTTCCGTCCTTACGAATTCTTTCACCTCCACCACGTACCTTCTGCACATGGATCGAAACCCCCTCGACCCTTCGCCCGACGAAGTGCCCCCCGCTTTGTCGGGTCGGCCCGCCGACGAGCGGTCGCTTCCACCCACAGCCGCAACGGAATCTCCCCCCGCCGTTGCGTCGCCGTTCCCCCCAACGGCAGGTGCAAGCGATCGCCCGGCGGGCCCTGACCTCGGTGCCCCGAATCCCTTCCGTTTCGAGCCGACGCCACCTCCCCCCGTCGCCGCGCCTCCGTCGACGATCCCGCCGGCTCCCGCACCGCCCACGGCAACGCCACCACCACCCCCGCCTCCGGCGGCAGCGCTTCCGACACCTCGCCCTGTCGCTGCCCGGCCGGTCGCACCCACCACCCCGCCTGCGGCGCAGTTGATCCATCCGCCGACCGCAGCGAATCCGCCCCGACCCGGCGACGGCATGTCGTCGGGCGGGCCACCGAACTCGTCACCCCCAGCGTTTGCAGGCGGGCCACCGCCTCTCGGCCCGAAGCGCCGACGCTGGAGGGTGGCGGCAGGTGTTCTCGCAGTTGTGTTGATGGCCTTGTCGCTCGTGTCCGCCGGCATCGTCATCGGCTCGGCGATCACCGACGACACCACGGTCGCTGTTCCGGTACTGGTCGAGAACGGCTCGCAGCCCACGGCCGATGGCGGCGACAGCGTCCCGGTCCAGCCAGTTGTGCCGCTGGTCGACGCCGACTCCAACGAGCCGGTTGCCGATGTGGCCCGTGCCGTTTCGCCGTCGGTCGTGCTCATTCGCACCAACGTCGGACAGGGCTCGGGCATCGTCTGGGACGCCGAGAACGGCTACATCGTCACCAACGATCACGTCACCGGCGATGCCACTTCGGTGGTCGTGCAGTTCGCAAACGGCAACCGGGTCTCCGGCACTGTCGTCGGCGGCGACTCCGCCCGTGACATTGCAGTCGTGCAGGTCGACCCCTCCGAGGCCGATCTGGTTGCCGCGTCGTTCGCCCCCGCCTCCTCGGTCGAAGTCGGGCAGCTGGCCGTGGCGATCGGAAGTCCCTTCGACCTCGACCAATCAGTCACTGCCGGGATTGTGTCGGCGGTCAACCGGATCAATGAGTTCGGCGGGTCCGACCCGACCAATCCGGGCGTCGTCGAGATGATCCAAACCGATGCACCGATCAATCCCGGCAACTCCGGCGGGGCGTTGGCCGATCGCAACGGTCTTGTGATCGGCATGAACACCCAGATCCGCACCGCTGGCAACAACACCGGCAACCTCGGGATCGGGTTTGCCGTGCCGTCCGACACGATCATTCTCATCGCCGAGCGAATCATTGCCGGAGAGTCACTCGAACTCGGCTACCTCGGCGTGAGCGGCGAAACACCCAACGATGGCACGGTCGGTGCGCTGGTCACCGCTGTTGTCGAGGGAGATCCTGCCGCTCGGGCCGGGCTCCAAGCCGGCGACCTCATCGTGGGTCTCGACGGAGAACTGGTCAGCTCGATGATCGAGCTCGCCGCCGAAGTGCGGCTCTTTCGACCCGACGACGTGGTGAACCTCGAGTTCATCCGTGAGGGCGAGCGCCTCCAGACGCTGGTCACGCTGGGCTCCAGCTAGCGCCTCCCGGGGCTCACAACAGCAGCCGGAGGCGGCGGTAGGATCCGCTGCGATGTTGTTCGCAATCATTATCGCCATCGCCGCCGTCGTGATCATCGGCGCCTCGGCCTTTGTCCTCCTCCGAGACCGCACCGACGATCTCCTCATCGAGGATCCGACGCCGACCGCGGTCGACTCAGGATCCGCCGCAGAGGCGGTGCTCGACGAAGTCGTCGTCGACGATGCCCCGGTCGTAGAGGATGCGCCGAGACCGACTTTCCGCGACCGGTTGTCGACCGCGCGCAGCGCGCTCGGTGGCTACCTGGGGTCCGTGTTCTCCGGCGGCAAGATCAGCGGCGAAACCTGGGACGACCTCGAGGAGGCCCTCATTCGGGCCGACGTCGGCGTTGCGACGTCGTCCTCGATCATCGATGCCGTGCGAGCAAGGGTCGACGAAGACGGGATCGAAGACACGTCTGAGCTCCCCTCTCTCGTGAAGGCTGAGATCGCGACTCGGCTCTCCGGTTTCGATCGCTCCCTCTCGGCTGACCCGGTCGCGGCCGGTGGCGAGCCTGGCCCCGCCGTCTGGCTCTTTGTCGGCGTGAACGGGGTGGGCAAGACCACCACGATCGGCAAGCTCGCGTCTCGTGAGGCGGCGGCCGGCACCAAGCTCGTGCTCGCGGCCGGCGACACGTTCCGCGCCGCGGCGGCCGAACAGTTGACGATGTGGGCCGAGCGAAGCGATGTCGACATCGTTCGTGGCGCCGAGGGCGCCGATCCGAGCAGTGTCGTCTTCGATGCGGTCGAGCGCGCCGCGGCTCGTGGAGCCGAGGTCGTGATGGCCGACACCGCCGGGCGCCTGCAGAACAAGACGAACCTCATGGAAGAGCTGAGCAAGGTCCGCCGTGTCGCCGAGAAGGGCTCGGGAACGGTCACCGAAACACTGCTCGTGATCGACGCAACCACCGGTCAGAACGGCATGTCGCAGGCGGCGACGTTCACCGAGGCGGTCAACGTCACCGGCGTGGTGCTCACCAAGCTCGACGGCTCCGCCAAGGGCGGCATCGTCATCGCGATCCACTCCGAGCTGGGAGTGCCCGTGAAGCTCGTCGGCCTCGGTGAGGGCATCAACGATCTGGTCGAATTCGACCCCGACGAGTTCGTCGACGCGCTGTTCGACTGACCCGCCGTCGGGGTCACGGGTATTGACGGCTCACTCTGCGTGTCATTACCCTCACTGAATTGCGACCGTGCGTTCATGGTCGCGGCGAATGCGAAGATGCGTGGCAAGACAGTTCGGATGTTTGTTGCTTTTGCAGTGGGAGCAGCAGTGTTGGCGGCCATACCGGCCCAGGCGTCGGTCGGCGGGTTGGTGGCGATCAATGAGTTGATGCCGTCCCCATTCACCGACGACGGCGAGTTTCTCGAACTCCGAAACGTCAGCGGTGCCCCCGTTGACGTAAGCGGCTGGTGCTTCACGGAGGGCATCGATGGATGTCTGCCGGCCGCGACCACCATCGCGACCGATGGATTCCTCCTGATGGTCCAAGACGAAGCAATCGCTCGCGCTGAGTGGGGAATCGATGTCTCCGTGCCGGTCTACCTGTACAGCGGTGGACAAAAAGGCGGCGGAGAGACCATTCGGCTCGTAGACGACGTCGGAGGGGTGGCCGACGAGGTCACCTACAGCCCCGACAGTCCTTGGGACGGCGGCTACGACGATGGCACCGGCACGATCTCGCTCGAGCGGATCAACCCCAACAACGCATCGAGCAACCCGTTCAACTGGGCGTCGTCGAACCCCGCGCCCACGCCGGGCGCCGAGAACACGGTCTACGACGTCAGCGCTCCGCCGCCGCTCGAGGTGGAGAACATGGTCGCGACGCCCTTCCGGCCACTCGACACCGAGGACATCGTCGTCACGGCGGACACCACCGCTGCGTCCACCGCGGATCTGACCTATGTCGTCAACTTCGACACGCCGGTCGTTCTGGCGATGACGACCGCCGACGGGCTTTCGCACTCAGCGACGATTCCTGCGCAGGGCCCCGGCGACCTCGTGCGCTTCCGGGTCGACGCCGACGACGGCACGAACCTCGCCAGCGCACCACCCATCGGCGACTCGATCACCTACGAAGGCGTGGTGGTCGTCGACCCCACGCTCGAAAACGACGTGCCGGTCCTCGAATGGTTCATGGAAGACGCGGTCTACGACGACCTTCTCCTGAACCACCGCTACGACGACGTCACCGGCGACGCGGTGATGACCTACAACGGCGTTGTCTACGACGGTGTCGAGATGCGGGTTCGGGGTGACTCGTCCCGCTCGGCAGCGAAGGTCAACTGGAAGGTCGAGTTCCCGTCCGGCCATCTCTTCGAAATGCCGGGCCTCTCCTCCGGCCCGGTCGACGAGTTCAACCTCCAACGCGACACCTGGCCGCGTGCAGTGCAATCCATCCAGGCCATCGCCGCCGGCGGTCAGCCCCCCGTCGACGCGATCTTCTTGCGCCAGCAGCGCAACGGCGAGTTCCACGGTCTCGGCATGTACAACGGCGCCATGGACGGCCGTTGGCGAGACGAGAACGGCTACGACGACGACTCGTACTACAAGGTCCAGAACTCCAGGCTCCGCAGCTATTCGAGCGAGGCCGACATGCGCGCCAGCGAGGACTTCGAGAAGAAGGAAGGCCCAGAAGACGACTTCACTGATCTCTGGGAACTCACCAACGGCATCGACGACATGCCGATCGGCGATGCCCAACTCGACTTCCTCTACGACAACTTCGACATTCCGGCCCTCGTGAACTACCTGGCGATCGTCTCGTTGATCCGTCATCACGATTCGGAGAACCAGAACTATCGGATCACCCGCGACGGCGAGACCGGCCGCTGGGAGTTGCTGCACTGGGACGTCGATCTCACTTGGTACCCGGCCGACGCCTTCAGCGATCCGAACGACCTCCGGTCCGAGTTCCCGATGGCGAAGTACCTGAACAACCGTCTCTACCAGCGGTTCTTCGAGTACCCGGAATTCGAGGAGCTCTTCTACCGCCGGATCCGCACGCTGCGCGACGAGATCCTTGGCGACCACACCTTGCCCGATCAGTACGCGGCAACAGTGAATTCACTGCTGCCCGAATACGACCTGGAACGGGCCAAGTGGACCGTCTACGGCAGCACCAACGGCAAGATCAACGCCAACTACGAGCGGGTCCAGTCTCAGCGAGACGTAATCGACAACTCGCCGGAAGTGCCGGCCTCGCAGGCGGCAAACCCGGTCGTCGTGATCAACGAGATCCACTACGACCCGCTCGAAGGGTCCGACGCCGAGTTCGTCGAGCTCTACAACCCCGGGACCGAGGCCGTCGACATGAGCGGTTGGACACTGTCCGACGCGATCGACATCACGTTCCGCGGTGGCACTGTGATTCCCGCCGGCGGCCACATGGTCTTCGTCCGTGAGAACAACGTCTTCCGCTCGATCAACGCCTCGGGCATCTACATCGGTGGCGATCACTCCGGCAAACTGTCGAACGACGGCGAGCGTGTTGCGCTTCTCGACGCCACCGGTGGCGTCGTCGACGAGGTCACCTACGGCATTGCGGCCCCCTGGCCGCTGGTCGGCACCGGCCCCTCGCTCGAGCGCATCGATCCGTTGGGTGCGTCCAACGACGCCGCCAACTGGAAGCTCTCGGTGAGCGGTGGCTCGACCGGCGAGGCCAACCCGCCGCTGCCGTTGGCCCGACCTGGCGTCGGTGGCGGTTTCGAAGGGGACGCTGGCACCACCGTCGTCCAGGTTCCGGTGACGCTTTCGGAGGCCTCCGAGCACACGGTCACCGTCGACTGGGCGACCTTCCCCAACACCGATGATTCCGGCGGCAAGGCGGTGGTCGATGTCGACTTCCAGAGCGCATCCGGCCAAGTCGTGTTCGCCCCGGGCGAGACCGAGGGCTTCGCCGAGATCTCGGTGATCGGCGATCTCGATGTCGAGCCCCCGTTGCTCTACGGCGAGTGGGGCTTTGTGGTCTTCAGTAATGCGAGCAACGCAGCGATCGATCCGTACTTCTTCGGACTCGGATTGATCGTCATCATCGACGACGACTAGCAGACCATCCGGGCGGGGGCGCCGGCGCGCCCCCCGCTCAGGCTGGTGACCGCCGCCGCGGCGTCGGTCATGTCGGCGGAGAGAAGGCCGGCGATTGATTGGTTCTCGTACCAGATCCCGGCACCCCAGTTGTCGTCGTAGCCGCCCGACGCGCTCCCTCCGACGGCGACGACCTCGGCCAGCGAACTGCCGACGCCGATGCCCGACTCGGTGGTGAGTCCGATGTCGTTCAGAGTCCCCCCGAGAATCTCCTCGAGCCAGTTCGGACCGCCGTAGTGCCAGGCCTCGAATCCGGTCTCGTCGCCCTCCTCGTCGCCCCAGAACTCGACCACGAGGAAGTCGCCGACGGTCGCATAGCCGGTTGTCACGCAGCCTTCGAACGGCTGGTAGGTGACCGGCACGCCGAATTCTGCTTCGAGGGCGGTGATGGTCTGTGCCCGGCTCAGACCGAAGTCGACGCCGCCGACCCCACCGGCTCGGAGAATCGCGTTCGCAGAATCGACGGTCGGTATGGGGGCGTCCAAGTCGGTCCGTTCCCCGCCGGCGCTGGTGATGTCGACATAGACGAGGTTTCCCTGGTCGCGCAGCTCGCTCCGGAGCAGCGCGACCTCGTAGCGACCCGACTCGACCGCCACGAATGAGGCAGGACCGAATTCAGAGTGCTCGAGAGAGGCGGCGCGGGTGGGGCCGACGAGGCGGAGGGTGGCCGTGTTGTCGTCGTTGCGGGTGGCTTCACCGGCGAGTCCCCAGGTCCGGCGAAACTGACTGTCGGGTTCGCCGAGAAGATAGATCGGCGCCGCATCTTCGTCGCCCAGGAAGCTCGTGTCGGGCCAGACGACGTCGACGGTCTCGCCCGGCGCCAGGGTCGCGATCACGCCTTCGTCGACCTGGTCGGGCGCGAACATCGGCTCGAAGCAATCAGACCAGGTCAGCGGGTAGAGGGCGTCGCCGGGGTCGAGGGGATCGAGGAGGCAGCGCAACTCGATCCAGCCCGGCGCACCGAAGTTGTCCTGGCTCGAATCGATGTAGATCTCGGCCTCGGTATCGGACCCGACGGAGCGGATGACCGTGACGATCGGGTCGCCCTCGATCGTCGGTTGTACCCGGATCATCGCCGCATCGCGGCCGGCAGTTCCGGCCTCGATCAGACACAGTCCGGTGTCGGCCGGATCCGGCGCAGACGAATGGTCGGCGCGATCGAGGCCACACCACAGAGCGGAACCGAGGGAGACGGCGCGGTCCGGCGCATCGTCGACCGCGGCGCCAAGCCCTACGAGGGCGGCCCGGAGCACGTCGCCGGGCGGGTTGGCTGGGGGATCGGACGTGGTGGTGGCGGGCGCGGTGGTCGAGGATCCGTCGATCGCTGCATCGACCTCCAGGAAGCGATTGGAGGACTCGTCCGTCGTGTTGAACACCCAGACGGCGCCGACGATCAGGAGAAGCATGGGGAGCGCGGCAGCAGCGCTGGCCAAGGCCTTGCGTCGTCGGACCTTGCGGCGCACGGCTGGTCCGAGCGCATCCGACGCGTGGACGGCGCGGCCGCCGGCGTCGAGTTGATCGGAAAGGCGACGTTCGAACTCATCCATGGGGGACCTCGCTGAGTTGGGCTCGGAGCTGATCGAGGCCGCGGGCGGCACGGGACTTGACGGTGCCGGCGGGAAGATCGAGCAGGGAGGCAATCTCCTCTTCCGAGCGTGATTCGTAGTAGCGCAGGACGATCACCGCTCGTTGCTTCGGTGGGAGGCCGAGCACCAGCGGGAGCAGGGTCAACTCGTCGTCGGTGGCCGCCGTCGAGTCGCCGGTGACGCCGTCGCTGCGCATCTGGCGGTCGACCCGTCGGCGCACCGCAGCTCGCCGCCGTGTGTCGGTGAGCTTGTTGGCGATGATCCGCCGCACATAGCCGTCGGGGTTCTGCACGCGGCCACTTCGCCACGTCGGCCACAGCCGGGCGACAGAGTCGGCAACGAGCTCCTCAGCGTGGTCGCGGTCGCCACAGCACAAGTAGGCATAGCGAACGAGACCGTCCTGGGCTTCGCTGAACCAGCGTTGGAAGTGGTCGTCCTCGAGCATTTGAGTGGATGACGAGCGAACATGCCGTCGGGTTCCATCAGATCGCGAATTCCTGCCAGAGGTGCGACACCCGCCACATTCCCTTGTCGCGTGGCTGGCAGGGGCTTACGGTCGGCGAATCGCAGCACTGGGGGAACGGGTGACAGCACTACGAGTTTCTTCGGT
>Ga0055584_100002946_pt1 | contig 16849 bp, 17 predicted proteins | sample OSDHelmetaG_FD_58716 | JGI IMG/M metagenome (GOLD analysis project Ga0055584, IMG submission 58716) | Pelagic marine sediment microbial communities from the LTER site Helgoland, North Sea, for post-phytoplankton bloom and carbon turnover... | ecosystem: Environmental > Aquatic > Marine >... | reverse complement strand
GACAATTGCTCCTGCATTGTTCTACCTTCGCCCATCCATGGGCTCGTACCTCCTGCATCCCTGCAGTCGTGCGCCATGATCCAAGATACTGGTAAAATATGGGGACTAAGCCCGCATTATTCACCAGTCAGTTTTTATTCTCCCATTTCAAAACCTGTTTGCCGCCAGGCTTCATACAGGCCGATAGCTACCGTGTTGGAAAGATTGAGACTGCGGGAAGCATCCGCCATAGGTAGGTGCAGACAGTACTCAGAACCTGTTTCGGCCAGCATAGTTTCAGGTAAGCCCCGGGTTTCCGGGCCGAATAGCAAGCCATCACCTGTCTTGAATTCGGCCTGGTCGTAAGGTCTTTTCCCGCGCGTGCTGAACGCCCAGATTCGCATATCAGGATGCCCGGTTCTGAAATCATTCCAATTAATATACTGCCTGACACTGGCCATTTCTGCGTAGTCGAGTCCGGCGCGTTTGACACGGGAATTATCCAGTTGAAACCCGAGTGGCCCCACAAGGTGGAGTCTGGCGCTGGTATTAGCACACAGACGGATGATGTTACCGGTATTGGGCGGTATCTCGGGTTGGTAAAGAATGATGTGAAACATATAAACAGGTCTCAAAAAAAGGCCCCGCCGGGAAACACCGGGCAGGGCCTTCAGTATAGCGCTAAATTATGGATTCAATCTTCGCTGACAACTTCTTTTTCAATTACGATGACTTTGTGGCCTTCACCGCTTTGATGCGATTCGTGAAGCGCTTCAAGATCGATGTTTTCGTCGCCGGAAATCCAGATCATCCGGTCACTGCAAGCGGTTCCGTCCCCATCATCCGTACATGAGATTTCAACTTCTTTGTGGATAAAGACCTTCTCACCATCCGCCGTAACCCACTTTGAGTTGTGACTGTCATCATCCCCAAGCACAATCACATGTTTGCTGCAGTCTTCATCATCATCACAAATGATTTCCACATGTTTTTCCATCACGTGTTCTTCGTGCAATCCTGAATCATCGAAATTCATTTCCAGTAACTCGCCGTCCACATAAATATCTGCACCATCCGCCGTGCGGAGAATATCAATGACCGTGCCGTTCTCAGTTTCGATGGTTTGAGCTTCGCCGACAGCCAGTTCGCTGATGTCGGTTTCAGCCAGTTCGAAACTATCGGTTTTAAGTGCAATAACCATCTTTTCCCCGGCCACAGCTTGCACGGAAGTGACGGTCAGAAGAAGTAACACAGCAAGGGTAAAAACGGGTCCTAAATAGTGTTTCATAGTCGAATCTCCAAATTTTTAAAATTTTGCGACGAAACGAAAGCCTTTGTTAACAAGGTTTTCATGACTCCCTTACAAGACGCTGTGTGCTAAAAAAACGTCGCAAACTTTGTAAGCTTATGAAGTTACTTTAATTATCACCAATTATATCCGATACGGTCCAAAGCAGAAGCAGATTTGACAGTGCCCGCGATCGTCGGTATTGTTCTTCCCCTCAGGCACAACATCTTGTGTTGTTCAAGAGGGGACGGCACAATAGCTTGTGTCTATAATTAAATAAAACCAAGTAATTAAACGGGATAATTCATGAGCAGCGTGCGGGTTGAGGCCATAGACACTGATATTCAAGCAGTTCCTTTCCAAAAAGCATCTCTGGACATATGGAATAAGAAATATCGTCTGAAGTCAAAGATTGGCGAGAGCATTGATAGCAGTATCGACGAAACATATCAAAGGGTCGCCCGCGCTATTTCCGAAGTTGAAAAAACCAGGGAACTACGTGAGGAGTGGTATAAGTCATTTCTGTGGGCATTGCGACGCGGTGCGATACCCGCCGGCAGAATCACATCCAATGCCGGAGCGCGCGATCACAAGCCCGCTACCTCCACGATTAATTGCACGGTTTCGGGCACCATCAAGGATTCCATGAATGGCATTCTGGACAAAGTGCATGAAGCGGGTCTGACCCTCAAAGCAGGTTGTGGCATTGGTTACGAATTCTCAACACTGCGCCCCAAAGGAGCTTATGTATCCGGTGCCGGGGCGTATACCTCCGGTCCACTAAGCTTCATGGATATCTATGACAAGATGTGCTTCACCGTTTCATCTGCCGGTGGCAGAAGAGGCGCCCAGATGGCAACTTTTGATATCGGACACCCCGATGCGATGGAGTTCATCAGGGCCAAGCGTGAGGATGGCCGTTTGCGTCAGTTCAATTGTTCCCTGCTGATTACCGATGAGTTCATGCGTGCTGTTGATTCTGATTCGAATTGGGCACTGGCGTTCCCTATCACAACACAGGAAGTCGGCGAACTGGATATCGATGACCCGGAACAGGTGCTGTGGCGTGAATGGCCAACGCTTGATGACTATGTGAAGCGCGAAGATGGCCTGGTTGCATGCAAGGTCTATAGAACCATACCGGCACGCCGCTTGTGGGACATGATCATGTCATCAACCTATGACTTTGCCGAGCCTGGTTTCATCATGGTCGACCGCATCAATGAAATGAATAACAATTGGTTTTGCGAAAATATCCGTGCAACCAACCCTTGCGGTGAACAACCCTTGCCACCCTATGGTGCCTGCCTGCTAGGTTCGATCAACCTGACACGTTTTATTGAACGGCCCTTTATGGATGACGCAGAGTTCAACTGGGAAGAGTATCGCAAGGTCGTCAAGGTTTTTACCCGCATGCTGGACAATGTTGTTGAAATCAATGGCCTGCCGCTTGGTAAGCAGCGTGATGAAATTGAACGTAAACGCCGTCATGGCATGGGATTCCTGGGCCTGGGGTCCACGCTTGTATTGTTGGGTATGAAGTACGGTTCTCAGGAGTCACTTGAGTTCACGGACAAGGTTGCCCGTGAAATGGCCCTTGCCGGGTGGCAGGAGTCACTGGAATTGGCCAGGGAAAAAGGCCCCGCCCCGGTAATGAATGAGGTATTCATGGTTGATGCGGCGATGTTGCGTAAACGACCGGAAATGGCAGACGATGGTTACCAGTTAGGAGATTCGGTTAGCGGTTCGATATTGCATGCGAAATACAGTCGATATATGCAACTGGTTGCTGAGTTTGAGCCCGAATTAATCGACACACTGGCAGAGGAGGGTGGTCGTTTCACGCACCATACCTCCATTGCGCCAACCGGTACGATTTCGCTGTCACTGGCTAACAATGCTTCAAACGGAATCGAACCCAGCTTTGCCCATCATTACAGTCGTAACGTTATTCGCGAAGGTAAAAAGAGTAAGGAAAAAGTAGAGGTATTCAGCTATGAACTGCTGGCTTATCGTGAATTCGTAAATGCGAATGCGATGCCGGGTTCTGATGATGAAAGCACAAAGTTACCGGAGCAATTCATTACCTCTGAAGACGTCTCGCCAGCCGAGCATGTTGATATACAGGCAGCAGCGCAGAAGTGGATCGATTCATCTATTTCCAAGACAGCTAATGTGCCGACCGATTACGCCTATGAAAAGTTTAAAAATATTTATACCTACGCCCATAGCAAAGGCCTCAAAGGCTGTACCACTTTCCGGTTCAACCCGGAGGCTTTTCAGGGTGTGCTGGTAAAAGAGGACGACCTTGAAAATACAACCTATCGTTTTGTCCTTGAAGATGGTGAAGTGGTTGAAGTAAAGGGTAATGAAGAAATTGAATATGATGGTGAGGTCCATACCGCCGCCAATCTATTTGATGCATTAAAAGAGGGTTATTACGGAAAGTTCTAGTTGGAATATTGAATAAATGACAATCAAGATTAATAAACACATTGCCGGTTATGAAGTAGTTAAACCGGAAGAAGAGTTGGCTGCCTTGACGCGTGCTGCGGATGAAAAGGAAGCACGCAACTCAGCCAAGGTCATTCGCATGACTGAGAAAATCATGCGTCCCGAAGGCATGGAGTCGCTCGAAGGTTCAACCTATAAAATTAAAACGCCTCTTGATGATCACGCGATGTATGTGACCATTAACGATATCATTCTCAACCAGGGAACTGTGCATGAACAGCGCAGGCCTTTTGAGATTTTCATCAACTCCAAGAACATGGATCACTTCCAGTGGATCGTGGCATTGACCCGCTTGATGTCGGCTGTTTTTCGCAAAGGTGGAGACGTCACTTTTCTGGCCGAAGAATTGCAGGCGGTATTCGACCCGAAGGGTGGTTACTTCAAGCCCGGTGGCCGGTTCATGCCTTCGATCATTGCCGAAATTGGTGACGTGATAGCGCATCACATGCAAAAAATCGGTTTGATGGCAAAGGAAGAGCTATCCGAGCAGCAACAACTGATTCTGGATCAGAAGCGTGCAGAAGCCGAGAGTGCCCTGGGAACAAAATCAACGGTTGCTTCACCCGGAGAGGAAGCCGGTTACCCCGCCTCAGCCACCCTGTGCAATAAGTGTAATACCAAGGCCGTGGTGGTTATGGATAATTGTGCGACTTGTCTGTCGTGCGGTTACTCCAAGTGCGGGTAAGGGTCGGGGCAGGCGTTTAGCCTGCCACCGCCCTTTTTACAAAAACGCTACTTTCAACCATTCAAAGATATTCGCTGCTATTATGAATGTATGTTACTGCCCAGAGAACTCATAAAAGCCAAGCGGGACGGTCGTGAATTGACCGCTGGCGAGATAAGTGACTTTGTACAGGGTATCGCGGGGGGGCAGGTCAATGACGCCCAGATAGGTGCTTTCGCGATGGCCGTGTGTCTCCAGGGTATGACCATGGCGGAACAATCTGAGCTCACGCTGGCCATGCGCGATACGGGTCATCGCATGGAATGGCGTGATCTTGATGGCCCGGTTCTCGACAAACATTCCACCGGTGGTGTCGGTGACCTGGTGAGCCTCATCCTGGCCCCGGTACTGGCAGCTTGTGGAGCCTATGTCCCGATGATTAGCGGTCGTGGTCTTGGCCACACCGGCGGTACCGTGGACAAGCTGGAAAGCATCCCCGGCTTTGATGTCCACCCCTCAGAAGACACATTCAATCAAACGGTGCGGAAAGCGGGTTTTGCCATGACCGCCCAAGGTGGTGATCTTGCACCGGCGGACGGGCGGATGTATGCGGTCCGCGATGTTACTGGCACAGTCGATTCAATACCGCTGATCGTGGCGTCCATTCTTTCCAAAAAACTTGCAGAAGGGCTTGACGGCCTGGTACTGGATATAAAAACCGGCAATGGCGCGTTTATGTGTGAGCGTAACCAGGCCAGGGATTTGGCCGCAAACCTGATTGAAGTTGCCGGTCTGGCCGGCTTACCTTCCCGTGCGTTGATAACCGACATGAACCAACCCCTGGCACGCAGTGCAGGCAATGCGTTGGAGATGATGGAAACCATCGAGTTTCTCAGGGGTGGTTATCGTCAGCCACGACTGGAAGAGGTCATTTTGTCACTGGGCACCGAAATGTTATTGCTGGGTGGCCTGGCGAAGGATAAGAAAAAGGCACGATTAATGCTCAATGGCGCACTTGAGACGGGAATGGCCGCAGAGAGTTTTGCGCGTATGGTGAGTATGCAGGGTGGACCGGCTGATATAATCGACCACCCGGAAAAATACCTGAGCACGGCCCCCGTGGTGCGTGCATTGGCAGCCAGGGCCGCTGGCTGTGTTGAATACATGGACACGAGGGCGATTGGTCTTACTATTGTCACCCTCGGCGGTGGTCATAAGCGTATTGATGACATCATCGATCACCGTGTTGGGTTATCTGATTTTTGTCTGGTGGGTGATAATTTTAACGAGGGCGATCCGTTGGTTGTCATACACGCAGCGAATGAAACAGATTGGCAGGCGGCGGCTGAAATGCTTTTGGATGCTATCGTCTTAGGCCGTTCAAAGGATGCCTTACCCGCCGTTTATGAACAATTTTCATGAGCAGGTTAATTACCGTCAATTTAGAATTTGAATAAGGACCAAGTGATGATCGGAACACCACATATTGGCGCATCAAAAGGACAGATTGCGGAAACAGTGCTGATGCCGGGCGACCCTTTGCGGGCGAAGGCCCTGGCTGAAAATTACCTTGATGACGTCGAACTGGTTACAAGTGTACGCAATATGTTTGGATTTACCGGGACATTCAAGGGAAAACCTGTTTCGATCATGGGTTCGGGCATGGGTATGCCGTCGATCAGTATTTATGCCCATGAACTGTTTGATTATTATGGTGTGAAGCAGATTATTCGCGTGGGTACATGCGGTGCTTTGTTTGCTGACATGAAGCTGGGCGACCTGGTTCTGGCGAGTGCAGCAAGCACTGACTCTGCGATGAACCGGGAGAGATTCGGTGACTGGGATTTTTCTGCCAGTGCGGATTTTGAACTGTTACATAAAGTGTATGAAGAAGCAGTGCAGAAAGGTCTTAAGATCAGAACCGGCAATGTATTTTCTTCAGACTGGTTTTATCACCCCGATGAAGCATTTATCGAAAAGGTGCAGAAAATGGGTATTCTTGCCCTGGATATGGAATCCGCCGCACTGTATGCACTGGCGCATCAACATGACAAGCAAGCGCTTACGATACTGTCAGTGAGCGATGTTATCCCTACCGGTGAACAAGCCTCGCATGAAACCCGGCAGAATGCATTTGGCGCTGTTATTGAAGTGGTGCTCGATGCGGTGCTTGAAACAGGATTTGATGCGTGAGTAACGCTGAGAAGGCGATTGCGAAACTATATGCCCGGGCACGTTTAGCCAGTGACAATGCCTATTCGCCCTACAGCGGCGCGAAGGTCGGGGCCTGCGTTGTGGATGATGATGGCAATATTCATTCCGGCTGTAATGTTGAGAATGCGTCTTTTGGTCTGACTCAATGCGCGGAACGCAACGCACTCGCTGCGGCCATTGCGGCAGGTATGCGACCCGGTGCTGCTCACACGCTGTTAATCTATGCAACCGGTTTTGAATCACTTGCTCCGTGTGGCGCCTGCCGGCAGGTGATGAGTGAATTGCTGGCAGATGATGCCATGGTTATTTCCTGTCACAGTGAAACCGACTATCGCAGTTGGTCGATCGGGGAGTTGCTACCGGATTCATTTATCTTAAGCTAATGGAAAGAAAAGTAATGACAGCTCCAGGGGATTCACGTCGGAAATTTCTAAAATACGGCGGTTCGGTGCTAGGTGCTTCGTGGCTCGCAATCAATATGCCGCTGGCTGTGTCTGCCAGTCAGACTGCGGTGAAAAATAAGGAGGCCGGGGCCGATTTTGAAAACCTGTCCCCGGAGGAAGCTGTTGAACTCAGTGCCATAGTGGATCAAATCATTCCGGCCGATGACACTCCGGGTGCGAGCGAAACCGGAGTGGTTTACTTTATCGATGTCGCGCTTGGCAGTTTTATGAATGACGCAGCACCCAAGCTCAGAGAAGGGCTTGAAGAACTTCAGCAAAAAACACTATCGGCCTATCCTGAAAGCACCGGATTCTCTGAACTGTCTTTTGAACAGCAAACCGAAATGCTCAAGTCAGTCGAGGACACTCCCATGTTTGACCTGTTGCACCGCATGACCCTGTTTGGAATGTTTTGTCTGCCAAGCTATGGCGGCAACCGTGAAAACGCCGGGTGGGACCTTATCGGGTTTGATCACCGCCATGCCTGGCAGCCACCGTTTGGATATTACGACGCAGATGTTCACGGTCAGCTTCGTACTGAAGGTGATGACCATGAGCAGGTCTGAGAGTCAGCCAAAATTCAAAACACGTGAGGAAGTGGATTTTGTCATCGTCGGGTCGGGCGCAGCGGGTGGTGTGCTGGCCAGGGAATTGTCCACCAATGGTTTTAGTGTGGTGGTACTGGAGCAGGGACAATACCGCACGGCCGCTGATTTCAAGCACGATGAGATGGATGTTCTAATCAATAATGGGTTGATGAATCACCCCGGTTGGAATGATCCGCAAACGTTTCGACAATTTGAAACGGAAACTGCCGTGCAAAAACAAGGCGAGCCTCCACCAGCATATTATGCCCGTGGTGTAGGCGGTAGCAGTGTTCATTTTACTGCCAACTACTGGCGCTTCCACCAAAGTGATTTCATGGAGCGTAGTTTGCTGGGTCCGATGGAAGGGACCGGTTTTGCAGACTGGCCAATAAGCTACGAGGAACTGGAGCCTTATTACACCAGGGTTGAGTGGGAATGTGGTGTTTCCGGTCAACCGGGGCCGTTTGATGCCCCACGTTCGAAACCCTATCCAATGCCACCGATGCCGGTCAAATCATCTGGCGTCCTGTTTGAGAAAGGTGCGCGGGCCATCGGCTTGCATCCACAGCCTGCACCATTGGCAATCCTGTCAAAGCCACATAATGGCCGTCCTGCCTGTGTACATTGCGGGTTTTGTATGGGTTTCGGCTGCGAGGTCAATGCGAAATCATCGACACTCGCGTCAATGATTCCACTGGCCGAGGCCACCGGGCGTTGTGAAATCCGGCCTTTATCAACCGTCTTCCGGATTCAGACCAATGAAGCGGGGCGAGTTACCGAGGTGCTGTACCTTGATTCAAAAGGGCAGGAACAGGCGCAAAAAACCAAGGCGCTTATATTGGCGGCAAATGGTGCTGAAACACCGAGACTGCTTTTTTTATCTGAATCCAGTCGCTCACCCAACGGTTTGGCCAATTCTTCCGGTATCGTTGGTAAGTACCTGATGGGTAATGGGCATTCCGTGACCCAGGCCGCATTCGAACATCAGCTGAATGAGTTCAAGAGTGTGCAGGTCACACGGATTGTGCACGATTTTTATGAGAATGATCCGGCCCGCGGGTTCTACGGCGGTGGTGGTCTGGATGCCAGACCGTTTCTGGATTCCACACCAATTCTGTATGCACAGTTGGGTCTGCCACCTGGGAAACCAACATGGGGGCCTGAATTCAAGCGAATGCTTAGTCACTATTTCACCCGTAAGATGTCTGTTCTGGGCAGTACCACGTCCGTGCCGCTGGCACGCAACAACATAACGCTCGACCCGAACCTGAAAGATGATAAGGGCAGACCCGCCATACGCATGACATATATGGATCATGCCGATGACCTTGCCATGGCGACTTTTTTACAGGACAGGGCAGTGGAAATTCTGGGTGCAGTTGGTGCAGCAGAAATCTGGAGGGAACCGGTGGGGGGCGGCACTATACAGGCGCACTTGCTGGGAACCTGTCGCATGGGCAATGACCCGGCGACTTCGGTTGTTGATAAATACCACCGTGCCCATGATGTTCCAAACCTGTTTATCTGCGATGGTTCAAGTTTTGTCAGTTCCGGCCGGGGACAACCCACAATGACCATCCAGGCACTGGCGTTCAGAGCCGCAGAGCACATAACCCGTTTTGCCCGAAAGGGTGAAATTTAGTTTATTTAAGGAGACATCTGATATGACCTTCATAGTGAAAACAATAGCAGTAGCAGTTTTGCTTTCGAGCCAGGTGGCACTCGCCGGCCAAGTGGAAGTTGAACATTATCCAGTAAGGGAAGATATGCAATTACCGTTTTCTGAAGCGGTCAGGGTTGGGCACATGCTTTATCTGTCCGGTCAACTCGGTTATGACGCCGAAACATCCAAGCTGGTTGAGGGCGGGATTGCTGCTGAAACAAGAAAGACAATGGAGAACATCAAGGCCACCCTTGAAAAGCACGGGTCTTCAATGGCTGAAGTGGTCAAGTGCACGGTATTCCTGGCTGATATCAAGGAGTGGGCCGCCATGAATGAAATATATGTCACCTATTTTCCTACCAATCCACCAGCCCGTAGTGCCCTGGGAAGCAGTGGCCTGGCGCTGGGTGCGCGCACAGAAATCGAGTGCATGGCGACTGTAAAATAAACCGTATAGCCAGATACCACCGGTGTGCCGCTTAGTGTGCTGTTTTATCTTTCTTCACAGGCAAAAATCGGCTACTTTTAATTTTTACCACTGGAGACCGCAATGAAACGCTGGTTGTTCTTGGGATTATTGATCGTATTAGCAATGAGTTTTCAGGCGGAAGCTGAAGAGTCGGCCGAACCGGCTGTCAGCCGTTTTGCGGATCTGGCGTTGGATTGCGTGCATCAGGAATACCCCAACAAGATTTCGCATGTGATGAGTGGTGATCAGGATGTTGCTCCACCTCGAGAGCTGACACCGGTGTTCTATGGGTGTTTTGACTGGCACTCGTCTGTCCACGGACACTGGTTACTGACACGCTTGCTGCGGCTATATCCGGATGCAGAATTTGCTGCCCCGGCTGAAACAGCTTTGAATGAGAGCTTTAAGGCTGAAAAAGTTGCCACCGAAGTCATTTATGTCAGGCATGCTCAAAGGGCTTCTTTCGAGAGGCCATACGGCGTTGCCTGGTTCTTGCAATTGACCGCAGAATTACGCGAGTGGGACGATCCAAGGGCCCGGCACTGGCTGGCTATACTGGCGCCACTCGAAGTTGCTTTGGTTAGCAATATGGAAATCTGGCTCGCAAAGCTGGCGTATCCGATCCGCATAGGTGAGCACGCTCAAACGGCATTTGCTTTTGGGCTGTTTTTGGACTGGGCGCGTGCCAGTGGCAGTACCGATTTCTTCAACCTGGTGGCAGGCAGGTCAAGGGATTTTTATTTGAATGACCGCAATTGTCCATTAGCCTATGAACCGGGTGGCCAGGATTTCCTGTCACCATGCCTGGCCGAGGCTGACTTGATGCGGCGTATTATGGATAGCGGGGAATATACCCTCTGGCTGACTGGCTTCATGCCGTCAATACCCGTTAGCGGAGGCAGTGACTGGTTGCCGTTAGCGGTGGTCACCGACCCGACGGACGGCAAACTGGCCCATCTCGATGGTTTGAATATCAGTCGTGCGTGGATGCTGCAGGGCATGGCTTTCGGACTACCGGAAAAAGACCCGCGCAGAGAAGCCTTACTCGAAAGTGCGGCGCTTCATAAAAAATCAGGTCTGGCTTCAGTAACGGGTGATCATTACGAAGGTGGTCATTGGCTGGGGAGTTTTGCAACCTACCTGCAAACAGCCCGGGGACTGGTGAAAAAAGAAGATTAAGCAGACTTGTTTGATTTCGATCAACATGTGTTTTAGAGCAGTTTATTATCATAGAGTTGTTGTTGCTGGAGAATGATATGGCTACCTATCAAATAATCCTTGTTGCGGTTGATCTGAGCTCCGAATCAGCACTGGTGGTGCAAAAGGCCCAGCATATAGCAGGCCCGAATGCTGATATTCATGTCGTATATGTTCAGGAGCCCATGGACAATGTGTATGTCGGCATTGTTCCGCAAAGTGCGGCGTTCAGTGGTCTTGGTGATCTTGAAGCGCAATTGGGTGAGGAGCTGAAAGATAAACTAAGCGTACTGGGTGAAAGCTTCAAGCTGTCGCCCGACCACTTGCATATCCTTCATGGTTCACCTGCTCACGAAATCCATCGCTTCGCCAAAGACAATAAATGCCAGTTAATTGTCATCGGCACACATGGTCAAAAAGGCCTTCAGCTGTTGCTGGGCTCAACCGCGAACTCAGTACTGCACGGTGCTGGTTGTGATGTACTGTCCGTCAGAATAGGTGCTAACCTGTAAAGAGCTAATCGCCTTGCTTTATAGTGCCTGTTTTAGCGCGGGTATTACGAAAAGCCGGTTCCGGTCCGTTTTAGCATGGCCCCTGGCCGTGAGAGGGTATCTTGAATTTTAGAGTTCTGACATGGATTGCTATTTTTCTGCTGGTACTGACCTGGTCTGCCATTGAGCCAGCCGATCGCTTGACCTGGTGGATGGAAGTCATTCCGGCAATTCTTGGATTGGGTATTCTGTTGGTGACCCGTCAACGCTTTCCTTTAACAGGGTTGGTCTATTTTTTAATTCTGATGCACGCCATCATTTTGATGGTAGGCGGTCATTACACTTATGCTGAAGTACCTATCGGTGACTGGCTAAGCGGTTTGACCGGCGGCGAGCGAAACAACTATGACAAGCTGGGCCACCTCGCACAGGGTTTTGTTCCGGTTATGATCGCCCGCGAAATCATGATCCGGAACAGTGTTGTGGCTGTCAGGGGCTGGTTAACCTTCCTGCTGCTTTGCATTGTCCTGGCATTGAGTGCGTTTTATGAATTGATAGAATGGTGGGCGGCGTTACTCAGCGAAGAGGCAGCAGATGCATTCCTGGGAACACAGGGTTACGTCTGGGATACGCAGTCAGATATGTTGTGGGCGCTGAGCGGGGCAGTCCTGGCTTTATTGACGTTATCAGGATGGCAGGACCGTCAGATCAGCTCCATTACAAGCACCCGCTAAAGATCGCTGCCGAGTGCGGAGCGGGTGATATTCATAAGCTCGAACCTTTTATTTACCTGTTCCAGTATTCCACTTGAATCCAGACCGGCCGTTGCCAGGCAGTCCTGCCGCGAACCATGTTCGATATAGTGGTCCGGTAGTCCAATATTCAGAATATTAAAACTTTCCCCGGTCGCTGCCAGGAACTCATTCACACCACTGCCGGCGCCGCCCATGACTGCATTTTCTTCTACGGTGACCAACAGATTGTGGCTATGAGCCATTTCCATGATGACATCAGCGTCAAGAGGTTTGACAAAGCGCATGTTCACGAGGCTGGCTCCGATCCGTGAAGCGACCTCGCTACAGGCCTGGAGTGTACTGCCAAATGCCAGTATGACGATATCCTTGCCTCGTTTTACCACTTCGGCCTTGCCAATTGGTAACGCCTGCATGTTCTCCTCAACAGGCTTGCCGGGCCCGGCTCCACGTGGATAGCGGACGGCTACCGGCCCCTCGTGTTTGAAGCCGGTATAAAGCATTTGCCGGCACTCGTTCTCATCGGATGGTGCCATGATCATCATATTTGGAATACAGCGCAGGAAACTCAGGTCAAAACTGCCTGCATGGGTTGGTCCGTCCGATCCGACCAGTCCGGCCCGGTCAATCGCAAACAGTACAGGAAGATTCTGAATCGCAACATCGTGGATCAGTTGGTCATAGGCTCTTTGCAGAAAAGTACTGTAGATGCCCACTACCGGGTGGGTGCCCTCGCAGGCCATACCGGCCGCCAGTGTTACAGCATGCTGTTCCGCGATGCTAACGTCAAAATAGCGTGTGGGAAAGCGTTGCTCAAATTCCACCATGCCGGAACCCTCTCGCATTGCCGGTGTTATGGCGAGCAGACTTTCATCCTGTTCCGCCATGTCGCATAACCACTGACCAAAGACCTGCGTATAGGTTGGTGCCGGCTTAACTGCCGGTGTGACCGGGACAATACCCGTTTGTGGATCAAATGGTGCAACGGCATGATATTTAACCGGATCCTTCTCCGCCGGCTCATACCCTTTACCTTTGGCAGTAATGATGTGAAGCAGGTTGGGTCCATCCACGGTCTGTATGGTTTGAAGTGTGCGTAACAACACGGGTAGGTCATGCCCGTCAATCGGACCGAGATAGTTAAATCCGAACTCCTCAAATAATGTGCTTGGCACAATCATGCCTTTGACGTGCTCTTCCCAGCGGCTCATAAAGCGCCATACCCGGGAATCCTTGTGCATCATCTGTTTACCGCGTTCTCGTATTTGGGTAACGGTCGGTCCACTCATCATGCGTGCCAGAACCTTGGTCATTGCACCGACATTGGGTGATATTGACATCTGGTTTTCGTTCAATATAACCAGCATGTTCGGGTCAAGTGATCCGCCATGATTGAGGGCCTCAAAAGCCATGCCGGCAGTCATCGCACCATCACCAATGACGGATACGACCCGCCGCTCCACGTTTTTATGTGTCGAGGCCAGTGCCATACCGAGACCGGCGCCAATCGAAGTGGAAGAATGACCTACACCAAAGGTATCGTATTCGCTTTCCGCGCGCTTTGGGAATGGCGCCAGGCCACCGGTTTTCTTGATGGTGCCTATGCGGTCACGGCGGCCGGTCAGTATTTTATGCGGGTACGCCTGGTGCCCCACGTCCCAGACTATACGGTCGTGGGGTGTGTCAAAAAGGTAATGCAGGGCTACTGTAAGTTCAACACAACCCAGACCTGCACTGAAATGCCCGCCACTTTTTGAGATAGCCTGCAGTAAATACTCGCGCAATTCGTCAGCCACCTGCGGTAACTGGTCCTGATCCAGTTTGCGTAAATCTGCCGGTTTGATGATTTGGTCAAGCAGTGGGTATTTCTCAACGTTCATAAGCATATTCTACCGGTCGCGATCGACTGCGTAACCAGCCAGCCACTCAAGCGTGTCAGTATCTCCCGGAAGATGGGCTAATTCCATCAGTGCACTATCCCGCAGTTCATGTGCTCTCTCAAGTGATTTCTCCACACCAATAATTGCAGGAAAAGCGGGTTTTAACCTGGCCGCGTCGGCCTGGCTGGGTTTTCCGGTGACAGCAGAGCTTCCGGTCACATCAAGCAGATCATCGAAAACCTGGAAAGCCAGGCCTATCAGTTGACCATAACTGGACAGGGCATTGATTTGCGAGCTGGACGCCGATGTAAGTAGCGCCGGTGCCATGGTGCTGACCTGGATTAATGCACCGGTTTTAAAGGCGTGAATCTTCTCCAGCTCAGATTGAGAAATCTGTTTTCCAAGACTATCGAGATCAAGTACCTGACCGCCGGCCATTCCATTGGCTCCACAGGCCCGGGCGAGTCCCAGGATAATGGCAATCTGTTGCTGAGGGTTGGTGCCCAAGCCCGGATCAGCCGCCAGGATCTCGAATGCCAGTGCCTGTAAAGCGTCGCCTGCCAATATGGCGGTGGCCTCGTCAAACTTACGGTGACAGCTAGGCTGTCCCCGTCTGAGGTCATCGTTGTCCATACTGGGTAAGTCATCATGAATCAGAGAGTAGGTATGGACGAGCTCAATTGCTACGGCAATACTGTCGAGGTTGTCGTCATCCAAATTCAGTGCCCGGCCTGATGCATAAACAAACAATGGCCGAATGCGCTTTCCGCCCGCCACGGCAGAGTACTTCATTGCCTTTTGCAACAATGGCGGTGTACGCGAAGGCTCAGGCAGATATCCGGGTAGAGTTTTTTCAAACCTGGTCTGCCATGCCCTGATGGTGGCAGCGGTTTCAGGCATCCGGGTCAAATGGTTTCAGTGATTCTTCGTCCTGGGTATTTGTCAGGATTTCAACGGTTTGCTGCGCATTGTCCAGTGCCGTCTGGCATTGACGGGTCAGCTCGATGCCGTGTTTGAAACCGGACAGGGATTCATCCAGTGACAATTCGCCCTGTTCGAGGTTTACAACCAATTTTTCAAGTTCAGCCAGCGTCTCTTCGAAGTTGGGAGCAGGCTCGGTTTTTTTACTCATAATCTATGTTCCGAGGTTAGCGGAGCGACACTAACGTACCGCACACGCAGGGTCAACCATCAATGGATCACCGGGTGCTGTTGTTTAAGAATGAATTGCAGCAGCGGGTGCTTCGGACGCCATTTTAAGCTGAGCTGGTTTTGTGATAACCAGGATGCAAACTGCTCGTTGAAGCACCAATCTCCCATCGCCACCAGCTCCCCATCCAGTTTGCAAAATGGAATAGAGTCTCTTAACCAGGGTGGAATATGAGAAGCCTGGAACAGTTTTTTGAGACTTTTATGAACACCACCCTGACGGAAGAGAGCGTCTTGCGTATTGATACGGCCAACAACTGAGAGTTCGCGACCGGGAGAGCTGTTGTGGCTTTGTTCAGTCTTGTCTCCGGCCCATAAAATCAGCTGACCGACATCTGCACCCAGATCAATCGTGCTGTCCCCTCTTGGCCATTTGATGGCGGGACACGGCAGAATTTCTGTATTTGCGTGCAGCCATAATTGACTCATATACCAACGCAGTACCCAGCCATCCCAGTGCACCGAAATTCTGTGGTCATTACCTGCCTGTTGAACCTGGTTGCAAAATGTATCCAGTTTATAGACGGGGATGCCAGCTACAGCCGTTTGCTTCAACCAGCGCCGGATCACCAGTCTGAATAACGCTGGTTCGGCGAGGCACTGTTGGTTAATGCCCAACACATGAGGATGAGCCAGGTTCGGCGTCATAAATTCATCTGCGAGGTCTTCCAGCAAATTTCGTGAATCTGTCATCGCATCGCGGGTTAGCAACAGCCGTTGGCTTACGTCCGGCCACCGCTGTTCCAACAGGGGGATGACCTCGTGACGTACAAAGTTACGATCATGATTCAAGTGTTTATTGGAAGGATCTTCCGACCATTGGATGTTGTTTTCGTGTAAGTAAGCCATCAATGTGCTGTTCTTAAACCGAAGCAAGGGTCTTTGCAAAAAACCGTCCCCGAGTGGTCTGCTTTCAGGCATGGCTGAAAGCCCATCAACGCCGCTGCCGCGCATCAGGTTCAATAACAATGTTTCAGCCTGATCATCCGCGTGGTGGGCGGTCAGCAGACAGTCGCCTGGACCTAACAGGGCTGAGATGGCCTCGTAGCGCAAATGACGGGCTTCCGCCTCAAGGCCTTTGCCTGAGCGCTTCTTCAATTCAATCTTGATGCTGGTCAGTTTTATACTGTGCTGATGGCAGAAGTTTTCACATTGCAACTGCCACCGGTCGGCATCAGGATAAATGCCATGGTTGATGTGCACGGCAGAAACAGCAGTGCCCAACGGTTCTTGGATTTTGTTGAGAGCGTGCAAAAGTGCAGTGGAATCTGCACCGCCGCTGTATCCCACGATATAGGAGTTCACGGTGGGAAAAGACCTGAGTATTTGCAGCAAACGCTCTGCGCTGAATGCCAAGGAACGATTGCTCATTAGTCTGGAAACCCGGTTGATCAGTCCTTGAATTCGCCATAAGAAAGCAAGCGCTGATAACGGTCGTCCAAAAGGGCCTCTGTGGTCATTTTGTCGAGTTCTTCAAGCTGCGCGGCCAGGCAGTCGCC
>Ga0055584_100002945_pt1 | contig 16857 bp, 11 predicted proteins | sample OSDHelmetaG_FD_58716 | JGI IMG/M metagenome (GOLD analysis project Ga0055584, IMG submission 58716) | Pelagic marine sediment microbial communities from the LTER site Helgoland, North Sea, for post-phytoplankton bloom and carbon turnover... | ecosystem: Environmental > Aquatic > Marine >... | reverse complement strand
TTTTTTTAGTTCTTACACTCCAAAAGTAGCTTTATATAAGTCAAAAAAAGCTGTTTTTGATTTTTAGATATTGGATTCCTATTCGCAATTAAATGAGTTTAATCAGGAATTTCTTCACCAAATTTTAAACCAAAGTGTTTACGAAGCCAATAAGTTGTAAGGTAGATTAACGGAGTATCTATAAATGCACACAAAGACTTAAATAACCAGCCATCAAGAATAAATCCTCCAATTGTTCCTAAAGGAAGAGAAGAATCTGTAATCTCTTGGCCGCATTCATCAATTACAACAACAGTATCAGGCTCCAATCCGAAGGTGTTTGCACCAACAAAAAGAACACCGACAACCAATGAGGTATCGATTAATTGGGAAAATATAGTTGAACCATTATTTCTTAACCAGAGATGCTTTCCTTTGGTTAGATCTTTCCAGAAATGGTAAACCTTTACGTCAACTAACTGGGCAGCTAAATAGGCAATCATAGATGCCATGACAACTCTCCAAGAATTCCCGAAAACTTTTGAGTATTCACATCCACTTACAGGTGAACCTTCTATTGAATCAAACTGCATTCCAAGCCATAGAACTCCAAGCACAAATGCGGAGGCTATAAATCCTGAAACAACAACTCGATTTGTTCGCTTTTTTCCGTATATCTCCGAAAGTAAATCAGTAATTAAAAAGGTTATAGGATAGGGTAAAACTCCAGCTGAAATAACAAACGTTCTAAATCCTAAATCTACTTCAATAAATTTATTTGCTATTAAATTACAAACAACTAAAGCAGCAATGAAAAGGCCTGAAAGTAGTATATAGAAACGTTCTGAGTCGTTACGTAATTTGGAATCCATTTATAGAAATTTGGACTAAGATATAATATTTGCCAAAATATTGAATTACAAAAGGTTAATAATTAATACGCGCTAACTTGATGTATTCTATTTATTGGAACTGCAACACCTCGCTTTAGAAGAATGTTTTTTTCGGTAACTGCCCAAATAGTAGTTTCTACCTTTTTTATTGCTTGGTCGTCCTCGAAAATAATTTTCACCTTTCTCTTTTGGTTATTACCAAGTCTTATGGCTCGTTGCATAGCCAAACTTCTCACTTTTATTTCGTCTACATTTAATAAAACTTCTTCTCTTGGAAAGTGAAATTCAGCTATTAATTCTTTTTCAACGATTATTGGTGACGCGATTCCTGGTTCCATGATCTGATAAGTTTAAAGGATTAATAAAAGTTTGCTCTATAAATTGATACGACGAGAGAAGATAAAAGTTCCAATTAGTCTAGAATAATTCTAAGGACCTTGCCTGTCGTAGGCTCAATCTTGAAACGATTATCAAGTCTGTGTCCAATAATCCAGACAATTTGCTCTTCTGATGTGAGCACAAAAATCTTAGCTTTTGCGAAGAGGGACAATTTGTTATCAATAAAAAAATCGCTCAATTTTTTCTTTTGTTTCATTCCTAATGGATAAAAGAAATCACCTAGGCGCCAGGGTCGAATTTCGAGTGGAAAAACGAGTTTTTCAATGTCTATGAGTGCAATATCAGTTGAAACTTCTAAATCGTTTGGGACAGTTATTGTATCAAAAGACAAAGGCAAAGGAATGTCTATTTGTCCAGAACTTTGGCTAATAAGACCAACGTTAACGGATTTTCTCTTTATTTTTTGCAGCATTAGTTGAGTCCTGTCAACAATTAGCTGATATTCTTTTGAAAAAAATTGCTTCCCCGCAGTCGAAGAGCTCACTATATCTTGACAAACTTGAAAAGAAAATCCATACGATTTTATCAATTCATATAAATAGTGCTCTGAGTGGTTTAGGTTTTTTAGTTGCTCGAAATCAATATTAGTCGAATCTTCAGTGCAGCTTATAAGCTCTTTTTTTAATGTTGCTATACGTTCCAAATACACACTTTCAACAAAGCTAAGATTCTCAAAATTCTGCTTAAATGTAGCTTCGAACGAAGGATTTATTTTTTCTAATACCGGAACTATTTGGTGGCGAATTTTGTTTCGTAAATATTTAAGAGAGTCATTGCTTTTATCTTTTCGAAATTTGATTTTCTTTTTTAAAGCGTACGTTTCAATTTCTCTTTTAGAAGCAAACAAAAGTGGGCGAATAACATTTCCATTTATAGACTTTATACCTTTTAACCCTGAAATTCCAGTTCCTTTTGCTGCGTTTAGTAAAAATGTTTCTATTGAATCGTTTAGATGCGTTCCTACTGCTACACAGCTATAATTTTGGTGGTCAATCAGTTGGGTAAACCAGGAATAACGCAGCTCTCGTGCCGCCATTTGTATCGAAACGCCATTTTTTTTGGCGTAAGAATCGGTTTGAAATAATTTAACATGGCAAGTAACATTAAACTCCTTTGCTTTGGCTTCAACAAACTCTTGGTCGTTTTTAGCATCATTTCCTCGTAAGCAGAAATTGCAATGTGCAATGTCAAAGTCAATGTTTGCCTGTCTGAAAAGATGAACCAACACAATAGAATCAACCCCTCCACTAACGGCTAAAAGTACTTTTCCTGTTTTCCGAATAAGGCCATGCTCTTCAAGATATTTTTTGAAAAGGTTAAGCATTTGTTCTATCTTTCGATTTACCTATTAATTCAAAAAAAGAGTTAGCTTTTAATAAGCACTCTTCGTATTCATTTTCTGGAATGGAGAGACTAGTAATTGCGCTACCCGCCATTAATGAAAGATAATTATTTGTTTCTGAATAGAGTAGTGTTCGTATAATTACATTAAAATCGAAATCCCCATTAGGGGAAAAATACCCAACAGCACCAGAGTAAATTCCACGTTTTGTATGCTCAAATTCTTCGATAAGCTGCATTGCCTTAACTTTAGGTGCCCCTGTCATTGAACCCATTGGAAAACATGATTTCACAGCATCAACAGGGTGACATTTATCATTTAATTGCGCACTTACCGAGGAAATCATTTGATGAACGGTTTGATAACTATAAATGCCACATAGTTCCTCAACTTTTACAGTGCCTTTTTTTGCAATTTTTGCCAAATCATTACGAACCAAATCGACAATCATAATGTTTTCGCTTCTTTCTTTATCGCTAGTAAGAAGCTCGTTTGCCAGCTGCATATCTTCCTTTTGGTTATCACTTCTGCGCATTGTTCCCTTTATTGGCTGTGAGATTAACTTATTTCCTCGTTTTTTTAAAAACCGCTCTGGACTTGCAGATAAGATATAGCGACTATTTTGTTTCACAAAGCATGAGAAAGGAGTTGGGAATTTTCTTAGTATATCCAAATAGGTCACCTGGGGGTCAAAATTATTTGGAGTGGAGTAAAACTCTTGACAATAATTTATTTCATAAATATTCCCATATTTAATATTTTTTAATAAATCAGTAATAGCATTAAGGTATTCGTTACGGGAAATTTTTGATTGAAACTTTACCTTTGATTGAGAATTGGGAATTTCAATTTTTTCAATTGCTTCAAGTTTTGATTGAATGTCAAACGATTCATAGTGGTGGCATTCGATAGCATTGTCTCTATTAATAAAAACGACTTCTGGTTGAACAAAATGAAGTTCTGGAAACATTAGATTATCATCGTTTTTTGAGTTTAGCGTTTCGATTTCATTTTTCAAGTCGTACGACAAGCATCCGAAAAGCCAATCATTATTCTTTTTGTAAAATTCTTTTAGGGTTTCAAAAAATTTGTCTGTGGGTGAAATTACAGCCAAGGCACCCATAGAAGCAATCCATTCATATCTATTACTAACAGTTCTGTTCGAGATGTTTCCACCAGAATAAAGTAAAGTAAAATGAATGTCTTGTTTGCTTGAAACTAGTAACTGTTCTAAAAAAACTTCAGAAGACTGCGGGTAGTATTTAAATAACTTTCTCAACTGTTCTCGGAAACACTATATTTGTTTTGCTCAAAAGTAACAAACACAATGTTTAACAAGAAGGCACCTAATTGGTTTTTATTTTTTACGCTCGTTATTGAAGGGGGGGCATTGATGGCGGTAGAGTTAATTGGCGCAAAAATGATAGCACCGTATTACGGAACCTCACTATACGTTTGGGCTTCTGTTTTAGCAATTACCTTAGGGGGACTGGCTATAGGCTACTATACTGGGGGGTTAATTTCTAAAAAACAGCCAAATCAAAAAACTCTTTATGTAATAGTGGCAATTTCTGCTATTTTGGTTCTTTTAATGCCCATTACATCTAAGCTAGTACTTGCCATTGATATGGGTTTAAGAACGGGTATCATTGTCTCATGTATCTTTTTTTTGATGCCCCAACTAATAGGGTTTGGTATGGTTAGTCCAATGGTAGTTAGGTTAATTTCCGAAAATGTTAAAAAAATTGGTAGTAATGCTGGTACTGTATATTTTACTTCTACTATAGGTGGGATTTTATCTACTTTTTTTTTCGGATTTTATTCAATTCCTTATCTCGGATTGATGATGAGTGCTCTTTTGGTTGGTAGTTTACTTCTTATTCCTGTTATTCTCTTTCCTATTCTTGGAAAAGGAAGTAATGTGTTATCTTAATTTTATTTCATCTATTGCAATGGGAGTGCCTTTCATGCAAGTCGTTTGAGCGGCCTTAGGGTAATGGTATTTAACCCAAACAGCGAGGTTATTTTTCTTAAATTCTTCAGCTAAATTGATAGGTAATAGTTGAGCATCGTTCATTACTATTAAAAATCCGCATCCATCTAGTAAAGAGAAATCTTGAATTGTCCCAGCAGTGTAACCATCGATTGCCCACTCTTCTTCAGTTTTCGAATCTGCCATGTTAGTTTTACTCGCGTCTTTTCCACCAGCGCAAGCAGAGAAGACAGCGATGAAAATTAATACGTATAATTTCATAATAACTCTTGTTGTAGAAATAATCATGCCTACTTATTTAAACATGGGTATACCTTGATTTATAAAGTTGTTCGTGTAGTATAAATTATAATGATCTCTCCAGTTTTTAGCAGCGTCAACATTTATAATATCTAGAATTGGTTTATTATCAGTTAATACTAGTGCATCTGCGGTATCTACGCTAGAAACAGGTATTTCATAATCTCTTAAGTCACTAATTAATTGACCAGAATATAATTCCGCATAAACTTTACTGTTTTGATATGGAGCATAATCTACTATATGTTTAGAAACAACCATTATCATGTTCCTTTCGTTCTCTTTTCCTTTGGAGGTAAATAATCGCAATTGGTAGTCGCTATTTAAAATTGTTTTGATTACCGATCGGCCACTTTTCCCAATTTTTCCATTAAGAAATCCGTTAAAGTTAACTGCGATAATGCCGTTTGGTTTAATAAGGGAATTGAGGTGTTCAAAGTTTTCTTTTGATAACAAATATGCTGGAGGGTTCTCTCCTTTAAATACGTCAAAAACGATTAGGTCGTATTTTTTTTTGTTGGTGCGGAGGTAATGCCTAGCATCATCAATTTGAAGATTGAAGTCATTTTTTACTCCAAAATATTCAAAAGCAACATCTGCGATTCTTTGATCGAGTTCACAGACGTCTATGTTGAAGTTCCTTTTTTGGAATTGCTTAATCAAGTTTCCCCCGCCTAGGCCAAGAAGCATCACATCCGAACCATCCGCAACGGGGTCTATTGCCTTCATCATTAAGTGGATGTATTCCCCAAAAATTATTTCATTAGTTTGTGGGTCGATCGTACTTTCGGCCATTCGATTGATCATTAACATTCGATTGTATTTAAATTCGCCATTTCTATCTTGATATGGATAATCTGCGACTAGTAGCTGACCTAAAAGCCCTTCGTTATAATGCTGAACACGAATACCAGCTGACTGTTTATATTTTTGCTTTAATTTATAATGCTTAACCATTAAGAGTGCGAGGGGAATGTAGATAAGGATGTACCATTTTTTCTGTTTAACCAACAAGAACCAGAATGGGCCAATTAAAAGGATTGCGCTGACAAAGACCAAAGGTAGAGTTATGCCAAACTTTGGAATAATGTAAAAACCAGTTAAAAAAGTTCCAAAAATTCCTCCTGCGGTCGATATTGCATAAGATAATCCAGCAATTTTTCCAGTGTCGTGAGATTCATTGGACCTCAGTTTTATTATTATTTGGGGGATGGTTCCGAACAATAATAAAGTCGGTGTGAGAATAATGAAAGCTAGACTAAGAACGTTAAGTTCCAATGGCCATTCGAGAAAAGAAAACATAAATTTATTCCCTGCATAAGGCATTAATAAAGTTGATAAAGCGGTACCAAAAAGAACATACAGTAAAAGTTTCGTTGGACTTTTATGCTTGTCGACTATTCGGCCTCCTAACAGATAACCAATAGCCAAACTAGACATTGTAACCCCAAGTACAGAAGCCCAAGTTGTGAGTGATGCCCCATAATATGGAGAAATTATTCTTGCCCCCGCAAGTTCTACTAACATAACAGCAGCGCCCTCTAGAAGTAAAAAAGCGACAAGTAACTTGTTGCTAAAAACAATCTCCTGCGACATACTATTTGAATGTTTTTTACTCACTTTTCAAATATAAACTTCTAATATGGAGAAATTCCGTTAGCAATAAAATTTTTGGTGTAGTAATCTGTTTGAGATTTTTTAAATGACTTAGCAGCAACTTCATATATAATAGGAAACACAGGGAAATTATCAGTAAGAATAATTGCGTCAGAAAAATCTACATCTGATACATCCATAATGTGAGGGCGGATAGAATTTAGTTTTGGCAAACCAGGCTCCTGATAGTCGATAGAAGAAAAATCTAGAGGCTTTTTAGAAGCGAGGTAAATTAGGTTGCGATTATCGGGTTGATTTGGGGTAATAAACATCGTTAGTTGATAGCCTGCCGCTTCAAGTGTTTTGTATATACATCTTGCAGATTTTCCATTGTTACCTTTTATTCTCCCGAAGAAATTAATAATAAGCAACCCGTCAGCATCTAGCAGCGTATAAACAGTCGAAAAAGCTTCTTTTGTTAGAAGATGATAAGGAGGCATTTCAGAATGATACATATCGTAACAAATCACCTTGTATTTATCGGATGAAGTTTCGCAGAAATGTCGTGCATCGTCAACAACAATATTCGTTTTCGGATTTACTTCGAAAAAATTTATTGCAGTTTCTTTTATTCTCTCGTCTAGTTCGCAAACGGTTAAATCGAAACCTAATCTGTTAAACTGTTTAACTATGGTGCCGCCGCCAAGGCCAAGGAGCAGTGCTTTGCTGCCAGGCGGGTAAATACTAGTTGCGGTTGGGAAGTAATACGCATAATCGTATGCGCTATATTGTGGTTGGTTAACTCGCATAGAGGTCTGCTCAATATTGTTAACAAACAAGGTTTGCGCCTCTTGTGGGCCTCTATAACGAGAGGGATATGGTTGAGTAACTACTTTAATATTTCCCATGATTCCTTCTGCTGAGTAGATTAACTGCATGGAATGTTCTGTAGGCGGAATGATCTTCGAGTACATCAAAAGCGCTATAATTAATGGCAAAGTAATTATTGGTAAAAACTGTCTGTTTGATAAATAGCCGATAATACCCAAACCAATAGGAAGTAATCCAAAAACAGTTAAACAAGTTGTTGTACCATATTTTGGAAGTAACCAAAATCCAGTAAGGATAGCAGAAGTTATCCCTCCAATACTAGATAACATGAACAGCATTCCGGTATCATTTCCGGTTTCCGAAATATTTTTAGAGAGCTGTTTAACAGTAATTGGAATGACGCATCCCAGCAGAGTTATTGGAATAAATAAAACAGTGGCGGTTAATAATAATGAGCCAGGCATTGTTTCAATACCAATCCAAAATAGATGGGACTTAGTCATTAGTGTCGGCAATATTAGCAACAGAACACCTGTCGCTATCCAAATTGGATTTAAAATGTTGAGGGTTTTCTTTTTTGATATTTGTCCACCAATAAAATAACCGAGCGCAAGTCCAATTAACGTTACAGCCAATACATTGGTCCAAACGGTTAGCGATGCTCCATAAATTGGCTTGATATAAGAAGCAGCAAGAATTTCTACCGCCATTACTAGCAGTCCTTCAAAAAAGGCTAGGCAGTAAAACAGCCATTTTTTCATTGGCAAAGCGGTAATAGCCATTCAGCATTTCCATTTAAACTTTCCACTAATTGGATTTTTTCGCCACCGTATTCTTCAAATAACTCTTGATATTCTACTCCAATTTCTATTGTTGTTTCCAAACAATCAGTAACAAAGGCAGGGCTAAACACTAATACTCTTTTTGCTCTATTTTTCGCTAAATCAGTAATTACAATATCTGAATATGGTTTTATCCACGGATCTTTTGCCCTAGTTTCTAGTCTCGACTGAAAGGCGATAGTATATTGATCTTCGGCAAGATTAAGAGCTTTTACAATTTGTTTTGTTGTTTCAAAACATTGGGCCCTATAGCATAGCTGATTTTTTTCTGTTAGCTGATCGCAACAACTTGATGACCCAAAACAGTGGTTGTTACTATCACCTTTTTTTAGGTGTCGTTCCGGCAAACCGTGATAACTAAAAACGATGTGATCATATTTTTCTTCGCTAAGGTATTTCTCGGCATTTTCCGCAAAACCGTTTATTAGAGTTGGTAAATTGCAGAAGCTCGAAACAAAAGACATAGGAGGAATAGTAAGATCTCCTTTAACTAACTCCATTACGTTTTCAATAGTTGAACCAGTGGAAGAAGAAGCATATTGCGGATACAACGGTATAACTTTAATTTCAGATACATTTTCTGATTTCAACTCGTCTAATGCTAATCGAACAGATGGTTTTTGGTACCGCATTCCAAAGGCGACATGATAATCTGTCCCTAATAAAGTTTGTAAATTATCTTTTAACTCAATACCATGATATAGTAACGGGGAGCCTTTTGCTGTCCATAGTTCTTTGTAAATTTTCGCTGACTTTGGCCCTCTAAAAGGCACAATAATTAGATTGATGAGGAGCCACCGGCCGATAAAGGGGAGGTCGATAACCCTTTCGTCCATTAAAAACTCGCGCAAGTATTTTCTTACATCTTTTACAGATGGACTATCTGGAGTACCCAAATTGACAAGTAAAATTCCTTTTTTCATCAGTTTATCTTTTCTGTCGAAAATCGTTTAACAAAAGTCCATATTAGTAAAAGGATTGAAAATGCAGCAGCTACTCTACCGATATAATCGCCATTATTAGCATAGAAAGTAATTGTATCATTAGCATTGAGCGTGCCGTTAATTGAACCAGAAACCCACCATTCTGTTGACTCCAAAACATCACCGCGTTGATTGATGAAACATGAAACTCCTGTATTTGCAGATCTGGCAACACTTCTTCTTGTCTCAACGGCTCTTAATCGGGAATAATGAAAGTGTTGAATGTAACCAGGTGTTTCGCTCCACCATCCATCGTTTGTTAATACGAAAATAAGGTTTGCGCCTTTTTTCATGTATTCACCAACATGCTCACCGTAAACCGATTCCCAGCAAATAACAGGTGCAATTGTTACATCAGAAGATGACGATTGAAAAACATTTCTTTCTTTTTGGATGCCTAGACTTCCAGTGGTCCCTCCTAAGTCAAAAATCAGATCTTGGAAAGGTTTAAAAAACTGCGGGAATGGCATTGTTTCGACACCAAGAACGAGTTTCGACTTATGATAAATTTGAATACTATCTGATTGGTCAATTTGTATGGCAGAATTGTAGTGGTCGTACCATTTTTCAATTTTCCTGAATTTACGCGCTGTTGGACTAATTTGGCTTTCGTCGTTGTAAATTTCCCCCATTGAAGCCCCTAGGACTATATCAGTATTTGGATATTTGGAATTAAAATCCTTCAGCATTTTATACATAGGGTTTTCTTTAATTTTTCGAATCCAAATTGAATAAGGGAGCGCTGTTTCTGGGCCAACTATATAATTCGTTTGTTCGTTACTCTTTGCTTCAGCAAGAGATAAAAAAAGTTCAATTTGCTCGCCTGCATCTCCAGTAAATTTAACGTTATAAGGGTCAATATTAGGTTGAACTATTGTAATGTTGATAGGGTCTAATTTTTCTGAATAGTTGATATAAGTAATAACTGAAAAAGCTATTGGTACTAAGAAAAGTAGAGCAAGCCATAAAAGATGTTTAGCAATGCTTTTTTTGCCAGCCCTAATAACGATGGCATTTATTAAAAAGAATAGAAAAAGGTTAATAATAAGTACCCACAGACTTCCACCTAAAGTTCCTGTGACTTCGAACCATTGAACCCAAGAGGGGCGGGTTGCAAATACATTACCTAATGTTAACCAGGGATCGGATATACTCCAGTTTAGGTGCAAGTATTCAAAAGCTAACCAAAACAAGACAAAGCTCCAGTAGCCCCGTTTGTCTCCCAATCGTTTTTTCACGTTGCTAAAACACTTAAAAGTAATTGCCATGAAAAGAGGGTTAAGCAAAACGGGTGTTCCGATGGAAATAAGTTTGGTAATCAGATCTTCATCTACACAAAATATCCACCAAGTTGAAATTAGATTAAATAGAAAAAAAGCAAGGAAACTTAACCAAAATATTGAGCCTTTTTGTTTCCCAGAGCTAATTTGCTGATCAACAAATAAGAGCGGCACAAATCCAATAAAAATAAAAGGAGTGACACTACCTGAGGCAGGCCAGGCGACACCGAATAGGATTCCAGATAGTAAAGCTAATAATATGGTGTGCAACTTGCTCAATTTAATTTGCTGAGCTCAAAGATAGGGCAATGATTATCTCATCAAATACATTTTCCCAAAACCTTTATGGAAAAAGTTATCTGCTTCGGTAGATCGATGTTCAATATCCTCACCTTCTATTTTAGTAATTACTCGGTAGAGATATACTCCATTAGCTAGGGGGTCACCAAACTCATCAGTACCATTCCAAGCATACTCGGTAACGTTTCTACCAATATTAATTGGGCCAATTTCATCTTCAGTAATTTCTCTAACAACTCTTCCAGAAACAGTAAGAACTTGTATTTTAAATTGGTCTGGAATTTTTGAGCCAGTTAAAACAAAAACAAAGCGAGTAGAAGTAGAAAACGGGTTCGGATAATTCATTATTTCCGTAATTGTTGATTTGTTGATGACTTCGAACGAGATACTGTAGCTAAAATCACCGGCATTATTACCAGAGCCATCTTTACCTTGCACTGCGAATACATAGACTCCGTCTGTTTTAAAAGTTGGGGTATATTCAACTTGTGCTCTATTATCAGGAAGAGTTGCTTCTGTAAAAATAATTGGATCAGCTCCAGTGAAGTTTAAAAGTGTTTGAACCCCTTCAGGGTCCGTAATATATAAATCGAAACTAGATGTATCATTAATTGCTATGTATTCGTTTTCATCTTTTAATTCGATAACAATATTAGGTTCAGGAGAAACCACATCGCCATCTAAAATACGAATACCGTCGAAGGTAACATCTAGCAGAGGATTAGTAATATCTCGTTCAACGTAGAACGTCTTACGAGCTATGTTATTAAAATGGTACTGCTCAAGCTGCCAGCGCTCATCTTCTGGATTAACTTCAATCCACAAAGTGTTAATTCCTTCTTTCACGCCCAGTGTTTTATAAGATATTTTGTCGGTTATAAATTCTAATGCACCTAACGAATCTTCGAGTGGATAATTTATTGGAATAGTTGCCCCATCTTTATCAATCCAATAGGAAACGCGAAGGGTATCCATACAATATTGGCTTACATTTTCTATGGCGATTGATATTTCTAGATCTTGACCTTCTTTAAGTGTGTCATCTACAAATGAGAAAAAAGTATGCGGGTCGAGTGCAGCTTCTGGGATTCCATTGTACAAAACATGCCAACGTTCTAGTTGACCTGAAGAGTTGAAATTGTCATCATATATATGGGCTCTCAATTTAAGGAACGGATATTCCTGAGCACTAACAACCGCATCAAAATTCAAAATACTATCGAACGACTTATTACTAAACAAAAAAGTATCAATTAGTGTTTTGTTTAGATCGTAGGTGTAGATACTCAGATCTACAGTGTCCAATCCGTTTGGCTCGTCATCTGAGTGCTTCCAAGAAATAGGACCCCATTCTGTCGCAGGGCCAATAAAAGAAGACTCTATATAGCCTTGCGCAAGCAAGCTTTGCATCTTTAATCCGTTAAGAGAAAGAATTGAATTAGGCAACCCAACGGTATCAGTAGTAAAATTATTATCTCCTTTTTTTGCGAAGAAGATAAAAGGTGTATCGCCCGTGATTCCAGGATTAAGAACACCACCTGAGCTTAATTGGTCGCATCCATAAGATTCAATAGCATTAAAAGCCGCTTGAGTCCAAACGGAGGTATCGGCAAAGTTGCCACTTCGAGCGGTATAAACTAGAACATAGTTTCCATCAGGAATACCTGTTGTCAGCATATCGACAAAGTTTTGAATCCAAGATTGACTGGAGCTAGGAAAAACAAAACACCGCATTGGACTGCTTTGCCCATTCCAACATCCAAAATTTGTCTTGGATCCAAAATTATGATTCAAATTTTGTTGCACCCCTTGTGCATCGATATAATATTCTTCCCAAGGCTTGAGAGTTAAAGAATCAAACACTGCAACATAAAGTGCTGAAGTGGCGCCACAAATCCCATCTTTTATTTTTTCACCGTTTACTCTAAAATAAGTGTTATTATATTCAGGAATATTATTGGCATTACTAACCGTTTGACAACTTACAATATCAGTAAGGGTGTCGAACTCGAATTGAACATCAGGGCGATTGTGATTAATTACCCAAAACTCATCGTTTTTGAACTGAAAGAAATCGTCTTGGCCCCATCCTGTTTTGCCAGAAATATATTGAAAGCTATGCTCTCTCCATTTAGAAGTATCAGCAGAAGGGGCGCATCGCCAATAATAAACGGCACTATCAACTAAAGTAGTTCCAAAATTTGGTTTCCAAGAGACAACGCCACCACTCTGATTAATTATTGTTTGGTCTAATGGTGCTCCGTTATTTGAGTTATATTTATCATTCAAATCTATTTGAATTGTATACGCTCTTGATGCAGCAAATAACTCAGCAGTAGAAGCTTTTAGCGTGATATCTGGGTTGCCTATTACAGCATAATTGTAAGGAAATATGGGGATTAAATTATCTGAAGAAATATATAATTCTGGTCGATTACCAGAGCTGGTAAGATTGTTGTTGTATATATTATTATTTATTTCTGCTATCGTATTATATCTATCAATTCTTATATCGAAAGCATTTAGTCCTCCTGTTCCCGTTTGCAAGTCAACTTGATAAGTGTAGCTATAATTAATGGGAGGCATTACATCCAAAATTGTATCTAAACTTACTCCATCAACATATCTTATTATTTCAATCGGCACTTCTTTATTTATTCCTCGCCCTAGATTAATTACTTCAATATTCATTGTAAATGTGGTTGATGCCGTTGATACTTCTTCGGGAGAGAACGTTACGTTATTTAATTCTACCGCATAATCAGGTTTGCTGTGTGGGTTAATTTTTATGCTTGGGTCACCATGAAGTGACATTTCGTAACAGGTTGATTTGTTATTGTTAAATGAGAACGCAGTTGTTGGGTTCTGGTAGTCAACTACGGTTGCTTTAATTATTTCTCCAATAGATTGGCCATAATTATCATAAGCGATGTTCTCATAGTATTCAGAGGCGTAATCGTTCATGTTCGATTGCAATCCAGCGTCTGTAGAAGCTAAAAAGCCTATAGCTCCTCTGTTCGCTGTTAGGATAAAATCTTCACTTGTCGTTCTCGCTTGAGTCGCATTTTCTATATAATTATGTATGTTTCCAGTTTGGCAACCAAAAGCATTGAAAATGGGGTACCTACCTTCATTATTATAGTAGTTAACATTATCGAGGTTTAAATCAAAACCTTGAGCAGACGAGTGACCAAAAAAGGTAATAATAGAAGCGCCACCTTCAATCCACGTTTTTATGTCATTAAATTCAGCATCTTGAATGACACTTGATGAGTTTTTATAAAAACTATCAATATAGGCACCAAATAGCGAATCTCTGGCAGTTTCTGCATAACTTTCCAGATATCCGGCTAATTGTCCTTGCTCTATAACGCCGTTACCACCCCCAAAATGTATTATATGTTTCATCCATGCTTTGTCTGCAATAGAATAGTATGTTGTATCGAGTTGGTTCGCTTCAAGAGCTATAACCTTGTCTAGATAAAGCAAAACATCACTACCATTTAATGCGCTCAATCTGCCAGTTGGTATGGCACATTCGAAGGAAGTTCCATTTAATCGTGAAGTAAATAAATTATCAGTGGGAGGGTTGCCCATAGTGGGCACAATGTTTTGAGAATAATATGAGGGAATATTTCGAGAATTTGTATAAACAATAGATTTGCCAATTAAAAATAAATTGGACGGAGCAGTAGGTAAATTATCTAATAAATAATCTGAAAAATATCTTATCGAAATAGGATGCTTATGCACTCCATAGGCAAATTGATCATATAGTTCATCAATAATAGCAACAATAGTATCGCTATTGCCTCCATTTGCGGAGGCTCTATATTCAGCATATTCTATGGCCTCATTTTTTAATGATTTTCCTGTTACTATAAGAAAAGCTTCCTCCGAGCTATTAGCTAAATAATCTCTAAAAGACCCATCACCGGAAGCTAAAGAGAGGTTGACAGGAGAACTAAAAACCGAGGCTAAATTCGAAAAAACTAGTATGTCTTTTTCTGGACCAGAAGGCATTGTAAACTCAACGCTAGAACCAGAAATGGTTGTTCGCGTATTGTTTTCAAAATCATAAACGAAAGTTTTATTGAAAGGGCTATAAAAAGCAGGTAAGTTAATTTGATGTGCTGCAGAATTAGCGGGAAGTCTTAATATTCTGATTGAATCTAGAACACTAGCATAGGTTCTCGGGTAAGTTATTTTTACATAAGCCACTGCAGATTTGGCACTTGAGTTTACTGATGGACCATTCGCGAATCTAATGTCTGTATTAGCTGAAATTTGTGAAAGTGGAATGCTAAATGTATCATTAAACATATTAAAAGAGGCGAATGGATTACTAATTACAGGGGTAGTTTGGTTGTTGTAAAAAACCTCAACATGATGACTAATAGACCCTCCAGGATTATTTACACCGGCATATTGTGTTTCGACAATTGCATCTGGGGCAGAGACATTATTAGATGCGTTTGGTGTATTGATAGAAATAGTTTCATGACTGGTTGCACCGTAGGCAGAATAAAACCAACCTTCACCTGCGGTATATTCAACATCGTGTTTGCCAGTTCCACTTGAGTATACCCCTCTCCAATATTGTTGTGAGCTATATTTAACAACCTCCTCTAAAAAGTAGTCGTCGGGAGTTGCAATTGATGCCGCAGCAATATCAGTGTATCTTAAGCTTGGGCTATTACTAAAAGTTATATAATATGTAGCGGTGTCATTATATAGGCTGAAATAAGGATTAACCTGACTTCCTGGTTCATCGTAAAGCAAAGAGTCGAGCCAACCATCATTCGATTTTGCATAAAACTCTATTGATTCATTTGGTTCGAAGACATTATCTCCATCATCGCTATCAATATGAATATATTGTTGTTTACCTCTTCCCCAAACTTGAATTTTAGCAGGGTCAATCGTATCCATGCCAATAGAATTAGTAAGACTGTATAAGTCGTTATAGGTGACTTTATAAACACCATCTTCAATGACTTGAAATTTCAGATATTTTTGAGAGTAATCAATCCATTCATTACCGTACGGCTGGGCTATTGCCAAAGTAGTAGCAAGTATAGATGACAATATGCAGAGACTGCACTTCAATTAATGGGCTTTTTGTAGAAATTGAATTTCAATGAAAAGACATGGGAATAAAGAGCAACTGATTGATCTCCAATATCGGTAAACGCATAGTCTATTTCCAAATTCAGTGGTTTAATATTTAAGCCAATCCCAAAATTTGGCTGGAATGTAGTTACTTGCCTACTTCCGATTTCCGATTTTACTTTCTGGATATTACCCACACCTCCTCTTAGGAATACAATTTTATCGTAAGATATTTCGACCCCCATATGAGGGTCAATACTTATCGGATTTCCAGAAACTACAACGTTTCTTTTACCATCAAATGTAAAGTCTGCATTTACTTCTGCAAGGATGTAAATTTTTTCTTTGATGACTTCTTCTCTGGCAACTCCAATAATTAGTCGAGGTAGTGTAATTTCTACGGCGTTTTCTGGTATTTCGTTATCGGTTTGAACAAAAGTTTCTTTCATTTGGTCGGATAAATCGAAACTCCAAGCATTGTAAGTTGAAGTAACATCGCGAGCCATTGCTGCAAATTTCCACTTATTATAATCATATTTGGCCGCCGCATCTAATCCGAATCCCCATGATTTTGCAAAGTCACCAGCTCTTCTATGAATTACTTTAATGTTAGCTCCAATTCTCAATCCAGGAATGCCTAATTTTCGTGCATACGAGAATAGGAATGCATAATCGGCCGCAGAAAATGATGATATTCGACTATAATCTACATTTCCTTCTGAGTCGATCAATTCTGTAGTGTTGGGTATATTATCCACTCCAAATCGAATAAAGCTAAATCCAAGAGCACTGTTAGTGTCAATTGGCGTAGCGATAGCACCGTAGTCGTATTTGGCAATTCCAGCAAAGTATTCAGAATGCATTAGGCCAACGGCTAAATTACTTTTTATCTCGAGTAATCCTGCGGGATTCCAATAGCCAGAAGTTACATCGTTGACAGAAGTAATAGTAGCATTTGACATGCCCAAAGCCCTAGCGCCAATACCAATAGCTAGAAACTCATTGCT
>Ga0055584_100002944_pt1 | contig 16859 bp, 16 predicted proteins | sample OSDHelmetaG_FD_58716 | JGI IMG/M metagenome (GOLD analysis project Ga0055584, IMG submission 58716) | Pelagic marine sediment microbial communities from the LTER site Helgoland, North Sea, for post-phytoplankton bloom and carbon turnover... | ecosystem: Environmental > Aquatic > Marine >... | reverse complement strand
GAGTGGGTGCTCGGCGAGTCCCGGACGGTGGCCGGCCCGAGGACCCCGTGCGCGTTAGCGTCACGTCCGTGTCAGTGCAGGTGTGGTTCGCTCAGGACGAGATCTCGGTGCAACCGGGTGAGTCGACGTCGTTGTCCCTCGCGGTCGAGAACGTGGGTGACCACACCGAGTCCTACACCGTGATCCCGGCGGGGCTGTCGGCGGCATGGACCACCGTCACCCGGCCCAACATCACCCTGTTCGGTGGATCCCGCGACGTGATCGAGGTCGTCATCCGACCGCCGGCGATCAACACCACGACCGCGGGTCCGACCGCCGTCGCCGTCCGCGTGATTCCACAGGGTGCTCCCGACGACGCCGTCGTCGCCGAGACGATCGCCATGGTCACGCCGTTCGACGATCGTCGCATCACCGCGCTGCAGCCGCTGCAGCGTGGTCGACGACGGGCCACGTTCGAGTTCATGGTCGAGAACCACGGCAACAACCTCGCCAGCTGCCGGTTGCATCTCGTCGACCCGAGCGATCGAGTCGACGGTTCGTTCGATCCGCCTGCCGTCGGCGTCGCACCCGGCTCGGCGAGCCTCGTCCGACTGAAGTTGACCGCGCAGCACAGCTTCTTCCGGCGGAGCGAACGCCAACTCGACTTCGAGATCGAGGCGACCGAGCAGGATCACGTCCCCGCCAGTGGTCGCGCCACGCTGATCCAGCCACCGACGATCCCGGCCGGGACCCTGCTCAAGGCGCTCGCAGCACTCGCAGTGCTCGCAGCCATCGTCGCCTCCTGGTTCGCGGTGGTCCGCCCGGCGATCGATGATGCCGCCGTCGATGCCGTCGACGAACGGATCGACGAGATCGCGACCGCCGGGACCGTCGACGACACCGATGAACCGACGCCGGACTCCGCACCGGACGCACCGCCGGGCTCGACGCCCGAGACGCCCCCGGTGATCGTCGAGACCGACGACGGCCAGCCGGTCTCCTACCGGATCGCCGTGGACGTCGGCATCAACCAGGACCGCAGTGACTCGATCTCGGTCCCGCCCGACTCCCGGTACCTGCTCACCGACGTCGTGTTCCAGAACACGAACGGAGACATCGGCACCGCACAGCTGCTCCGCAACGGCGACGTGCTCTACGAGATCGACCTCGGCGCCATGAACTCTGCCAACGAGTTCCAGCCGAGGGTGACACCGATCCCGTTCGAGCCGAACGACAACGTGGTCCTCGCCGTGAGCTGCCTCGCCGCCGGCCGCACGAGTGGCACGGGATGCGAGATCGCCGTCCTCCTCGGGGGGCGGCTCGTGCCAGCCGAGGGCTGAGACCGCGTCAGAAGCCGAACCCGGGTACCGCCGGGTTGATCTTCTCCTCCGACCCCAGGACGTCGATCGTCACGTTGGCGACCGCACCGTCGTCGGCCGTCGCCACCAGGCGGCGTTCGCCGATCCGGAGCCTCCCCGGCAGCGGCACGACGGCCAGGAAACCGCCTTCGGCATTGGTCATCACGGTCGCAAAGGGTTCGCTGCCGTCGTCGAATCCGATCGCGACCGGTGCGTTCGGTGGGAAGCCCGCACCCCCGAGCCCGAGAGTCTGCCCTGGTCGAGCCGGCTCGTCGGCGGTCTGGGCCGTCGTCTCGAACATCGGGCTGTACCGCGCGAAGCCACCGAGCACGGCGGACGTGTACTGGCCCGACGGTGTCGAGACGAGCAGCAGCGCGCTGCGGTAGCCGACCCCCTTCGGCCGGAACTCGACCTCGATCGCGCAGCTCGCGTTCGGGTTCAGGGCCCGGTCCGTGCAGCTCTGCGAACGAATCTCGAAATCGTCCGGGTGGGCACCACCGAGCACGATCCGCGCCACCGAGGTCGGGAGGAACCCGATGTTGTCGATGTCGATCGCGACCCGCCCGCCTACCTCCCCGACGATCGCAGGTTCGAGGTCGACGCCGCCCGGGTCGGCGAGCAGCGTGGGTTCACCCGCAGCGCCACGAATCGTCGCCGACACCGAGGGCACGCCGGCACCCGCGCCGGCGACGGTGAGCGTGCCTTCGTACCCACGAGGCTCGGTCGGATTGAACGTGACGTTGACCGAGCACGACGTCCCCGCCGCGACCAGGACCCCGCGGACGCACGTCCCGCCCGTGATCCGGAAGTTCGACGACACGACGACGTCGGTCGGCTCGAAGGCTCCGGGGCCCGAGTTGAGCACCCTGGCGTACAACTCGGTGCTCTCGAAGCCGAGCAGGACGGAACCGAAATCGAGCGCCGCGAGCGAGAGTTGGGGTGTGGAAGTGACCGTGACGACCTTCCGCGTCCCCGCGTTCGTCACGTCACGCACACCGTCGATCACGTCACCGGCCATCGTGTCGAATGCGATCACCTGGCCGGATTTCGACAGTGCCGGACGGCCATGGGCCCCCGGGACACCTGTGGCGTCGGCGCCGTCCAGGACCCGCCGGAGCTGACCCAACTCGAATTCGGCCACCAGGAGGTCGCCGTCGTCACTCCCGCCACCGCCGGCTCGCCGGCTCGGCAGGAGGTTCGTGGCATCGGTGACGAAGGCGATCTGACTCCCGTCGGCGTTCAGCGTGGGCGCCCACGACGAGTCGTTGCCGGCGCGGGGCACGCCGACCGCGACGACGCCGGCGTCGACCGCCGACACGAGCGCCAGAGGCGCCGAGCGCGGCGGCTCGTCGAAGATGCCGTTGCCGTCGGTGTCGCGGTCGAACCGGTAGACCTGCGACGGGCAGGTCGGCACACACTTCGGGAGCGCAGCCGACACCAGGGTGCGATCGCTCGACGTGAACACGATGACGCGACCGTCCTCGGACATGGCGGGCGAGGCCGCGCCCGCCGTGCTCGCCACCCCGTCGCGGGCCGACACGAGGCGCACGGCGCGCCGCTGATCGGCGGCGAAGCGGTCCCAGACGTAGACCTGGGTGGTGGCGTACTCACCTGGGACCGGGCCGTCGGACCAACCGGGCAGCGCCTCGGACGCGGTCGCGTCGGCCACGAACGCCAGGTGTCGGCCGTTCTGCGACAGGACCGGCTCACGGAAGCCGCGGTACAGGAACGCACGGTTGGGGGCCTCGGCCGGGGTGCCGGCGACCGACGTCTCGCGTCCCGGCGCGCTGACCGACACGGTGATGTCGACGATCGTGATCGTGCCGACACCCTCCGATGACCCGGCGGCCTGGTGGACGTAGGCGACCTGTGAACCGGAGCCGGTCAGTGCCGGTGCCGAGTCGACGAACACGCCGTCCATCGCGGTTCCGGTGCGTTGTGAGAGTGAGATCAGTTCCCAGCCGTTGGGCTGACCGCCGCACTCGGGGACGAGCAGGCGGTAGACGTCCCAGCGCTCGTCGCGGTCGTCGTCGCGGAACAGGTCGAAGGCGACCTCGGTGATCGCCACCACGACGCAGCCGTCGGCGGAGATGCGCGGACGGATGGTGTCGCCCGGACGGACGGAGGACGGGACGGGGGTGAGCTCGATCGTCGTCTCCGACTCGAGATCCGTCCGGAAGACCGTCGTACGATCCCCCACCTCGCCGGTGAACACGACCCATCGGCCGTCCTCGCTGAGGGACGGTCCGCTCGCATCGGCAACCGACGCCGACGCCTGCCGGACCAGCCCGTCGGCACCGGCCGGGCGCGTCGGGGCCGCAGCGGAGAGCACGATCGCCGCCGCCGCTGCCCATGCCACGGCACGTGGTCGGCGTGTCGAGGTGATTGATCCCATGGTCTCCTACGGTCGCGGTCACACGGATTCTACGGCGGTCGCCGTCAGCGCCGCGAGCACCGCAGCCAGCAAACCCTCCACGTCATGATCGGCCGCCACGTGCGTGACCTTGAGTCCCCGACGTTCGGCGGCAGTCGCGGTCACCGGACCGATGGTCGCGACCACCGGTGGTGTCGCCGTGCCGATCGTGTCGGCCCAGCCGGCGGCGGCCGACCCGCTCGCGAACACCACCGCGTCGGCCGAGAGCGCCGCTGCCCGTTCGCGTTCGGTGGGGGCACGGCTCGCGGTCCGATACGCGGTGATCGGCTCGATGTGGAAGCCCAGACGCGAGAGTTCGTCCGCGAGTGCACGATCGGCGCGATCGGCCTGGGCGACGAGCACTCGACCCGGGCCGGATCCCATCGCAACCGCGAGGTCGACAGCGGTCTGCCGCTCGGGCACGACGTCGACGGTACGGCCGGCGAGACCGCCCAGCACCGTGGCCGATCGTGCCCCGACGGCGGCCAGTTGCACGCTCGGATGGGCAGCCACGGCCGCACCGACCGCTCGGGCCCCGTGCTGCGAGGTGACGACGACCCAGTCGAAGTCGGCCACGGTGCCGAGGACACGGGCCAACTCCGCGCCGCCGTCGGCCGGTAGTTCGATCGCGATGAGTGGGACGTGGATGACGTCGGCGCCGAGCGCGGCGAGCGCAGAATCGAGCCGGCCGACTCGATCGCGGGTGGTGACCACGTGGCGGCCCGACAGCGGTCGGCGGGTCATCGTCGGAGCGTGCCGACGTGTTCGAGTGCAGCGCGCGCGACGTCGCGGGCGGTCTCGACGTCGGCGTCGAGATCACCGTCGGTGAGTTCGAACGTGTCGGACACCGTGACACCGGTGTCGGAGTTCGCGAGGAACGTGTACAGCCGGCGGTTGTCGACGTGGGCACCGATCGGCAACGAGCACCCCGAGCCGAGTTCGGCGAGGAAGGCCCGCTCGACGAGCACCTCGTGACGCGTGATCTCGTGGTCGACCACCGAGAGTGCGTCACCGGATCGGCCGTCCCCGGCCCGGCACTCGACGGCGACGCACCCTTGACCGACCGCGGGAACGAACTCCGCTGGATCGAGCACGTCGGCGATCCGGTCCGTCAGGTCGAGCACTTCGAGTGCTGCGACCGCCATGACGATCGAACCACCGTCGGGCACCTTGTCCAGCCGGGTCGCGATGTTGCCGCGGAGCTCGACGAACTCGAGGTCGGGCCGTGCCCGGCCGAGTTGGGCGCGACGGCGCACCGAACCCGTCGCCACGGTCGCGGCCGTCGGGAGGTCGACGAGCGAACGGCCGACGAGGGCGTCCGCGGCGCTGCGACGCTCGGTGAAGGCCCCGATGACGAGGCCGGGTGTCGGCATGGTCGGGAGGTCCTTCGCCGAATGGACCGCCAGGTCGGCGCGCCCGTCGAGCACCGCCTGCTGGACCTCCTTGACGAAGACACCCTGGCCCCCGATCGAGTGCAGGGGCACGTTGGCCGACTGCGTGCGATCCCCGGTCGTGTCGACGACGACGAGTTCGCACCGGTGACCGGTGGCCTCGAGTCGATCGGCGACGAACTGCGACTGGGTCAGTGCTTGCCGGCTGCCACGCGTGGCGATGCGGATCACGGCGTGCTCAGCCGAGATCGAACAGATCGGCGACCGCGGCGGCGTTCCGCTCGCCCTGCGGGGTACCCGCCTGCGTGCGCAACCGGACCGACGGTTCGTGCAGCAACTTCGCCACCACGCCGCGTGTGATGGCGTCGATGATCTCGCGATGCGCCTCGTCGAGCTGATCGAGACGCTTGGCGTGACGGGCCAGTTCGGCGGCGCGGAGGTTCTCCGCACGCTCGCGCAACGAGGACACGAGCGGGGCTGCCTGGAGCGCCGCCGCCTCGAGACCGAACCGTTCGACCTCCTCGGTGACGATCTCCGCGACCCGATCGACCTCGGCGAAGCGTTCGGCACGACCACGATCGGCCCATGCGATCAGGTCCTCGAGGTCGAGTACGGTCACGTCCGGGAGTTGGGCGATCTCAGGGGCCACGTCGCGAGGCACGGCGATGTCGACGAAGAGCAGAGGCCGACCGTTCCGATCGAGATCACGCGTGGTGTCGGCGGTGATGACCGGGTCACCGGCACCGGTCGAGGTCAGGACGACGTCGGCCGACTCGAGTGCCTCCCGGAGCTGGTCCATGCCGAGCGCACGGCCGTCGATGCGGTCGGCGAGTGCCCGCCCCCGCTCTGGCGACCGGTTCACGACCATGACGTCGCCGACGCCCGCGCCGTGGAGCGCGACGGCGATTCCCTCGCCCATCGAACCGGCGCCGACGAGCGCGACCCGGCGCCCGGCCATGCTGCCGTGGTGCTCGACCGCCATCTCGACCGCGGCATGGCTGACCGAGGCGGTGCCACGGGCGATACCGGTCTCGGTTCGGGCACGCTTGCCGACGCCGACGGCATGTCGGAAGAGGAGGTTCAGGGTCGACCGTGAGCCACCCTCCCGCTGGGAGACCTGCCACGCCTGGCGCAACTGGCCGAGGATCTCGGACTCGCCGATGACGGCCGAGTCGAGGCCGGCCGCCACGTCGAACAGGTGGCTCACCGCTGCCTCGTCGTGCTGCGAGTACAGGTGGGGATGCAGCTCGTCGGGCGAGATGTCACCGAGGTCGCACAGGAAGTCACGGATGTCGGCGTACGCCCCGTGGAACTTCTCGGCGACGGCGTAGATCTCCGTGCGGTTGCAGGTGCTCAGCACCACCACTTCGCGGACGTTGTCGAGCCGTGCGAGCCCTTCGACGGCCTTGGGCACCTCGGTCGGAGCGATCGTGACCCGCTCGAGCACACTGAGTGGCCCGCTGCGATGGTTGACTCCGATGACCAGGATCGACATGACTCCGCCAGCCTAGGCGCTCGCGCCACGCTGGCGGTCGGCCGGAAGGGCGTGGAGTTGGGCGCTGTCGGTGCCCCGGGCGGCGTGGTTGCCCTTGCGCTGCTCGTGATAGCTCAGGATCTGCAGCTCGACCGCGAGGTCGACCTTGCGGACCGAGATCGTCGACGGCACCGAGAGCACCATCGGCGCGAAGTTCAAGATGCTGGTGACGCCGGCGCCGATCAGCCGGTCAGCCGCTTCCTGGGCTGCCGTGGCGGGCGTCGCGATCACACCGATCCGGATACCACCGGCACCGACGATCTCGGGGAGTTCGTCGAGTGGACGAACCTCCGTGCCGGCGACGACGACCCCTACCTTGCCGGGATCGATGTCGACGATGCCGGCCACCGGGAACCCTCGGCCGTTGAAACCGCCGTAGCCGGCGAGTGCCTGACCGAGGTTGCCGGCACCGACGATCACGACGGGCCACTCGTGGTCGAGCCCGAGCTCGCGACGGATCTGGAACACGAGGTACTCGACCTCGTACCCGACCCCGCGTGTGCCGTAGCTCCCCAGATAACTGAGATCTTTGCGGACCTTGGCAGCGTTGACGCCGGCGAGTTCGGCGAGACCTTCCGACGACACGCTCTCGACGCCGCCGTCCGACTGCTCGATCAGGATCTGCAGATAGACGGGCAGACGCGCGACCGTGGCTTCGGGAATCCGGCGACGCGTGCGATGGGGGGGCATCGACCTCCAGCCTACGCGCCTTGTGCACGATTTCACAAAGCTGCCGGCCGGCCGCGGAAGTCCGACCTGTCGGATCGAGAGCGACTCGACCGCGGGTCCCCGAGGTCGTCACGAACGTCACGAAGGTCGCGACCGCGATGCGAGCGCGACACCGGGCGGCCGCGGAGATCGCGGCGTCGAACGCCGAGGCGCCGCGCGTCAGGCTCCGATGACGGTGCCCTCGAGCTCGCGACGGATCAGCTTGCCGGCCGCGTTGCGCGGGAGTTCGTCGACGAACACGACCTTGGTCGGGCACTTGTACCGGGCGAGGTACTCACGGGCGTACTCGATGAGGCCGTCCTCGTCGATGTTCTGGCCGGGACGCGGGACCACGAACGCTTTGACGGCCTCGCCGTGGTGCGGATGGGGGACCCCGAGCACGCCGACCTCGGCCACCGCGGGGTGGCCGGAGAGCACCTCTTCGACCTCGGCGGGGAACACGTTGAAGCCCGACACGATGACGAGATCCTTCGCCCGGTCGACGAGATAGAGGAACCCGTCGCCGTCGACCGTGCCGATGTCCCCCGTACGCAGCCACCCGTCGACGAGGACGCGAGCGGTCGTCTCCGGCTCGTCGAAGTAGCCGTGGAAGACGTTGTCACCCCGGACCCAGATCTCCCCGGCATCGCCGACGGGAACGTCCTCACCGTCGTCGCCCACGAGTCGCATCTCCTGCCCGATGAGCAGCCGGCCGACCGATCCGGGCCGACGTTCCAGCCCGGCCGAGCTCGTGACCACCGGCGCCGCCTCGGTGAGCCCGTACCCCTCGTGGATCGCGAGGCCGAACCGCTCGAGCACCCGGTCGTACACCGAGTTCGGGAGCCGCGCCGCGCCGGACAGCGCGAGCCGTACGGAGGCGAACGAGTCGTCGGGCAGCTCGTCGAAGTGGCTGAACGCCACCCACATCGGCGGCGCACCCGGCACCACGGTGACGCCGCGCTGCACGATCGACTGCACGGCCGTCGCCGGATCGAAGCGCTGGACCAGCAGCACCGTGGCCCCCACCGTGAACGACACGCCGAGGACGACGTTCAGGCCGAAGATGTGGAACAGCGGCAGCACGCCGTAGACGATGTCGTTCTCGACGGTGTGGTCGCGCGCGGTCAGGTCCTGCTCGACGTTCACGATCAGGTTCCCGTGGCTCAACATCGCGGCCCGCGGCGAGCCGGCGGTTCCACTCGTGAACATCATCGCGGCGATGTGGTCGGCGGCGACGTCGACGATCGGGGCGGGTTCCGACTCGAGCAACGTCTGCAGTGAGACCTCGTCGTCGCCCGCGTCCCCCTCGGCCCGGATCACGCACGTCAGCGAGGGCACGGCGGCCCGGTCGATGTCGTCCCAGGGCGCTGCGGCCGACGGGCCGACGACGGCCGCGACCGGCCGTACGACCGACAACTCACGTTCGATCTCCGGGGCCGGGCTGGCCGGATTCAGCGGTACGGCGACGGCACCGAGGCCGGCGACCGCCAGGTAGGCGACGACGAAATAGCGGTTGTTGCCGCACAGGATCGCGACCCGGTCATCCTGGCCGACACCGTGGGCGATCAACCCGCCCCGGAGGCGTTCGGTCTGGTCGCGCAGCTCGCCGTATGTCGTCTCCCGGTTGCGGGAGATGAGCGCCACCCGATCGGCCGCGTGCGGCTCGATCATGCGTGCGATGTTCATCTGCCCGTCGGAGTCCACGGGTTCATGGTACTCACCGCCCGGCGTCAGAGACGGACGAGCGAGATCACGCCCGCCACGAGGATCGCTGCGAGCAGCAGGCCGAGCGTGAGCGTGGTCGCGGGACGCATGTGCCCAAGGCTACCGGCCGGTGCTCAGCGACGCCCGAACGCGACCGGTGTCTCGACAGCTGGTTCGTCGCCGAGGTCGATCAACACGACCTGGTCGTTGGCGACGAGTCCGAGCTCGTCGGCGGCGGACCGCTGGTCCATGGCGACGGCGAGCATGCCGTACGAGTCGAGCACGAGGCCGACGGCGCCACCGGCCAGCTGGGCGAAGCTGCTCGCCCGCCGCACGCGCCGCACCGTCGCACCGCTCGGGTCGGTCGGCGCGCCGACCCGGATCTGCAGCAGGCCACCCCACGATGGCGGCAGGTCGTCGGGGCCGACGTTGAGCTGCGCGTTGCCGAAGCGGTCGACCCAGAGCACCTCGGCCACCAGCTCCTCGTCCTCGAGCCGGGGCAACGGCACCGTGCCGGGGAGCAGCAACACGGGGTCGATCTCCGGGCCCAGCTGAGCGAGGTCGACGCCGTTGCACACGTGGGCGGCTGCCGGGCCGAACACGTCACGTCCGTCGAACGTCGCCCCGGCGGCTTCGAGCTGGTACTCCACGTTGGTCAACTCGAACGCCCGCTCGGCGCCGCCCGCCATCGCGACCGCCGGAGCCAGCAGGCCGTTGTCGGGTCCGATGAGCACCCCGGCACCGCCGGCGACCTCGATCGCGACGGCCCGCCGGCCGGTGCCGACGCCGGGGTCGACGACCCCGAGCACCACGCCGGACGGCACGTAGCCGATACAGCGAGCGAGTGCGAGTGCACCCGCCCGCACGTCGAACGGCGCGATCCCGTGGGTGAGGTCGACCACGCCGACATGGGGGGCGATGTCGCGGATCACCGACTTCACGACCCCCACGAACTCGTCGGCCGTGCCGTAGTCGGTCAGGAACGACACGGAGTCGAATCGGGTCACCGTGACGACGCTATCGACACCGGCTCGTCTCGATGCCCCAACGTGCTCCGCTCGCCGCATGACGGGGTCATCACGCCGTCATCGCACGGCCGATTCGTCGTCATCGGATCTCGACAGGGCGACCGTCGACCCGAGTCGGGAATTGTGAGGGCCGGTGCCAACCCCCCGATGGCACCGGCCCTGAGGCGCAAGCGGCTCTCGCCGATGCGCTCACTGAACGTCACTGTAGGACACCCGGAGGGGTGAGAAAAGTGCCGAATCGAATTTGTGGGCGATCTCAAGCAGACCCGAGCTCGCGGCTGCGCTCCGTCGCGGCCTGCACGGCACCGATCAGCGCGGCTCGTACGGCGCGGTCCTCGAGCACCCGGACACCGGCCGCAGTCGTACCGCCCGGGGACGTGACCATGGCTCGCAGCCCGGCCGGATCACCACGCTCCGCCAGCAACGCCGAGGATCCGACGAGCAACTGAGCGACCATCTGTTCCACCGTGGCGCGCGGGAGACCCGCGAGCACGCCGGCGTCCATCATCGCCTCGGCGATCAGGAAGACGTAGGCCGGACCCGACCCCGTGAGGCCGGTCACGGCGTCGAGTTGCGCCTCGTCGACGCGGACGACGAGGCCGACACCGCGCAGCACGGACTCGGCCCAGTCCAGATCGGCGTCGCTCGTGCCCGGCGCACCGGACAAGGCCGACACGCCCTGGCGGACCAGTGCGGGTGTGTTCGGCATCGTGCGCAGCACGGCGATCCCGCCGCCGACGGCGTCACGGATGGTCGCCGTGGTCACCCCGGCGGCGACCGACAGCAGACGGCGGGCACCGGCCGCCACGGCGTCGGCCGCCACCTCGGACACGTCGGGTGGTTTGACCGCGAGCACCGCCGAGGTGCAGGACGGGATCCGCTCGGTGACCGTGACATCCGCGAACCGTTCGACCAGCTCGTGACGACGCGGCTCGAACGGCTCGACGACGGCCACGTCGGTCGGCGGCACCACTCGGGCGTCGAGCAGCCCGCCCAGCAGCGCTGTGCCCATGTTGCCCCCGCCGACGATCACGAGTTCGAACGACATGCCCGCACGGTAACCCTCGGTCGGCGCGGGGTCGGTGACGGTCACCGGGCCGGAGCCCTCGGTGGCGAACCGGGACGGGACGCGCCACCCGGATCACCGGTGCGGTCCGATGTCCGGGTGGCTCGGAGTTTCCGACTTCCCCGATCCGCCACCCGGACGTCCGAATGGAGGGATCGACCCCGCCGATGGGGAAACCGCCGGCGAGCAGGACTGATCGACAGCCGAGGGTCAGCCGCCGAACCGGCTCGCGAACGCGAGCCGGACCAGCGGTCGGAACGTCGCTTCGACCGTGGTGTAGACGGTGCCGAGCACCCGGTCGAGTTCGTCGTCGGTGAGCGCGGCATTCGGGAGTTCGCCACGCAGGTAGAGCGCGTCCTCGGCACCGATCGAGAAGTGGACGCCGACGAGCTGATCGTTGCGACGCAATACCATCTCCATCACGACTGCCAGGTTCTCCTCCGGCGCCGGCATGACGTAGGTCTCGTAGCGCAGGGTGCGCTGGCCGAGCGTCAGCCACACCGTCGTGTAGTCCTTCTCCTCGCCGATCATCCGCACGTACCATCGGGGCTCGCCGAGCGACGTCTCGTCCGCCGTACCGCGGTCGACGGCCGCGATCAGTGGGTTCTCCGCTGCGAACTCGTCGAGCCAGGCGTCGATGCGCGCTCGCAGGTCGTCGAGACGCCGTCCGTGGTGCAGATCCGTCATGCGTGAGCCCTCATGGCCTCCGGGTCAGTGCCCGAGCACGAGCTGGCGGGCGGTGAGATCGGCGTACAGCCGCCGCAGCCGCGCCGCGGCGAAGCCCCAGGTGTAGCGGGTCGCCCGGGTCGACGACGCGTCCGCCATCTCAGCGGCGAGCAGGGGCTCGTCGAGGATCCGAGCCATCGCCTTGGCGAAGTGCACCGGGTCACGATCCCCGATCAGGAACCCGGTCTCGCCCTCGTCGACGAGTGAGAGCAGGCCGCCGACGGCACTGGCGACGACGGGGACGCCGCAGGCAGCCGCCTCGAGCGCGACGAGCCCGAAGCTCTCGCTCCGGCTCGGCACGACGACCACGTCGGCCGACCGGTAGTAGGTCGACAGGATGTGGTGCGGCTGCGGCGGAACGAACCGGACCTGGTCGTGCAGCCCGAGCTCGTCGACCAGGTGGTGGGCCCGCTCGACCTCGACGTCGCCGTCGGAACCGCTCGCACCTCCGACGATCAGCAGCAGTGCGTCGGGACGACCGAGCGCATGGAGGGCGCGGATGGCGACGTCGGGGCCCTTCAGCGGCTGGATCCGACCGACGAACAAGATGACCGGAACGTCGTCGGGCAGGTCGAGCGCGGCGCGTGCGCCGCCTCGGTCTCCGGGCGCGAAGAAAGCATGTTCGACACCGGGAGCGATGATCTCGATCGCGCCCTGTGGACCGCCGTAGAGGCGACGGAACTGCTGCTCCTCTTCGACACAGCTCACACAGATCGCATCGGCACAGTTGATCAGCTCGGCCTCGGCCCGGTCGCGCCAGCCCGGCTCGGCATCACCACCCTCGGCCTTGACCCGGGCCAGCGTGTGGAACGTGGAGACGAACGGGATGTCGAGCTCGTGCTTGATCCGGTGAGCGACGAGGCCGCTCAGCCAGTAGTTGGAATGGACGACGTCGGCGCCGCCGTGTTCGGCGAGGTCCTCCAACACCCGGTCGGTGAACTCGTCGACGATCTCGGGCAGCGCCTCTTTGGGCAGATGGTGCGGCCCGGCCTCGATGTAGACCACCCGATGATTGGGTTCGACCCAGACCTCGGCCGGCAACCCGTCGCGATCGGCGCGTGTGTAGGTGGTGCACACCAGACCGGCCTGCGACAGCGACGACATCATCTCGCGCACGTACACGTTCATGCCCCCACTGTCCCCCGAACCGGGCTGGAGCAGCGGAGACGTGTGCAGGGAAATCGCGGCGACTCGACGCATCAGAGTCCTAAACGCTATCGATGCGGTCAACATTCCGGTTCGCCGGGACGGTGAGGAATGCGCCACCACCGTCCGAGCACACCGAAAGCTGTCCGCACGGCACCGATCCACCGACACGCGGCACGGCGCCGACCGCTGCTACTGCGCCAGGAAGCTCTCGTAGACGTTCAGCAACGCCGACTTCTGTTCGTCGGTCAGATCGGGATCGTGCTCGATCGCCTCCGACACGGTGCTCACGGCGTACTCCTCGTCGGGCAGGATCCCGGCCCGGACGTACAGCGACTCGACACTGATCCGGAGCGCGTTGGCGACCTGCTGCAAGATGTCGGCCGAGGGCTTCCGGAGGCCCCGCTCGACCTGGGACAGGTACGGGTTCGAGACATCGGCGAGCTCGGCGAGCTTGCGGATCGACATCTCGGCGCGCTCGCGCTGGCTGCGGATGAACGCGCCGACATCGAGTGGATCGATGGGCGGCTGCTCACCGGGATCCGTCCGTTCGTCCGACCGCTCGTCGGACACGTCAGTCTCCGAGCAGACCGTCGACCGAGGCCTCGCCCTCGCGGTAGCGCCGGACGAGTTCGGCGCTCAACGCATCGAGCCGCTCGTAGCGCTCGCGACGATCGTCGGAGACCTGACGTTCGAAGGCGGTCAACTGATCGTCGAGATTCGCGAGCTCGCTCGACATGAGGTCCTCGAGGCGGCTGAAGCCGTGCTCGGCACAGACCGCGTCGAGCCGGTCGGACAGCTCGTGGTCGTCGAGGTTCTCGACCGGCCGTGGCGGCCGCGGCGGACCCCCGGTGAGATGGCTGGACAGCACCACCCGAAGTTCACTCGGCAGGTCCTCGTGCGATTCGCCGCGGTCGCGTCGATGCGATTCGGCACGCACGAGATCGAGTCGCGCCTGCGCCACGCGACGGACGTACGAGACGACGTCATCCTCGCTCTGCAGTTCGTTGCGAAGTGTTCGGAGTTCGTCGAGCGACAACGTCTGGGGGTCCACTGCGTTCACGTTCATCCTCCTGAGACCGGCGGCAGGACCGCGAGTTCGTCGGTTGGTCCAATGGTGTCCTGTGCTTCGGCGGGCTCGCCGTTCACCCAGATCCTGCAGGTGGCGAGCACGGCCTCGAACGTTTCGCCGTAGCGCTGCCGTGCAGATGACAGTACCTCGCCGACGGTGTCGCCCGATACCTCGTCACGGCTCGTGCCGGCAGCGTCACGCGCTGCAGCGAAGAGGCGAAGGTGTGCCATCCGGCCCAGCGTAGTGTCACCGGTACCCTCCGTCGGGATGATCCCCGGGTCGAGTCCTCCGAGCGTGGCGATGTTGCTGCTCCGGCACGGCCAGTCCGAGTGGAACGCCGTGCGCCGTTGGCAGGGTCTTGCGGACGCACCGTTGACCGACCTCGGTCGCGACCAGGCGGCGTCGTGCGCGTCGGTGCTCGATTCGCTGGGTGTCGGGTTCGCCGGCGCGTGGTCGAGCCCGCTCCAGCGGGCGGCGGAGACGGGTGAGATCATCGCCGAGCGGCTCGGGGTGGGGCCGGTCGAGCTCGACGAGCGGCTCCGTGAAGCGGATGCGGGCGAGTGGCAGGGGATGACGCCCGACGAGATCGAGGTCGCATATCCGGGCTTTCTCGCCGACCACCTGCGTCCGCCCACCTTCGAGGCGTTCGGGCAGGTCGTCGACCGGGTGTTCGCGACGCTGCACGACCTCGCGTCCATGGCGTCCGAGGTCGACGGTCCTCTGCTGGTCACGACCCATTCGGGGGTGATCAGGTCGGTCGTCCGACGGCTCGGCGAGTCCGACGAACGTGTTCCGAACCTGGGCGGGGTCTGGATCGGCGTGACGACGTCCGAGCGGTCAGTCATCGATACCTCGGCCGGCGTCGATCTGGGTGCTCGGTTCGACCCCACCGGGATCCTCCGGACCGGCGTCGACGCCCCCGGGGAGGATCCCGGCGAGCAGGCCGATCAGGCCCACGCACACGGCGGCACCGAGCGCTGACTGTCTCGCGGTGCGCTCTTCGAGGCGGCGGGCGACGGTGTGGGAGTTGTCGAGCTTCGGCGTCGGGATGGTCCGCAGCGAGTAGAGGCCACCGATCACGAGCAGGCCGGCCCATGTCATCGCGACCAGGCGCTCGTCGTCACCCATCGCGGGGAGGCCGTGCGTCCAGCGATCGCTCATGCCGCGGAGGGCGATGGCGACGTTGAGCACGACGATCGTGCCGACGGTGCCGACCCACCGACGAGGAGCCACGTCGTCGCGGTCGGCGGGTGACACGACCTCGCCGAGCGAGGCGAACGACCATCGCGTCCGGTCACCGAGACGGATGTCGCGATCGGACGCGACGACGTGTGCGCCGGCCAGTGCCGCAGAACCCGCGCCGATCGCCGCGATCGCCCACCAGGGCGGCATCGGCGACGGAGCGGCACCGAGCAGCAATCCGGCGGTGAGGACGGTGACGAGGGCGATCCGGCGGGGACCGTCGACGAGCACCCCGATCATCGCCCGATCGGCGAGTCCCCCGGCGGTCCGGGTGGTGAGCCGTTCCGTGGCGGCCCGGAGATCGTGCTGGAGATCGATCGCGCGCGCCCGCCCGACCCGGTCGGCGACGACCGAGGCGTAGCGATAGGTGTCGTCGGTCGGCAGCGCTGGTCGCCGGACCGCCGAACCCAGGAGCCCGAGTGAGACGAGCACGCCACCCGTCCACCCCGAGAGTTCGATGAGCAGCACGACGAAGGGGACGGGATGGAGCGGGAGGGTGACGGTCCGCCAGGCGAACCACACGAGCGCGAGCACGACGGCCAGGACGAGGAACGTTCTGGCGACTCGACGGCGCGCCGGGCCGATCGGGCCACCCGCCGACCGTTCGATTGTCTCGGACCGTGTCGCCATCGGTGCCGCCATGTCCCTGCTCGTGTCGCGCGACGGAGATTCGCCGCCGTATCCCGTGTATCGGCCGCGATCGTCCCCGCTTGAACCGGTTCCCCGGCGACCCGGCAGCGAGCCCGCGCAGAAAGCGCGGATGGGCGCCGATAGCCTCGCTCAGTCGTGGGCACAGAGAAGCGTGAACGTCAGAAGGCCAACCGCCAGCAGCGGCTGATGGAAGAAGCGAAAGCCGAGCGCGCCGGCGCGGTCAAGCGCAACACCCTTCGCTGGGGCGCCGCGCTGGTCGCCGCGATCGGTGCGGTCGTGTTGATCGCCTGGGTCGGAGGGGCCTTCGGCGACGACGGCGAACCGGCCGAGACCGAGTCCCCGGTGACGCTCCCCCCGATCGACACCACGCCGGTCGTGACGCTGCCCAAGCCCGATGTCGAGCTGCCCGAGACGCTCCCGACCGACCTGGTCATCACCGAACTCGAGCCCGGCACCGGGCGCGAGGCCGAGCCCGGTGACACGGTGACCGTCAACTATCTCGGTGTCCGCTCCGAGGACGGCACCGAGTTCGACAACAGCTACGACCGCGGCCAGCCGTTCGGCGTGGTGCTCGGTACGGGCAGCGTGATTCCTGGATGGGACCAAGGCCTGGTCGGAGTCCAGGAGGGTGCTCGGATCCAGCTCGACATCCCGGCCGAGCTCGCCTACGGCGACACCGGCAGCGGCGAGATCATCCAGCCCGGTGACGCCCTGACGTTCGTGATCGATGTCGTGTCGGTGACCCCACCGGCCGAGGGCTGACCGATGATCACCGCGGCCACGATCCGGAAGGGATCGATCGTCGGCCTCGCTGCCGTCGTCCTGCTCGCGGCATGCGGCG
>Ga0055584_100002943_pt1 | contig 16862 bp, 25 predicted proteins | sample OSDHelmetaG_FD_58716 | JGI IMG/M metagenome (GOLD analysis project Ga0055584, IMG submission 58716) | Pelagic marine sediment microbial communities from the LTER site Helgoland, North Sea, for post-phytoplankton bloom and carbon turnover... | ecosystem: Environmental > Aquatic > Marine >... | reverse complement strand
CTAATGATACCAACCTTCAAGGTCAAACAAACTTTGCTCAGATTATTGCGGACATGCAGGATACTATTGATGCAATGTCGGCACAGCTGAACGATCCAATTGTTTGTCAAGACAACGGTACTGGTACTGTAGTGTGTAATTAAGGTTTATTAATGGCATACTCAAAGGAAGTATTAGACCACTATGATAACCCAAGAAACGTTGGAAAGCTTGATGGAACGGATGAAACCGTGGGAACAGGCTTGGTTGGCGCTCCGGCTTGCGGAGATGTCATGCAGTTGCAAATACAAGTATCGACCGACGGAGTTATTGAAGACGCTCGATTCAAAACTTTCGGATGTGGATCCGCAATTGCATCAAGCTCTCTTCTTACAGAATGGGTCAAAGGTAAAAGTCTTGAAGAAGCTAATCAGATCAAGAATACTGAAATCGCTAAAGAACTTTCCCTTCCACCTGTAAAAATCCATTGTTCTGTGTTAGCAGAAGATGCTATCAAAGCTGCAATCCTAGATTATAAGAGCAAACACGATTTAGGAGAATAAAATGCAGAGCTTTCCGATCAGTGTCATGGCACTGGCTATGGGTCTTATACTTTCTGCGGTTGCTGGCTACTTTTCGGTAGTTGGCATTGCTACTATTTTTGCGGGCGCTTTTTGGTCTGTGGTTGTTATGGCCGGCGCCCTCGAAACCTCTAAACTTGTCGCAGCTTCATGGCTCTATCGCAATTGGTCGATTGCGCCATGGCTCATGCGCATATATATGACTATAGCTGTTGTTGTTTTGATTGTCATTACATCAATGGGTATTTTTGGTTATTTGTCCAAAGCTCATGTCGATCAGACAGTTTTGGAAGGAGGAAATAATGAAATACGAATTGAATCGTTACAGCGCAGGATTGACAGACAAAATAGTATCATTAATGATTCCCAACTCGTACTCGGTCAACTTGACCAAGCGGTATCCATTCTTCAACAATACGACAGAATACGCGGATCTGAAGGTGCGATTGCAATTAGGCAGTCTCAAGCAGAAGAAAGGCAAACGCTCAACACGAAGATCGATGAGGCGTACTCTGTTATCGAAGAAATCAACGATGAGCTTGTACCCATCCGTCGACAGGCTATCGAGCTTGAAGCAGAGATTGGGCCGCTCAAATATATCGCCGAACTAATTTATGGGGACGCAGCTGCAGATTATTTCGATACAGCTGTTCGTTGGATTATTATCTTGCTTGTGGTGGTATTCGATCCTCTCGCTATTTGTCTGTTACTTGCAGGTAACGCAGGATTGATGCATCGAAAAGAAGGCATCGCGATGGGGATCGCAGCCGGTGAGATCAGTTATATGACCGAGGAAGAAGTGATGAGAGAAGTAGAAATTGATTTGGATCATGCGCCAACAAGAGTAAACACAGATGGTCATGGCAGAGACGGTAACTAATGCTTTTAATATCTCATCGCGGTAATGTATCTGGCTCTGATCCGAGTCTAGAAAATAATCCAGACCACATAGATCGTATTATTGTTGGTATGGAAATGAATGTTGAAATTGATCTTTATGTTTTCGATCAACAAGAAATGTATTTAGGACACGACCAGCCGCAGTATGGCATTGACTTTAAATGGTTATATACAAGACGAAATAAACTATGGATACACTGTAAGAATATCGAAGCTCTTACATATCTACACAATTGCCCAGTAAATGATCATTTTAATTATTTTTGGCATCAAATAGATAATTTTACACTCACATCAAAAGGATATATTTGGGCATATCCGGGTTGTGAGATACATTTACCAAGTAGAGCTATCGCTGTGATGCCCGAAGAAAGTAAAACAAACCTTCGGCCATTCTATGGAATTTGTACTGATTATCCTGAAAGGTATCTCGTGAATGATAAAGCTAGTATTATTTGATTTAGACGGCGTATTGATTAACGCAAAACACATTCATTTCGAATCACTCAATAAGGCCCTTGCAGATTATGATAAAGCTTTTGTCATATCTGAAGAAGAACATCTTAAAATATATGATGGTCACAAGACTCAACAAAAACTTCAGATACTGACTAATAATATGGGTCTGCCGATCACGGCGCATGAAAATATATTTAGAGCTAAACAAAAATATACAGTAGAGCATATTCATCAACTAGGTACATTGCAACATGTATATGATCTTGTTTCTCATCTAAAGTCAGAAGGTTATAAGATAGGTGTGTGCACTAATTCTATTCGTTCGACTATGCATTCAGCATTACATTCTGCTAAATTATTTAATTTGATGAATGTTATGCTAGCGAATGAGCATATTAACTGTGCAAAACCTCATCCAGAAATATATTGGACTGCGATGTCTAAGATTGGTGTTTTACCAGAAGAAACTGTCATCATAGAAGATTCTCCTCCTGGATTACTTGCGGCAAAAAGATCCGGAGCAAATGTTATTAGAGTTAAAGATCCAAGTGAAGTAACTATTGAAAATATCATGCCTCAAATAACTCATAAGCCAATAAAATTAAAATGGAAAGATCCGAAATTAAATGTGCTTATACCGATGGCTGGCGCAGGTTCTAGATTTCAACAAGCAGGTTATTCATTTCCAAAACCTTTGATTCAAGTCGAAGGAAAACCAATGATTCAATTAGTCGTTGAAAATTTGGGCATGGAAGCAAACTATATCTACATATGTCAGAAAGAACATCGACAGAAGTTTAATCTTGATACCATGATGAATCTTGTGACGTCTAATAATAGTATAGTAGATGTAGATTATATTACTGAGGGAGCTGCATGCACAGCACTGTTAGCTAAAGATCTGATCAACAATGATGATCCTTTATTCTTTGCAAATAGCGATCAGTATGTAGAATGGGATCCAGTAGAATTCATGTATACAATGCAAGAACGTGATTGTGACGGCGGCATTGTAACGTTCAAGGCTACTCATCCTAAATGGTCGTTTGCAGAAATAGATGAAAACAATTATGTGTCTAGAGTAGAAGAAAAAAATCCTATTAGTGATAATGCAACAGTAGGATTTTATTATTGGAAAAAAGGAAGTGACTTTGTCAAGTATGCTGAACAAATGATAGATAGAAACATTAGAACAAATAATGAGTTCTATGTTTGTCCCGTTTTTAATGAAGCAATAGAAGATGGCAAGAAAATATTATCGTATCATATCAATGAGATGTGGGGATTGGGTACACCAGAAGATTTAGAGTTGTTTATAGACAGATGAAAATAGCAGTATTATACTCTGGTCAAATCAGAGGCGAATCGTACAAAGACAATATATGGCATATGAGAAAAATGTTGCCAGAAGCAGACTTTTTCTACACTACATGGAAAGGTGCCGGCGATTATCCATGGATTGACCATTTTTTCGATGAGCCGCATATCAGCTACAACTGCGAAAGTTATATTCATAAAGATTGGTTAAAACGATTAAGAGCTTTAAAACAAGAACACGGATTTGTTCCAGAAGATAAACCAGGAGAACACGGTCCGAGAAAATTATTAAGTTATCATGTCAGAAAAACAGGCCGCGATAGAATAAAACAACATTTAGCACATGCGTTGGCATTTGAAAAATACTGTACAGATACAAAGTATGACGTTGTGATTAGAATTAGATATGATTTAAGATTTGAAAATTTTGGTAGAGATCAAATAACAGAACTGATTAGATTATGTTATGATAACAATAAACCAGCATCGATAGGATATATGGGTGATTATCCTGAAGGTCAAATATCTTATGTTGAAAATGTACCAGCGTTTGGTGATGTAGTGATATGTCATAAAGGTGATATGTTTGATCCACAATTTGTATACGATTTAGCTGATCAGAAAAAACTAAAATCAGCTGAAGGTGGCTGGTATCAAATATTATCAGAACCTTATACTCAAAATTCTTATTGTGCTAATTGTATGTGGGCTTGGATACAGAGAGAAAGATGGCTTTAAAAATTGCAGTTTGTTGGTCAGGTCAGTTAAGATTAAACTATCATACCAATATATTAAGAATGAAGAAATTTTTACCGGACGCAGATTTCTATTTTACAACGTGGGATAATCAACCTAATGAAATCTTTTTAAATAGGAAGTATATTGAACCGCGCGCACATTATAATCCATCAATAGATGCTATCAAACAAAATATCAAGATATTGAGGAAAATAAAAAACGGAGAAATTAAAGAAGAGGATTTACCTCAGAGAATTACAAATATGGGTGGTATTTCTACCCTGACTGAACAGGCAAAGACTTCAGTATCGAATAGAATCAAATCAAGGAATCATACAAAACAACACATAGCTCACGCGATGACAGTAAAAGACTTTGTATCGGGAAAAGGATATGATATAGTCATAAGAGCGAGATATGATGTTTTTATCAGAGCTGAGATGAAATCTCATTTGATGGATTTTTGTCAATGGGTTTATGATTACAAGCAACCGATGGGCTTTCACAGTTATAATAAAAGTAAAACTTTAGAAGAAGCTATTAAAGCTACACCAAAAATTCAAAATCTATTTGCTAGTTCTCTACATGATTTTTTGATCATACACCGCGAAGACATGTTTGATCCAATACGAACATTATATTTGTATGAGAAAAAAATGTTAGGCGCTGCTGAACATGGTTGGTGGCAAATAATGTGTGAACCATACAGCGTACACGGTATAGATTGCACTGGATTTGCAAAAATAGGTCAACAACATATAGACCAGATGAATTGGTTTCATAATAATTATCATCTAGATCCATTTAATGTAAAATATGATTTTTTAGAATCTTTAATAGAAACCAACAACGATACCAATTATTTAGCAGAATAGCATTTACTTTTGTCACTACTTGCGGTAGAATAAGACAGTGAATATAGGAGTTCATATGTCAATTTTATCTAAGCTACAAAAGAATTCAACTATTAAGGATACTGCTATCCTTTCTGAATCAAAGTTCTTCACAAAGAAGGATATGATTCCAACAGCCATTCCTATCATCAACCTTGCATTATCAGGTAGACTCGATGGTGGTCTTACACCTGGTCTCACAATGTGGGCTGGTCCAAGTAAACACTTTAAGACAGCGTTCAGCTTATTGATGGCGAAAGCATATCTCGATCAATATGATGATGCTGCTCTCTTATTCTACGACTCAGAGTTTGGTACACCTCAATCATATTTCGAAACGTTTGGTATCGATATGGATCGTGTACTGCACACACCAATTACCGACGTAGAACAACTGAAGTTCGATATTATGAAACAAATGGATAATATCGATCGTGGTGATAAGGTCATTATCATTGTCGATTCTATTGGTAACCTCGCTTCGAAGAAAGAAGTTGAAGATGCACTCAATGAGAAAGCAGTTGCTGATATGTCTCGTGCAAAACAGATCAAGTCATTGTTCCGTATGGTCACACCACACCTCACACTCAAAGATATTCCGATGGTCGTTGTGAATCATACTTACAAAGAGATGTCATTGTTTCCGAGAGATATTGTCGGTGGTGGTACTGGTTCATATTATTCTGCAGACAACATCTACATTATTGGTCGTCAACAAGAAAAAGAAGGCAAAGATGTGGTAGGATATAACTTTATTATCAATGTGGAGAAATCACGCTATGTACGAGAAAAATCCAAGATTCCTGTTACTGTTACTCATGGCGGCGGTATTAGTCGTTGGAGTGGACTACTCGATATCGCACTGGCAGGAAAATTTGTCATCAAGCCTAGTAACGGATGGTACTCACGTGTTGATGTCGTCACCGGTGAAGTAGAAGAAAAGAAGTTTAGACTCAAAGAAGTAGATACGAAAGATTTTTGGCTACCGATTGTGACATCTGAGAAGTTTAATGAATATATAAAGCAGACATACCAAGTCGGTCACTCTGCTATTATCACAGATGAAGAGATAGAGGAGTTTGTAACTAATGAGTGATATCTCAATCGAGAATCTTATACTCAGCAATCTATTATATGATGAGAACTACATTCGTAGTGTTCTACCATTTCTCAAAGAAGAATACTTTGTTAATCATGAACAACGTATTGTCTTCAACCTCGTAGACAAGTACTTTACAAAGTATAATGCATGTCCATCTCGTGAAGCACTGAAGATCGAGGCGGATGAATTGTCTTTGAATACAGATACTCATGCATCTTGTGTACAATTTATCTCCTTACTTAATAAGGTAGATACCGATAATGAATGGCTATTGAAACAAACAGAGAAGTATTGTCAAGACAAAGCAATCTATAATGCTATCATGGAATCGATTCAGGTGATCGATGGGAAGACAGACAAAGACAAAGGTTCATTGCCTGAAATTTTATCTGAGGCACTCGCTGTCTCCTTCGATACCAACATTGGTCACGACTTCCTCGAAGACTTCGAATCACGATACGACTTCTATCATAAGAAGGTAGAACGTCAGCCGTTCGATCTCGATTACTTCAATCGCATCACACGTGGTGGTATTCCTCGCAAAACACTCAACGTTATTCTCGCTGGTACTGGTGTAGGTAAGACACTCATGATGTGTCACTTTGCCGCGGCAAATCTCATGCAAGGTAAGAACGTATTGTATGTTACTTTAGAAATGGCCGAAGAGAGGATCGCAGAACGTATCGATGCTAATTTGATGGGTGTACCACTTAATGATCTAGCTACATATCCAAAAGAGACATACGAGACAAAACTTAATCGTGTAAAAGGTAAGACAGCAGGTAAACTCATCATCAAAGAATATCCTACAGCCTCTGTCGGCAGCGGCCATCTTCGGCATCTACTCAATGAGTTGAAGCTGAAGAAGAACTTTATGCCCGATATTATCTACATCGATTATCTCAATCTATGTGTATCATCTCGTATCCGTATGGGCGCCAATGTAAATACATATTCCTATGTTAAAGCAATTGCCGAAGAGCTAAGGGGACTTGCAGTTGAATTCAACCTACCGATCTTTACAGCAACGCAGACGAACCGCACAGGCTTTACGTCATCAGACGTCGGCCTCGAGGACACTAGCGAGTCCTTTGGATTGCCCGCTACTGCAGATTTTATGTTTGCCGCCATATCTAACGAAGAGCTTGAGAGCCTCGGTCAGCTCCTCATTAAACAACTCAAAAACCGTTATAACGACCCCGGTCTGCATCGTCGATTTGTCGTTGGAATCGATCGATCAAGAATGAAGTTGTATGATGTAGAACAGAATGCACAACAAAACATCGGACCTGATATTGCTGATAAGCCAGTCATGGACAATACAGAGTTCGGCGAAGGTCTAAAAAGAGAACGAGTAGACAAGAGTATATTCGAATCATGGAAATGAAACGAATTAGGTTTACACATTGGCAAGATGAGAACAGAGAAATAGTCGAGGTAGGTAGTCTGCCTCCTTCTCTTAATAATCCTCAATCAGAGAAATACGTATTACGGACACCTCACGGTGATTTTATTGATATTATTAAGAAGACAGTAGTGGAGATAGAAGATGTCAAGTAATGATTTTGAAGTCATGCCGATTGGAACTAAACGGCGAATTGAAAAAGCAAAAGAGCTCGTGTTAACAATCGATATTGTTTTATCACAAGATGGAGTAGTACCGGTGCAGATACTCAACTCGTATAAGAAACTAAAACAGGAATTAATTGCAGATGTCAATTGAGTATAAATTTAATGAAGAAGAATTAGTAAATGAGCTAGCTGATTATATTGACTCTACATATGATCAGCACTATTCAAAAGGCAAGTTCCAAGCCACAGAGTTTATCATCGATGGTGGTCATGGTGAAGGATTCTGCCTCGGCAATATCCTCAAGTACACACAGCGATACGGTCAGAAAGATGGCAAGAATCGTAAGGATCTAATGAAGGTATTACATTATGCTCTCATGGCGCTGTATGTTCACGATTTAGAGCATCAAAAGCCTAAAGATTGGCGCTATAGTACTCAATGATCTAAAAATGTAAATATTATACAAAAATAGTCTAAGAAAATCTCTAATCAAATCAAAGACTTGCATCAGCCCAGAAACTCCAATGAAATCAACAACTTAGAGATGTACATATCCTGTCCATGCTGTATAATGGTACCTGTAAATTAGTAAAGGATATGAAACATGGTTGATTTTGATCGAGTTGAACGCAAGCTGACTGGTTGGACTGAGTCTGAGTGGGAAGGTTGCCGCGAAAACTACGCTGAGTACAAAGGTTCACTCGGCCCTGAAGCTACTAAAACTTTTCGTGAGTTTGCTTTCGGTATCGCTGCTCAAAATGTTCTTTTCGAAATGATTCAAAAAGGTGAGGTGTCTCTCTAATGGCTAAGCAACTTTACATTCCAGAGTTTTTCGCGGACACCTACAGTGGTGGTAATACCATTCCTTGGGACGCAGCTGCTAGCTACTTTCGTAACTCAGACCATTTCGGTCAGCGTTATGCCGATGGTAGTGGTCTGCTCGAAAACTTGATTGGTTTCGAAAAGTTTTACGATGTGCGCCTCAACGAGACCAAGTTTGAAGACGACTTCTTCGACGAGTGGAAGTGGGAGATCTGTGCCTTCAACGTTCTTTGCGAAGGCTTCAGTAAGTTGTTTGCTCCTGCGAAAGCAGCATAAATAAGACGGAGGTATTCCTTATGAAATACTTATTTGCAGTTTTAATGTTGTCAACCTGTGTAGGCTGTGCGAGTCAACCTTCAACTTACGAAGACCGATCCACACCCGATCAAAGAGATATTAAAGCTACCGGTCAAGCAGCTACTGAAGCGGCGCGGTCGAATTCTAGCAAAAATGCCGATGTCAAAGTTCAAGGTACTCAAATCAGTCAAAATACACATGCTGTATCTCATCCTAATGATGAGTATACTTTTATAGTATATAGACCTGACGGATCTCGAGATCATCGTGCTGAATTACGATTAAGACAACAAGCTATGAATAATCGATTTAGTGAAGGTATTGGTACATATACTAAAAATCAAACCTCGCGCGAATGGGATCGTCGTATGAGACGTAAGATTAGTGCTGAGATTGATCGTGTAATGGATAAAATTTTCTAATGGATATAGAAATAAAAAGAATGGCAAAAATAGCCTTAATAATGCCAGCTGTACTCATATGGGATGTTTTCTTTTGGACTCTATCACAGATCTATAAAGGAGCATCGTATGTAGATACGGTGGGTGGAGATAAACTTGATAAATTTATGGAGAGATGATGACACAGATAGCTAAACTTCCGCTAGAAACAATGAATAAAGTTCTTGGAGTATTAGGCAATATGCCATACGGTCAAGTAGCTGAACTCATTGCTGAAGTTCGTTCAGGCGTTGAAATTGAAGAAGTCGAAGTGCCAGAAGTAGTCGAAGAAAAGAAAGACTAACATGGATATTATACTTGGAATCATAGGAATTGGTTATATCGCATTCAAAATGTTATTAGTTTTGATGATGATTGGCCTTTTTCTATGGTTCCTCGTAGAAATCGGCTCAACCCTATTTAAATTTTTGTTTTATGGAATATTGACTGTGTTATCTTTTATAGGTATGACATGGTTATTCGTTCTATAATTTTTTGTATATTATTATCCTCTTGCGCACTCCGGCCGCCTGACGACTGGGGTGTTAATATTGAGGACATGGAAGGAATAGGAAATCCAGATATCGAAGAGTGTCAAATCACTTTTGGTGGTGAAGTTCCTATGGTACCATGCACTATTGAGTTAAATTTGGAATGGCAAATCTAAAGCAAAAAATCGGTTCTGCAATTACGCATGCAGAAAAAGCCATACTTTTATTTGTTGTAGCTGGCACCATATGGGCAGCCGGCTATGATATTTTTGGTATGTTCGCTCAACAGGGAAAGATGGCTCTCGGTGATCTTTTCTTATTATTCATTTATGCAGAAATTCTAGGGATGGTTGCGGCTTTCTATAGCAGCGAGCGTATTCCAGTGACTCTTCCTCTCGTCATTGCGATGACTGCACTCACGCGTATGATCATACTACAGACTAAAGGCAATGATGCTCTGAACATCATCTATGAGTCTGCAGGTATATTGATTCTTGCGATAGCAGCATACATCATGACGAAGAAAGATTACATTAGTTTGAAGAAAGGTGATTTACGTGAAAGTCATTGATGGCATTTTAGACAATCAAGAATTAGACTATATCAGACAACAGTTCGCTGAAGCTTTGACTGGCGAATGGTTGATTAATCAACACCTTTGGCAAAATGGTTTGACTGTAGGCATCGATGGTTTTGTATTGATGCAAAATGTCAATGATAAAGTAAGTCGTATTGTAGAAGAAGCTATCAAAGAGCATGTACAATTTGCTAAATCACCGAGTATAATGTTCTATATGTGGACTGCAGGTTCTGGTATTAACTGGCATCAAGACAATCATGTTAAACAAGCATGCACAATATATCTTGAAGATTGGAACATCGATTATGGCGGTCAATTAGTATATAAAGATGGTCATACTAACAAACTTGTTCCTATCAAGCAAAACAGACTCGTTATTAATGACAATCACACAGAGCATATGGTCTCACTAGTGAGGAAAAACAAAGATAATATTAGATACACATTACAGGTTTTTGGATCATGAATAGATTTATTATTGAAAGAACACCGCAAGCTTGTGCACAAGCACACTGCGATAAACACGTACCTAAGATGTATGTCGAGGAGGCACAGATGCTATCGACTGTACATCGTCTTCTCGATGGTACTGAGGAGCGACGACCTTCAAAGTCAGGCAAGACTATGCAAAGATATTGGAAATTGCCTGACGAGCGCGAGGATGTTCTCTATTCTGCCGTACATGTAAAACATCCTTGCACCGTATGGGCAATGGAGACGGCAGGTAACTATCAGTGGGCATATCAAATGTACCTCTACCTCGGCATCGAGTACAACTATCGCTACAACAAGTATCACAAGACAGACGAGCTTGATGGTTGGTTGTGTTATCCTCCTAGCAATATTAATCCTTCTCAAGAAGTGACTAAGATGCCGCTAGCAATGGGCGCTAATCCAGAGTGCATCAATCCTGATGACGTATTGGGTTCTTATCGTGCATTCTACCAAACCAAGCAAGAAAGATTTAAAATGGTTTGGACAAATCGTGATATTCCAAGTTGGTTTGAATACGCTGCATGATAAATAGTCCTATCAATAGGAGATAGGATTTATGGCTTTAGGCAAGCTAACACCAGCCGAACTAAACAAAAAGAATAGTAGTACGGGCGAACCTCGCATAGACATTCTCATGAATGCTATTGTCAAAGGTATCGCCCTACCTCTCGTTGATGGGAGCGAACTTGTACTTGCTAATTCTAATGATAATAAAGCTGCTGTAGAAAACTTTAAAGTCGAAGGCAAAACCTTTGAACTGAAAGCAAAAATAGGTCAGCGCACTATCAAATCATCTGATATCGGTAAGTCACCATTGTTTGGTGGTGGTGGCGGAGGTGCAGGCGGTGGTACACAACAAACTGCAATTGTAGAATCAATGCAATGTGTGTACTTACAGGCAATGTTAGATAATCCAAATAAGGATATTGAATTCTTTACACCATCCGTAATGAAGAAAGCATATGCTAAGTGTGAAGTTGGTGGCACTACGTTTGAAGAAATACGGGACTTCGATCCAAGTTGGCACTTATCTGCATTTAAATCAGCAGAGATTATTATATCGAGAGGATACGTCAATAAAAATCAAATATTCCATCGTGATTCGAATACGATGAAGAAGATCTACGCTATGAAAAAAGAGGCCTTTAAAAATTCTGGTCTTGATATTTTGACTGATGATAAGTGGAATCCCGGTGATATATGGGCTGTAAATAAAAACTTTGACGTCAGCACAATGCGAACACGGACTATACAAGAATATAACGCAGATATTCTTAAAGCATTTAAGAGTAAAAGCTGTGTAGGTATATCATTGAAACTCGTAAAGAAGAGTGCTAAGCTATCAGTATTGAATGACTCAAATAAACGACCATCAGCTTTGAGGTATATTGAGTCGAAAACACAAGGTCAACAACGTAACAACACTTTCTTCTCATCAAAAGGCGGGCAGATCATCTATTCAGATGGCAAAATGGAGTGCAGACCTAATTCTCAATTAGCAGTTATCAAAGCAGAGATTTTAGGTAAGACAGCCCGCGGTGGCGGTGCAAGTTGGGGTGTAATATCAGATATTGTTAAAGATGTTGCTAACGTCACGCTACCAAATAATTCAGCTATTGTCAATGCGGCGAAAGCAATGAAACGCGGTGATAAGACTGCAATAAATAAATTTTGGTTAGATGCTAAGCTAGTTAATAAAAATATTAAAGAGAAAGAATTTAAAGCAGAGATTCCTCAGTGTGAGTTAGAATGGATACACGGTAAATATGGTGTATGTACCCTGCTTAGTACGCTGCAAAGAAAGAAGGGCGTAAAAGCCAACGAAATTGTTAATTCAATTCATAATTACGCTGGTAGTCAATCAAAACTATCAAGTGTGTACATCAAGGTTTACGAATGAAAAAGTTTGATAAGTATATAGTAGAAGCCAAGAACACCCACATGGAACATGTGGAGGATCTGATATTTAATGAAGGTGTCGTTGGAACTCGAAAGGCGATTAATTTCCTCCGTGATCTGCGCGATATGCTTGCCGGTAATTCGAAGAGCAGCGTCTCGCGCACAGTTAAATGGGATGGTGCACCAGCTGTATTTGCAGGTGTCGATCCGAATGACGGAAAATTCTTTGTGGCTAAGAAAGGAGTTTTCAATAAGAATCCAAAAGTCTATAAGACTCCCGCTGACGTATCAGCTGATACTTCTGGCGATTTGCGGGCAAAACTACTCGTTGCTTTATCCGAGTTCGGAAAACTCGGAATCAAAAAAGGTGTTTATCAAGGCGACTTAATGTTTACTAAAGGTGATGTACAAAAGGAAAATATCGATGGAAATTCTTTTTTTACTTTTCAGCCTAATACTATTGTATACGCTGTACCTGTCGATAGTGGATTGGGAAGAAGCATTTCTCGCGCGAAAATCGGAGTGGTATGGCATACTACTTATACAGGCGATTCTTTTCAGTCAATGTCTGCTAGCTTTGGCAAAGATATAGCATCAAAATTTAATAATGTAGCAAGTATTTGGCAAACTGATGCTACTTATAGTGATGAATCTGGTCGTGCTACGTTTACAGAGAAAGAGACTGAGCAAGTCACTAATCTACTTTCTTCTGTCGGTCGCGTATTTAATAATACGCCCGCAGAACTCATCAACTATTTTTATCAAAATCAAAAACTATTGGATTTAATTAAGATATTCAATAACAGTTATGTGCGTAGTGGAAAACGAATTAATCCGCGTACACATACACAGGCATTTATGAATTGGATTACTGATAGATATAAGAAAGAAATGGATAAAGTAAAGACACCTGCCGCTAAAGAGAAGAAAAAGGCAGAGATGAAAGAAGTAATGGCATTTTTCAGTAAGTTTCGTAAAGGTCAAATTCAAAACGTATGGATGTTAATGGTATTATTATCGGACGCAAAACAATTGATCATAAATAAAATGAATCAAGCTGGTTCACTACGAACATTCTTACGAACTCGCAGCGGATTTAAAGTGACAGCTCCAGAAGGTTTCTGTGCTATTGACCACCTCAGTAATGATGCGGTGAAGATTGTTGACAGAATGGAATTTAGTAAGGCTAATTTTAGTCCTGATATTATTAAAGGGTGGCAAAGATAAATGAAAGGTAAACATTTGGGCGGTCATTGCGGAATTACACATATTGATCAAGGTGCAATTGACTACGCTATTGATAAGTTCGATGCTAAATCAATGTTAGATGTAGGTTGTGGACCTGGTGGTATGGTAACAGCTGCCATTCGTAGCGGTCTTGAAGCACATGGTATTGATGGCGACGATAAAGCACAAGAGCAATGGCAGATTACAGAAAATTTTACAATGTGGGATTTTCAAGATGGTCCTGCTCCAGTCGAAAAGACATATGACCTTTGTTGGTCAGTAGAATTTGTAGAGCACGTCTACGAGCAATACATTCCAAATTACGTGCAGGCATTTCAAAAATGTAAAGTATTATTCATGACGCATGCAACTCCTGGTCAAGGCGGTCATCATCACGTCAATGAACAACACGAACCATATTGGATTGATCAGATTCAAAAATATGGTTTCCGTTTTGATCGAGAATCAACAAACGAACTACGTAAAAGAACCACGATGAATATTAATGGCGGTCGTTGGGCACCATACGTTAAACTTACAGGCATGGTATTTTTCAACGAGACTTTGTAATGATAGATATAGTATGCTTTAAGTGGGGAGATAAGTTTTCTTCAGATTATGTCAATAATCTTTATCGTATGGTAGAGCGTAACGTCACTGTCCCTCATCGTTTTATATGCTACACTGATAATTCTGATGGTGTAGAATGCGAAACGCGATCTTTCCTCATCGATCTCCCGTATTGGTGGTACATTATCGGTCTGACTAATCCAGACCACGATCATTCCGAAAAAACAATATACATGGATCTCGATACTATTATTACCGGTAACATCGATCACATCGTATCCTTAGATGTGCCGTTTGCTACAATTAGCGACTTCTATGCAACTCGTGGATTACAAACAGCGTACATCATGTGGAATAAAGAAGTAGGTCAAAGGTTGTGGAACTTCTTTACTGAGAAATATAGTCCAGACGATTATGAAAATTTATGTCGTAGTGCAACTGGCGGCACAAATCAATTCTTAGAAGAGGCTTTCGGTGTAGTCCGTTTGAATAAGAATGCTAAACCAAAATTAGAAGGCATTGATGTCAATCGATTACAAAATCATTTTCCAAATCAATGTGTAAGTTATAAAGTACAAGTTGTGAAGCAAGGTTGGAAAGAACTGCCAGAAAATGTAAGAATGGTATTTTTTCATGGCAAACCTATGCCGCATGAAGTACAAAACGAATTATGGATGAAGGACCATTGGCGTTGAAAAAAATAGTAATTACAAGCTCCACTCCTGAATTTTTGCCTGGTGTACAAGCATTAAGAAATAGTTTAAAGCTTCATCACCCTGACGCAGAACTGTGGTGTTTTTATTATTCAAAAGGTCAAGATGTTGAATTACCCACTGATGTAAATTACATACACGAAGCAAAGCATTTAGGCCCGCTTATCGATGATGGTTCAGATTTTAGACATGGTCTGCCTATCGGTCCTGATATGTATGCGCGTATTTTGATACCAAATTATTTTGAGTCTGGTCGTATATTTTATGTCGATGCAGATTGCTTGATACTCAACGATATATCAGAATTGTGGACAATGGATTTACAAGGTTCTCCAACTGCATGTGTTTATAGACCTGACATCGGCTGGCATGCAGGAGGTAGACAATGGACAATGGCGTCTGGTACCTTCCTTTGTGATGTACAAGCCTGGAAAAATTATAATGGCGGTCTTACTGAATACATGTATAATGTAATGAATCATGATGCACAAAAACTAAAAAAATTCAATCTAAATGTAGAGAGTGTAATGAGTTATGCTCATGACGGAAACTTTTTACATCTCGATGCCGCATATCAAAATTTAACATATTATGGTTGCTTAGTTAAAAATGATAAAGTAGCTCACTATGCAGGTCCCAAACCATGGTTAATAGAAGATCATACTGATAAGAAAAGAACAGTAAACTATAGAGAACTGTGGCTGGCGTATTATGACAATGATTTAGAGATGATCAAAAGACTGAGTGATGAGTTGCCAGAAACAAGAGCAAAAAATGCTATGACGAGAGAAAACCGCGGACAACGACCACATTTATCTGAACGAGAAGTTGAACAAAATAACAATAGATTTTTAGAAATATACAACAGAGTACAAGGAAAATAAAATGAAGATTTTAATTACAGGTGGCGCGGGCTTTATAGGTCAATATACTGTAGAAGAATGTATTGCAAGAGGACATGAACCATATATCTTTGATCACTATGATCGTCGAGAAGATTATCCGTGTCCTGTCATTCTTGGAGATGTGCGTGATGATGTAGCAGTGACAGAAGCAATGGCGCATGCTGATGCTTGGATTCATCTTGCTGCTGTACTCGGTACACAAGAAACTGTTTTTAATCCACGTCCCGCAGCGCAATCAAATTTGATGGGCGGATTGAATATGCTCGAGGCCGCGGTTCAATATGATTTACCTGGTACCTATATTGGTGTAGGTAACCATTGGATGAACAACACATACTCTATTACAAAGACGATGATCGAACGATTTATCGATATGTATAATAAGAATCGTGGTACTCGTGTTAATATTGTGAGAGCAATGAATGCATACGGCCCAAGACAAAGACCTGTTGCGCCATGGGGTTGTAGTAAGGTACGTAAGATTACACCATCATTTGCATGTCGTGCATTGTCTGGTATGGATGTAGAAGTCTATGGTGATGGAGAACAAGTATCTGATATGTGTTGGGTTGGTGATGTTGCGCAGGCACTTGTCACTGCGACAGAGAAAGCAGCTGAAGGCAATGTATTTCCTGAGGCAGTAGAGGTTGGACCAGAAATTAATAGCACAGTCAAAGAAGTAGCTGAAACAATTATTAGATTAGCTGATACAGATAGTAAGCTAGTACATTTACCTATGCGACCAGGTGAGATTGCTGGTGCTACCGTAAAAGCAGATGTCAGTACATTGAGACATGTAGATATGTCAGCTGATAATTTAATGCCTCTCGATGAAGGTATGTATCTGACTGTAGAATATTTTAGAGAGTTGCTCAATGATC
>Ga0055584_100002942_pt1 | contig 16863 bp, 17 predicted proteins | sample OSDHelmetaG_FD_58716 | JGI IMG/M metagenome (GOLD analysis project Ga0055584, IMG submission 58716) | Pelagic marine sediment microbial communities from the LTER site Helgoland, North Sea, for post-phytoplankton bloom and carbon turnover... | ecosystem: Environmental > Aquatic > Marine >... | reverse complement strand
GCCGGAGGGTCCGTACGGCGACCCTGTGAAGATCATCCACCATGATCGGTACAATTTCTACAACGTCGCAACGCACACGTTCTTCAACGAGGATGGCGGTCGAACGATCTACCTGGAAGGAACGTATACCGATACTTTCAGCGGTGCGACGGAGACAACACCCCGCTACAACTACAACCAGATGATGTACCGTCTGCGGCTCGATGATCCCCGGTTGCAGGCCGCACGTGCACCAAGCCCTACGGCTCACGGAAATCGCGCAGGGTAACCCATGAAGTCGAAATCGTGGTGTTCTGCCCCGGTCATCTTCGTCCGCGCCGCCGCCGCGCCACCGATCGATAGTTGTCCTTGTTCAATCCGCGCTTGCGCATCAGATCGTAGAGTGACCGTTCGTTGATCCGAGCCCGTTCGGCGGTCTCGCCGATTCGCCCTCCCGTCGCACTCAGGAGATCCGTGAGATAGCGCGTCTCGAATGCGGCTACGATCTCCTTTCTTGCCTCCGGTAATGGCCTTTCCAGCAACTCGGCGGGAAGGCTCTCGAAACGCCAGTTCAAGCTGGAGTCTGATCCCACTCGCCGTGTTCCTGCCCGTGAGATGCGATCCGGTAAATGATCGATGCCTATCTCCTCGGCAGAGACGATCAGCACCGCCCGTTCCAGCGCATTGATCAATTCCCTGACGTTCCCCGGCCAGTCGTAACGGACCAGCGCGTTCATGGCATCCTCACGGATACCCAACACGGGTTTTCCCGTCTGATTACGGAAGAACTCCAGGTAACTGTCGACGAGCTTCGGTATATCCTCGCGACGCTCTCGGAGCGGCGGGATCTCGAGCGTCACGACGGCCAAGCGGTAGTACAGGTCCTCACGGAAGCGCTTGGCTTTCACCTCGGCTTCCACGTCTCGGTTGGTGGAAGCCATGACCCGGACATCGACGTCGATGGGTTTTTCTCCTCCGACACGTTGGATTCGGTGTTCGTCGAGCACGCGGAGCAGCTTTACCTGCAAGTGCAGCGGCATCTCGCCGATCTCGTCGAGGAAGATCGTGCCGCGGTGAGCCACCTCGAAGTATCCCTTCCGCGCGCGCGTGGCTCCGGTGAAGGCGCCCTCTTCGTGGCCGAACAACTCGCTTTCGAGCAGACTCTCCGGGAGTGCGCCGCAGTTGACCGCCATGAACGGACCTCTCGATCGAGGGCCTTCCGCGTGCACGGCCCGAGCCAAGCGCTCCTTGCCGACCCCGGTCTCACCCAGCAGGAGCAGCGAGCTATCGGCACGCACGACCCGGCGCGCCAACTCCAGGAATACCTGCATGGTCGGACTGTCCGAGACAAAATCGTTCAGGCTGTACTTTTCTTCGGGCCGGTCGGCACGGAGTCGGTTGATCGCCTCTTCGCGCCGGCGTTCGATCAACGCGGCCAGCGCTCTCTGCAGTGCCCGGTCGCTCAACTGCCGATTGAGGACGCCGAGACAACCCATCGTGAGCAGAGAAGCTCGCTGCTCCGCGTCTTCATGATCGGTCAACACCACCACCTCGGGCCGCTCGGGGAGGTCGCGTACAAACCGGACCAGGTTCTCGGGGGGTTGGGGAAGAAACGCCTCGTCGATCAAAAGAAGGTCGAAGTCCGTGCTCGAGACCTCGTCGAGGAGTTCCGTCTCGCTGGACACCGCTCGCGGGGTTACCTCGCGGTGCCGAAGCAACCGAGCGACCCGACTGCGTTCCGACTCGGGCTGAAGCGCGACGAGGACGTGGATCAGCATAAATTCTCCGGTTACAGCCTACACCCGAATATTTCGGGTGTATAGACCCGATTTGTTGCGTCTCTCGAGCTGGGCCCGTTCCATCTAAAATACTATCAATAAAAGACTTACATCAAGAAAACCCTCCCCGCTGTTCCTGGCATTCGTCTTGCTATCCAACTTCGAACGATGACGGTGAAGCCGGAAAGGCGAGCAATGGAAAAACCCAAAGAACAGGACGGATCGAACAAGCAGGAAACGCGACGGGAAACGCCCAAGGCAGACCAGGGCAACGAAGTGGGGTCCGACAGGCCCCCGAAACACCTGCCTCGACCGACGCGCCGTTAACCGTGAAACCGGATCGATCTCGTCGATTCTCAAGGAGCGAACCCGTGAAACCGACCCAATTCGTGTCCGGTGGTAGCGAGGAATCGGTGCTGCTGGACGGCGCCGATTCTCCACCGTCGAGGATTGAAACAGACCTCGCTACGGTCCGACAGACTTGCTCGGACAAATCCAGGTCCATCGAGGAACGACTCGAGGCCTACGAGGACGTGTTCGAGTCGGAAGTCGGGGACACCATCGTGTCTCGCGCGCGAAACATCGAGCGCGAGGTCGGGTTGCGCCAGATCTACCTGAAATTCGAAGGGGACAACCCGTCGGGTACGCAGAAAGATCGAATCGCCTTCGCGCAGGCGATGGATGCGCTGCGCCGGGGTTTCGAGGCCATCACCGTGGCGACCTGCGGCAACTACGGAGTGGCCGTGGCCTTCGCTGCATCGCTCGCCGGCCTGCGTTGCATCGTGTATGTCCCCGAGAGCTACCAAACCCGGCGGATTCAGGAGATCGTGCGGCATGGCGCCGAGGTGTTGCGTGTTCCCGGCGACTACGAGAGCGTCGTCGAGATTTCACGGGGACGAGCAGACCAGGACGACGTCTACGATGCCAATCCCGGGGGGGCGAATACCGCTCTACAGCTCAAGGCTTATGGCGAGATTGCCTACGAGATCTACGACGAATTGAGAGACGCTCCGGCCGCGGTCGCCGTACCGGTGTCGAACGGGACGACCCTCGCCGGAATCTACAGGGGATTCGTCAGTTTGTACCGGCGAGGAAAGACGTCACGCATCCCGAAGATGGTGGCCGGATCGTCCTTCGGGAAGAATCCGATCATTCAAGCGTTCCTCAATAACTCGTCGAGCTGTGAGAATCTCCCGCCAACGAAAATTCGCGAGACCGCCGTCAACGAACCGTTGATCAACTGGTTATCCATCGACGGCGACCATGCGCTCCAGTCCGTCCGCGAATCCTCGGGGTGGGCTACCTACGTCAGTGATCGCAACATGCTCCGTTTTTCCAAGATCGTCCGTGAGCAGCAGGGGCTCAGCGTTCTTCCCGCGGCAACCGCGGGCCTCGGTGCACTCCTGGAGAAACATCAAGCGGACTCCCTTCCCAATGATCGTTATGTCGCAATCCTCACGGGACGAAAGTCATGAGCGAGTTTCCAGAGGGGCAGGCCATCGTCTACTGCCAGGGTGCGTTCGGCACGACCAACGGCAAAACCGCGCACGGGCTTGTGCGCCGAAGCCAACGGTACGAACTGACCGCCATCATCGATTCGCTTTGTGCCGGACGAGACGCAGGGGCGATCCTCGACGGCAAGGCGACCGGTGTTCCGGTGGTCGAGGGTCTCGACACGGCACGGATGCAGGGTTCCGCGACCCACTTCGTCATCGGTCTGGCGCCGGACGGAGGGCGGTTGGATCCGGCGACACGCGCTGCGACCGTTGAGGCCATTCGCGCCGGCCTGCATGTGGACTCGGGTTTACATGACTTCCTTTCGGAAGACCCCGAGATCAGCACACTGGCAGCTCGAATGGGCGTGAGGATTCGAGATATTCGCAAGCCTCCGCATCGGTCCGAGCTGCATTTCTTCAGCGGTAAAATTGCCGAGGTCAACTCGTTGCGCGTTGCGCTTCTGGGGACGGACTCTGCCGTCGGCAAACGCACGACCGCGTGGATGCTGGTCGACGCTCTGCGGGCAAGAGGCCATTCCGCCGAACTGATCGGAACGGGGCAAACGTCCTGGTTGCAAGGCGCACGCTACGGATGCATTTTCGATTCCCTGGTCAACGATTTCGTGAGCGGCGAAATCGAGCACGCTATCTGGAGCTGCTGGTCCGAGCAGCTACCCGAGGTCATGGTCCTCGAGGGTCAGGGAAGTCTGTTGAATCCTGCCTATCCCGGCGGGCTGGAGCTTCTGGCGGCGGGTCGACCCGATGTCGTCGTGCTCCAGCACGCTCCGCGGCGCACCTGCTACGACGGTTTCCCCAATCATAGGATGCATCCTCTCAGCAAGCAGATCGAGGCGATCAAGATCCTCAGCGACAAACCTGTTGTCGCCGTCACCGTCAACCACGAAGGCCTGGATCGCGACGCGCTCCGGGAAGCCTGCGCCCAGATTCGAGAATCCACGGGTCTACCAGCCGTGGATGTCCTGCTGGACGGGCCTGCCGCGCTGATCGGAGCGCTGCAGCCGTTTCTGACCCGAGCGAAAGCATGACAAAGATGACGGAACTCGTGGCGATCGACCGGCTCGAGGTTGGCCCCGTGCGGGTCCAACCCCGACGGATGAAGGCGACCTACACGGTGACGCGAGCCGGAGCGAGCGACTCGATGGATCTGGTGTATCGCTTCGAGGAGGACGTTTTCGACGCCGGCGCTGCATCCCACAACCTCGCCTCCATGATGGCAGCGCAGGTCGCCCTCAACTATGGGCTGTTCTGCAAGAAGATCGTCTTCCGCGGTTCGTACGACGAGCACGATCAAAAATTCCTGCTCCGATTCGCGGAGAACACGGCCCGCGAGATCTACGTCAACAAGTTCCTGATGCCCAACCCGTTTCTCGTGGGGTGGGCCGCCGATCCGAACCCGCAACGGCGAAAAAACTACCTGCACTCCAAGATCGAGGTCGTCCCGGAGGGCCCACCGCAGCCCCATGACGAGAAGTCCGCGTCTTCCATCTGGGCCGTCGACCCCTCAAAGCATGCCGTCCTTTCCAGCGGTGGGAAAGATTCGTTGGTCAGCTTTGGTGTTTTGCGTGAGATGGGCCTGGAGGCGCATCCGATCTTCGTGAACGAATCGGGGCGTCACTGGTACACGGCGCTCAACGCTTACCGGCACCTGAAGGACAGCCACGAGCAAACGGCCCGCGTGTGGACCAACTCCGATCGGGTGTTCGCCTGGATGCTCCGCCATCTGCCGTTTATTCGCCCGGATTTCTCTCGAGTCCGCTCCGATGAGTATCCGATCCGGCTGTGGACCGTCGCCGTGTTTGCTTTCGCTGCGCTGCCTCTGTTGCGCAAACGCGGGATCGGGAGGTTGTTGATCGGCGACGAGTACGACACCACGGTGAGGGCATCGCATCAAGGTATTCCTCACTACAGCGCGCTGTACGATCAAAGTCGTTATTTCGACGATGAACTGACGCGCTATTACGGTCGCAAACACTGGCGCGTTTGTCAGTTTTCGCTCCTGCGACCGCTGTCCGAGCTGCTTGTCCAGAAGATCCTCGTCGAACGCTACCCGGAACTTCTGCGTCACCAGGTCTCTTGCCACGCGACACACATCGAGGCGGAGCGCGTTCGACCGTGCGGCGCCTGCGAGAAGTGCCGCCGCATCGTCGGCATGCTCGAGGCTCTTGGCACCGATCCCTCCGTCTGTGGATATTCCGAAGCGCAGGTGACCCGGTGTATCGGCGAGTTGGCCTCCAAGGGTGTTCACCAGGAGCCGGCGGGGGCGGGGCACCTGGCCCACATGCTGTCGGAAAGAGAGGTTATCTCGTCGTTCGGCGGCGCTTTCCGGCCGCAGCCTCATCCCGAGATCCTGGCCCTTCGTTTTCATCCCGTTCACTCTCCCGTCGATGCCGTCCCAAAGGACCTGCGGGAGGGTGCCTACGCGAGATTCCTGGAGCATTCCGAGGGTGCTGTGACCAGGATCGGTCGGACGTGGAAACCGTTCGATGCGATCGGCAAGGAAGCCATGGCGAAGACATACGCATTCGAGAAACCACCTCGGGTTCGACGACGACAACCGGGACACGGCGCAGTGAACGGGAGCGGCTATCTGCTGGGGGAACTCACCTGGCCCGAAGCCGCGGCACGCTTCAAGAAGGTCGATATCGCGTTACTCCCGGTCGGGGCCGTCGAACAACATGGTCCCCACCTGCCGCTGGATACGGATGCGTTTGACGCGGACTACCTGGCTCGTCGCGTCGCCGAGGCGTGCACAACGCCGAAGCCGCTCGTACTCCCGTTGGTCGCTTACGGCGTCTCCTACCACCATCAGGCTTTCGCCGGCACGCTGAGTGTCAGTCCCGAGACGCAGGCCCGCCTGATCCACGAGATCGGTATGTCCGCGGCACGCTGTGGCGTCACCAAGCTCGTCATCGTGAACGGGCATGGCGGAAATGCGCCGGCGTTGCATCTGGCTGCGCAGATGATCAATCGAGATGCGCACATCTTCACCTGCGTCGACACCGGCGAGACCAGCGATACGGATGTCCACGAGCTGCTCGATGCCCCCAACGACGTTCACGCGGGTGAGATCGAGACCAGCACAACGCTGGCCATTCGCCCGCATCTGGTGAAGATGGATAAAGCGCCGCGAATGGTCCCGGAGTTTTCCAGTCGCTATCTCGATTTCACCTCCAAACGCGGCGTTGGGTGGTACGCCTACACGGAGAAGATTTCCGCCAGCGGTGTGATGGGAGACGCGACCAGGGCGACGGCGGAAAAGGGCGAGCAGATCTGGGATTTGATGACGCGTCGACTGGTGGAACTCGTCGAGGACCTCAAGCGCCTCAGTCTCGATGAGATCTACCAGAAAAGGTATTGAGCGACCGATGAAGATCACGAAGGTGGAAGCGTGGCCGGTGACCATGCGGCTCTCGGAGCCCTACTCGATCGCTTACGACGACATCTCGACGGTCACGAACGTCCTCGTGAGGGTCGAGACGAACCGCGGCGAGCCCGGCTACGGCTGCGCGGCGCCAGACCCTCTCGTCACCGGCGAGGACCACGTCGACGTCCTGCGTAAGCTGAACGAGGCGGCGGGTCCCAGACTCCTCGGATCGGATCCTCTACGTCATGCCATGCTGATGGAACGCGTGAAGAAAGAGCTCACGCAATTCCCCTCCGCTCAAGCCGCGATCGACATGGCTCTGTTCGACATTCTTGGGAAGGCCGCCGGGCTTCCGGTCTGGAAGCTCCTTGGCGGTTACCGCAACCGGATCCCGACCAGCATGACGATCGGGATCCTGCCTGCGAAGGAGACCGTCGCCGCCGCCCAGGACCTTGTCGCCCGCGGGTTTCGAGCGATCAAGCTCAAGGGTGGTCGCGATGTTGAAGACGATATCTCGCGAGTGCTGAAAGTCCGCGAGGCGGTAGGCAAGAAGATCGGATTGCGTTTCGACGCCAACCAGGGTTTTACGGTCAGCCAATCGCTGCAGTTCGTCCGTGACACCAGGGCCGCCGGACTGGAGTTACTGGAGCAGCCGACCCCGAAGGAAGAGCTCGACCAACTCGGCCAGGTCACGCAAGGCGCCTATCTTCCCGTCATGGCCGATGAAAGTCTCGTCACGCTGCGCGACGCGTTTCGTGTCGCCCGTCGCGGGCTCGCGGACATGATCAACATCAAATTGATGAAGGCCGGAGGTATCGCGAACGCCCTCCAGGTCAACGCGGTGGCCCGCGCTGCTGGCCTCGAAGTGATGGTCGGTTGTATGGACGAGGCGGCGCTCGGGATCGCGGCCGGAGTGCACTTCGCTCTGGCTCGACCCAACGTCGTGTACGCCGATCTCGACGGACACCTCGACCTGCTCGGCGACCCGTCTGCGGGATCGGTGCGCTTGGAAGCTGGAGTCGTGATGGCCAACGACGAGCCCGGTCTCGGCGTTCATTTCAACGACTGAAAAAGCAATATTGTCTGCGCCGGACCTCTGGCGCCCAAGGAGAAGAACCATGTCCCACAAGGCCACACTGACACCGAGAGCTGCAGCGCTGTTGATCGGCCTCGCCCTCTTGTTCGCGGGAGCGGCGACTTACGCCGAAGAGGAGCAGGTCACACTCAGCGGATATATCGACGCCGCGGACTACGACGACGACGGGAACGTGACGGCGGTCTCGATCTATGACTCCGAGTGGGGCGATGTGCTCATCTCGAAGGAAGGTAAGGGCAAGGAACTCATCAAGCACGTGGATGCCGGTGTCGAGCTCAGCGGTCGAATCGTCGAGTTGGACGACGAAAGCGGCTACTCGTACGAGATCACGGTCTCCACGTTCAAGCTCGAGGAGTCCGAGGACGATCGGGTCAAGATGTAAACGTGTCTAGTTGACGACTTGTCCGGGATGCTGCAAAGGAGCGTGACGTGAGCGCGGAACTTTCGGAAGCCCCTACCTGGGCGGTGCTGCAGCGGTTGATCGACGAGGCCGATGCAAAACAGATCAAAGCATTCCTGGCCGATATCTCCCCGCTCGAAGTAGCGTGGAGCGTCTCTCGGTTGGACGATGACCGCCGCGCGCGCCTGCTCGCGGCGGTCATGCCGGATCACGCGGCGACGTTCATGGAGCAAATACCGGAATCCCAGGCCGTCGATGCAATCGAGCGACTGGAACCGCAGGTCGCGGCGGCGATCCTGCAAGAGATGTCCGGTGCCAATCGAGCCGACCTCCTCGGTGATGTCGACGATCCTGTCGCGGAGGCGATCCTGGATAAGATGGGAAGCCAGGACGCCACCGCAACCCGCGCGCTCCGAGAATACCCGGACGACGTCGCCGGCGGTCTGATGACGCTCGAGTACCTCGCATATCGAGAGAGCGAGACCGTCTCCGACGTCTTAGCGGACCTGAGAGTTCACGCCGACACCTATCGAGACTTCATTGTCCAGTACGCCTTCATCACGACCGAGGACCGACGTCTCGTCGGTGTCCTTCGTTTGCGCGATCTGGTGTTCGCCGACACGGCCACTCTGCTGGGTGCGATCATGGCCGCAGATCCGTTGAAGCTCTCGGATTCCGCCGGTCTTGACGACGTTCGAGCGTTCTTTGACAGCAACAACTTGTACGGCGCACCCGTTGTCGACTCCACCGGACGTCTGGTCGGGTTGATACGCCGCGCCGCTGTGGGCGAGGCTCTCGCCGAAAGAAACGAAGTCGATTTTCTGAAGACCCAGGGAATCGTCGGCGGAGAGGAGTTGCGTACGATGCCCATCCTGCTGAGATCTGGTCGAAGACTGACCTGGCTCAGCGTGAATGTCGTCTTGAACGTCATCGCCGCCAGTGTCATCGCTCTCTACCAGGACACGTTGACGGCCGTGATCGCGCTCGCCGTCTTTCTCCCGATCATTTCGGATATGAGTGGATGCTCCGGCAACCAGGCCGTTGCGGTGAGCATGCGCGAACTGTCGCTCGGGTTGGTTCGGCCTTCGGAACTGGGTCGCGTCTGGCTCAAGGAGGTCTCCGTGGGCTGGATCAACGGACTCGTGCTCGGGACGTTGATCGCGGCACTTGCGTGGGCCTGGCAGGGGAGCCCCTTCCTGGGCCTGGTGGTGGGTGGCGCATTGATGCTCAACACCGTCGTCGCCGTCTCGATTGGCGGCACGATACCGCTGATCTTGCGTCGACTCGGTGTCGATCCGGCTCTGGCTTCCGGTCCGATCCTGACGACCGTCACCGACATGTGCGGATTCTTCCTGTTGCTCAGTATTGCGACGGCGACGCTACCTTGGTTGAGACCCGGATAAACGGAGAGAGGAACTTCGATGAGTGCGTCTGGAAACCTGGATTGGGACAGTTTAGGTTTTGCGTTCGTGGAAACCGACGAGTTCTTTCGTTCGAATGCGAAGACGGGTCGAGAGCCGTTGTGGGACGCCGGCGAGTATCTTCCGCTCGGCCCCGTGACGCTTGCTCCGGCGGCGGCGTTCTTTAGTTACGGTCTAGGTATTTTCGAAGGACTCAAGGCTCAGCGCAGCGCAGACGGTCGGGTGCTGCTGTTCCGCTATCACGACAACGCGCGCCGGTTCGGGACCTCCGCGGAACGCCTGCTGCTCCCGCGGTTTCCCGAGGAGCGTTTCGTCGCAGCGATTGAAGGGCTGGTCCGTCGCAATCTGAGGTTCGTGCCGCCGCACGGCAAGGGCTCGTTCTACATCCGTCCGCTTCAACACGCGATCGACCCGCTGATCGCGGTCAACACGGGGGAGCGGTTCTGGGTGTTGATGTTCGGATGCCCGGTCGGGAGCTACTTCGCCGGCAAATCGGAGGGCGCTTCTCGGGGACTGCGGCTTCGCGTGCTCGAACAGGGTCGAGTTGCGGCCGGTGGCACGGGGTCAGCCAAGGCTATCGGAAACTACGCGGGCGGCATCGCATTGGCACGGCCCTGGCAACGGCGCGGGTTCGACGACGTGCTCTACCTGGACGCCCGTCACGTCACCTACCTCACGGAGACCAGCGCGTCCAACGTGTTCGTGAAGCTGAAGAACGGTCCCCTGGTTACGCCGCCACTGGACGATCAAATCCTCGCCGGAATCAGCCGGGACTCGGTTCTTCGACTGGCTCGCGACGTCCTGGGAGTACCGACCGAGGAGCGCTCGATCACGCTCGAGGAAGCGCTCGACGCCGAGGAGATCTTTTGCACCGGTACGGCCTGGACTGTGCGCAATGTTCAAGAAGTGGATCATCGGGGGACGATCCACTCCTTTCCGGATCGGGACTTGCAGCAAACTCTGCGGGCCGAATTGCTCGGAGTGCAGACCGGCGAGATCGAGGATCGGTTTGGATGGATTACCGAAGTCCGGGAGTGACGGCGGGCGCAGCGGTCGTTGTCGTCGTGGGCGATCTGCTCGAAAGGTGAAGGGCATCTCTACGCAGCGCCATGGAATTCCCAACCAAGGGTGAAGGCTCATGAAGGTGTCCAAAAAGTGACATTGAGGACGGAAAACCTGGACCTTACCGGACAGCCTGGACAAAAAAAGGTGTTGCAGGGCCATTTGTTGTGGCGATAACGGTGGACGTGGTCAGATCTTGTCCGGCGCAACGGCCCTCAATCGCTCGAGCGCCTACTTCTTGGGCGGGCGCGGAGGGAACTCCCAGCCAATCTTCCCACTCTCGAAGTCCAGGGTCAGGTAGGCCTTGAACGGACGCCTGGTGCGCTTCGAAATAAAGCCCTGCAGCAAGCCCGTCTTACCCTCAGTCAGCAACGTAACCACGTCCTGTGTTTGTAGCTCTTTCTTGAGAATCGTCTTCCTGAGCTCGAATCCTGCGGGCTTATCCTTGGTCTTCAATTCCGGAACGAAAAACGACTTCTCCGTCGCGTACAGGGATGCCTCGGTTCCAATCTTCAGTTCCAGGGTTTGCACCAGTTGATCGTCGCCCAGATCCTCCAGTGCAGAGGAGTCATCCTGGTCAAAAACGAAGTTGACTCTCCATTTCAGCGGTTTACCGTTCTTGCCGATAGGCTGGACCAATTCAAGAGCGGCATCGAACGGTTTGTTGAACCGGGACATGAACCCGGACCGTTCCGCGAGAGCCTTGCTCCCAATCAACTCCTTGGCTTCGTCAGGTAAAAGCTCGCGCCCGGCGATCCACTTGGAGATCTTGAAAGAGCACTCGTCCTCGCGGCACTGGTAAGTCGCATCGGTCTGCTGGAGCGGTGTCGTCCCGCAGTTCGGGCAGGAACAATCCAGGTCGGGGAGGACTGCATTGAGTTTGGCCGTGTAGTGGCCCTGGACCTTCGCGACGAGCTCTCGAGTGTAGCTTCCGATATCTCCCATGAATTCGGCCCGGTCGAGTTTCCCGCGCTTCATCTGATTCAGCCGCGCTTCCCAATCACCGGTGAGGGCAGGCGAGCTCAAGGCGTCGATGTTCATTTCCTCGAGTAGATCCATCAGGTGCAGCCCTCGTCCGGTCACGTTCAGATCGCGACCGTCGCGGGCAATGTACTTCTGTCCGATAAGACCCTCGATGGTGGATGCACGAGTCGCAGGCGTACCGAGCCCCCGTTCGGCCATCGCCTCACGCAGCTCCTGGTCGTCGACGAGCTTGCCCGCCCCCTCCATCGCCGAGAGCAGCGTGGCCTCCGTGAAGCGCGCCGCCGGCTTGGTCTCTTTGCCCTGAACCTCAACGGACGCGACCTGCACCTCCTCGCCGGAAACCACAGGCGTCAGTTCGTCCTTCTCGGCGGTACCCACTTCGCGCCCGTAGACGGCGAGCCAGCCCGGCTTGACGAGGACCTTTCCCTTGGTCTGAAAGGTGTCCGCTTCCGTTCCGTGGTCGATTGTGGTGATGCGCTGGGTCATCTCAAACTCAGCGTGCGGGAAGAAGACGGCGACGAAACGCTTCACGATCATGTCGTAGAGCTTCTGTTCGCCGTCCCGGAGGTTGGCCACCTTGCCGGTCGGGATGATGGCGAAGTGGTCGTCGACTTTCGCGTTGTCGAAGATCCGTTTCTGTAGCTGGATGCGGTTGTTGGTCAGGGAATCCTCAGCCCATTTCGAGACCGCCAGGTCGGATGTCGCCAATTGTCGGGTGGTCTCGATCACCGTTGGAACATAGTCCTCCGGTAGGTAGCGACTGCTCGTACGGGGATACGTCACCATCTTGTGTTTCGCATAGAGAGCTTGCGCGATGGAGAGCGTCTGCTTGGCGGTAAAGGGAGCCTCACGCTGGAGTGTGGTCAAGTCATACAGCTGCGGAGCGATTTGTTTCCGGGGTTTCTTCTCCTCGGTGACAATCCCAGCCTTTCCATCACAGCGCGCGCGAATCCGTTCGGCCTGTTCGGGGTCCCAGATTCGTTCGGCTCGTTCAAGGGGCTTGTCCGCGGCCTTTCGCCAGTCCGGGTCGAACCAGATTCCGGAGTAACGCCCTGTCTGCGTGAAATCCGCATGGACCTCGCTATAGGCGTCGGGCGTGAAGGCGAGGATTTCACGCTCGCGCTTGGCAAGAATCGCCAACGTGGGTGTCTGCACGCGACCGACCGGGGTGATGTTGAATCCACCGTGCCTGGATCGAAAGCAGGTCAGCGCACGGGTTCCATTCAGGCCAATCAGCCAGTCGGCTTCGGATCTACAACGAGCGGCGTCAGAGAGATCGGACATGTCCTCGCCGTCCCTCAGAGACTTCCATGCTTCCCGGATGCCGGTGGTCGTCATGGACTGCATCCAGAGGCGCTTGACCGGTTTGTCGACATCACAGAGGTCCATGATGTACTGGAAAATCAGCTCGCCCTCGCGACCGGCATCACAAGCGTTCACGATCAGTCCGATTTCCTTGCTCTTGACCAGTTTTCGAATGTGATTGAACCGCGCCTTGGTGTCTTCAGCCGGTTGAAGTTCGAAGTGTTGCGGGATGGCTGGCAAGACATCGAACTTCCAGGGGAGATTCTTCCCGTTAGGCCCTGTGGGCATCTTTAGCTCGACGAGGTGCCCCACTGCGGATGTGATCGCGGCCTGGTCGCTCTCGTAGTACTGGGAGTCTCTGGACTTGCCCTTCTTGGTGAACTTGCCGAGTTCATCCTGCAGGGCTTTGGACAGATCAGCCGCAACAGAGGGCTTTTCGGCAATGATCAGTGTCTTCATCATGTTTTCTCTCGGATCGGAAAAGGCGAGCGCAGCAGTCTTGTGCCCTCTGACCATAACAGTCGTTCAGATGTCAACCGCTGTCCAGGGCTAACACCCCAGTGATTCGCGACCCTGGCCGTAATACCAGGAGCGTACTTCCTTATCAAGCAGCGGTGGGCCCACTGCGTTGATCCGTCGCACGACCTGCTGGACTATGACACGCATCGCCGGGCGCGAACTCAAAGCAGCCACCCTGGGTATGCGGCTGCCTGACGGAGATACACCACTGCTAAGACTACCAGCGCGTTAGCAATCAACGTCAGGATGACCGAGTAGGCTCGCCCCGGCCCGCCTCGACCACGACCGCGATGCCTAGCGCGAAGAACTCCAGGCTCTCGATCATCGACCCGTCGTCATCCCGCCAATACCGGGTCAATAGTCGGCAAAGTCGACGACCTGAATGAAGCGGATATCGGGCTCACCCACGACGCCAGCGCGTTCCATCGCGTCACGTAATTCGGCGGATTCGACAAAGTTACGAAGTGCGTTTACGTCCTCGGCCTGGTGGTAGACGATGACCTGGTTCGAATCATCGTAGTTGCGGCTGACGGCTTGGCCCACGATGCCGTTCGCGCGCCGGTAGTCGTCGAAAGCGTCGTAAGCCAGGCGCCAGGCATCGTAGTCCTGCACCGGATGCATGACGATGATGCCGGGCAGGAGTCGACCCGAGACGAGATCGCGGGACATCGGCTGCATCAGCGTGATCATCGGCTCGCCCTGCACGCCGGCCCGCTGCATTGCGTCGGCCAGGTCCTTGCTGTTGAGGAAGGCGCGCAATTGATCCGCGTCGGTGGCCAGGCAGTAGACGTAGACCATGTCAGCATCGTCGATGCCCTGCTTGAGATAGTGCCCCAGGCAGCCGGCCTCTTTTCGTGCCGACATGTGCTCGTCGAACACGGTCCGCCAGGAGTCGAAATCGGCGACCTGCTGACCGATCAGGACGGCGACCGGAGGAAGGGCCTTCACTGCTGCGTCCGGTGTCGTTCCCTTCGGCTCGACGACGTCATCGCTGGGTGCACAGGCGGCAGCAAGGATGACCAACGCATTCAACAAGATGATGGCCGTTGTTTTGCTCATCTTCAATCGCTCCGTATTGGTTGACGTCAAGTGTGATCGACGACCAGCGCCGACGGATTGCTCTCCAGATCAGGTTCGCGATTGTACTGGCCCAGGGTGAGACCCGCGACGCGAGAGGTACTCGAGTCAGGGTTGCAGCCGGCTACATTCCCAGCCGTCTCCGCGACGTCGGTACTCCAGGCGATCGTGGAGTCGATGGGGCCTTTCGGCCCAGAACTCGACCCGATCCGGGACGAGCCGGTAGCCGCCCCAGAAGTCGGGCCGCGACACATCGCAGTCCTTGAAACGCGCCTCTATCTCGCGATAGCGCGCAAGGAGCTGGGACCGGTTCTTGAAAGGGCGGGATTGGAGCGAGGCCGTCGCTGCGATCTGGCTGGCTCGTGACCGTGTCTCGAAGTATGCGTCGGACTGCTCATCGGTCAGTCGCTCCACCGATCCCTCGATTCGCACCTGACGCTCGAGTGGTTTCCAGTGGAACACCATCGCGGCGTGCCCATTACCTTCGATGTGCCGTGCTTTTCTCGAAGTGTAGTTGGTGAAAAACGTCAAACCTCCGTCGGACATTCCCTTGTACAGCACCATGCGGACCGCCGGACGTCCCGCAGAATTGACGGTGGCCAGGCCTACGGCTTCCGGCATCGGAACACCGGCTTCGGAGGCCTCGGCAAACCAGAGTTCGAATTGTGTCAGCGGACCCTCTTGCGAGACCAGCGTCGAGCTGTCGTCTTCCAAGTCAATCACCTTGCACCGCGATCATAGAACCTGATGCGAACCGGATTTATCCGTTCCTCCTTCATATTCGCGGGCTCGTAAGATTCCAAGGTAGACGATCCCGGTGATTACCAGTCCGAACGCAAAAAGGGCGAATAGCTGTGTGTTCATCATCGCATCTACCTCGCCTGCATCCTGATGCGGATCCCGACCCAGAGAATCAGGATCGAAGGTACCCAGATGCCCACGAACATCCCGGTGTCGTGGTCAAGGAAAAACCACAGGGCCACACTGCCCAGAAAACTCGCGAAGGCGGCAAACAAGAAGGGCTTATCAACCCGGTCGAACATGTCTGGATCTCCTGTTCGAAACGAACCCATGATGTTTTCTTTCTACTAGGGCTTCGCACGGCTACCTAAACGGATTCAATCGAAGCGCGCTTTTCTTGATTCTGTTCCAGGGCACGGTCCAGCGCAGGGGGCCACCGGGGGTGACCGGCGATCGCGGACGGACCATTCGTGGGTCCCTGGCGGCGAATGGCTCCGCTCTGGCTCACCTCCGCCAAGCACTCAGGTTGAAACACGTGATTGCGGTCGCGATGGTTCTTGCCGTCCCGGCCACCCTGGCCGAATCGGAGTGGTATGTGGGCGGTTCGGTCGGTTCCGTTTCTCAGGACGACAGCGTGAACTCCGGGGCCTTCACCGCCGACTTCACGACCGGCGACGGTAGCCCGGCCGTCCCCAACGGCACGGTCCTCCCCGCGGGAACCAGCGTGGGCTGGAACACCGAGTACGACAGCGGCATGGCGTTTTCGTTCGAGGGTGGCAAAAAGTACGCCAGCGGATTTCGTTCGGGGCTCGAGCTCTCCTACGGCGAAGCGGACGTCGACTCCCACGCCGGCGTCGCTCGACATCGAGAACGAGCAAGGCCTGTTTTCGATCGGCGCGCGCTACCGGTTCGGCAAGTAACCTGTACACCTTTGTGAGGGGCCGTCGCTGGCCCCTCACCGCCAGGGTCAAGGCTCTCGAAAGGAAACATCGACGATGAGAAGGCTCACGGGGCTTCTGGCGATACTCTTCTGCATCGTGCTGCTACCCGTGGGGGCTGGCGCCAAGAGCAACTCGAGTCATTTGCATAAGGATCGGCTGGAGGTCGGCCGTGCGCTGATCGAGGTAACGTTCGATAACCTGGGCTCCATCCTTCCTTATTACTCCGTCGACATCGAATACCACGATCCAATCGTCGATGTGTATGGCATCGGGTAGAGGACGAAATCGCCATTGACGGCATGTACACCGCGACCTGGACCATGAGGGGCGTTTTCATTGCAGGTCCCTCGAATCCCTTGAACTCGGGTGTTCCCTACGAGGCCAAGGGCATGTCGATCATCAGGTTCCGTGACAAATCCAGCGACGTCTACTATCAGCGCGATGACTACCCCGAAGGCGACATCATGACCGCCATTCCGGGGTTGAATCAGGCGGCCGAGGAGTTGCAAGTTCTTCCCTGACGGGAGTACCGGCCCGTCGCTTTGCGACTCTCGGATCGAGTCCAGGCGGGGACACCCATCCCGATGTGTGGATCGGACTCAACTCCGCTAGACTCGGTTCTTGACCGGGAGAATGGGACGTTGAGGATCGAGTCCGGGCAGCAACTACTCCACTACCG
>Ga0055584_100002941_pt1 | contig 16864 bp, 15 predicted proteins | sample OSDHelmetaG_FD_58716 | JGI IMG/M metagenome (GOLD analysis project Ga0055584, IMG submission 58716) | Pelagic marine sediment microbial communities from the LTER site Helgoland, North Sea, for post-phytoplankton bloom and carbon turnover... | ecosystem: Environmental > Aquatic > Marine >... | reverse complement strand
CCAGGACCACATCATCCGCTGCTGTTTGCGTCCATTCCACATTATTAAAGCGGCCAATATACCAACCGGGGGCGGGATCGTTGTTGACGGTATTAAGGGCATCGCCCTGAATATGCGGGCGTACCATGCCACCGCCTTCGGGGTGAAAGACATTGTTGTATAAAGGAGCGGACGTGAAGCAAACTTCCCCCGGCAGGCAGAAATTCAGATCATTGATATTAGATCCCGAATAAACGACCTGATTAACGCCTTGTTTGACCTGATTAGCGGTCTGGATAATCTGGGAGGCGTAGATATTGATCTTTTCTGCATCCAAGGCGCTGTGTTCGTTCGATCCGCTTGTGCGGGCGAGCACGAATGACAGGGCGGCAAACAGCGCCACCACGATAAGTACATAAACCATGGCATTGCCGGATTCCGAGCTTTGTACGCGTTTTTGCATGGAAATATCTTTCATAACAGTGCTATTCTGGCATTATAGGCAAACAAAGCAAAGGCTGAAATGACACTGGATCTGGTATCAATTTTATTGGGGACGGCGGCGGGATTTATTATTGCCGCTTTGCTGGGCGCATGGAAAATGGCGGGGCTGCAGGAAAAACTGCGCCAAGCGGATGAAATGCAAGGGAAAATGGGTGATGCTTTCAGCCTGACCGCGCAGGAAGTGTTACGTAAGTCTCAGGAAGATTTTCTCCAGTTGGCGCAGGAAAAGCTGAAGCAGGCGCAGGCTGCCGGCGGCCATGATCTCGAAAAACGCCAAAAGGCGATTGCGGACCTGGTTGATCCGATTGGCAAGACACTGAAGGAGATGGAAGGCAAGATCGAGCATCTGGGCAAGGCCGGTACCGGGCTGGAGACGCAATTAAAGACCTTTTCCGAGATCCAAAACCGTTTGCGTGATGAAACAGCCAACCTTACACGCGCTTTGCGTAGTCCCGGACAGGGCGGGCGCTGGGGCGAAATGCATCTGCAACGCACGCTCGAGGCTATGGGCATGGTTGAGGGAACGCATTTCCAGCGGCAAGTATCGACAACGACGCAAGATGGCAACACACAGCGTCCCGATTATGTAGTTAATATGCCAAGTGGTCTTCATGTTGTGATCGATGTTAAAACGCCCATGGATCCGTTTCTTGAAATCTCCGGTAGCGATATCACAGATGAGCAGCGCGCAGCGGCTTTGGTACGGTTTAGCAAGGCCCTGCGCACGCATTTGGATGAGTTGTCACGCAAGGAATATTGGCGCCGCTTCGATAGCCCCGATTTTGTTGTCATGTATTTGCCGAGTGAAGGGCTGTTTAGCATGGCTGTTAGTGCGGATTCGCAATTATTGCAGGATGCTGCTGATCGTAAGATTATTCTGGCCTCACCAACAACGATGATGGGATTGCTGCGCGTGGCTTATTACGGGTGGCAACAAAACAGTATTGCCGAAGAAGCCCGGCAGATTGCCGATCTGGGCGCTGATCTTTATCACCGTGTGGCTGTGTTCGGCGAACACATGAAAAAACTGGGCTCGCATTTGAATACCGCGATGAACACTTATAACAAGGCGGTTGGATCGCTGGAATCAAAGGTCTTGCCGGGTGTAAAAAAATTCAAAGATCTGCATATTCAAACGGGGGCAAAAGATATTCCCGCACTGCCGCCGCTGGAGGAAACGTCACGCACGCTGTCGGCACCGGAGTTGCTGGGTGAGACTGAAGATAGTAAAACCGAAGACGAAGCAGCATAAGGCACAATGATACTATGAGTATTTTAAAGATACATACTGTTCCTGATCCCGTGTTGACGCAGATTGCACAGCCGGTGAATAAAATTGATGATGATGTACGCCAGCAAATGAAAGATATGCTGGAAACCATGTATGCGGCACCGGGTATCGGTTTGGCAGCTAACCAGGTTGGAATGTTGAATCGCATTCTGGTGATGGATCTAGAATGGAAGAAGGAAGAGGGTAAGGCAAACCCGATCTTTATGGCGAACCCGGAAATTATATGGCAGTCCGAAGAAATGAGCGTAATGGAGGAAGGGTGTTTATCTGTGCCGGATCAGTATGCCGAAGTGATGCGTCCGGCCAGTGTGCGTGTGAAGTATCTGGATTTTGATGGTAAGGAATCCGAGCTTGCGGCGAGTGAGTTAATGGCGCATTGCGTGCAGCATGAAATTGATCATTTGAATGGGCTGCGTTTTATTGATCATCTTTCAAAGCTTAAGCGCGATATGATGATCCGCAAGGTTGAGAAGCTGAAAAAAGGGCAGGAAGTGCTCTGATTTTTGGGTTGTTGATCGCGGTTATTTAAACGCCATCAGGTTACCTTTTTCACTCAGTAGATAAAGTGTTTCTCCGGCCACGATCGGGGCGATGGCGATTGGTTCGCTGACGGACCATGTCCGGATAATGTCGCCATTCTCAGGTGATACTTCCACGATGTCGCCGTTTGTGCTGGCGGCAATTAAACGTCCGCCTGCCAGAATAGGTCCCGTCCAGAAAATCGCGTCTTTGCGGTCTTCTGGGTTTTTATAGCGCGGCAGTGCTCTCACCCAGCGGATGACACCGTTATCACGGCCCAGCGCTACTATTTCGTTATTGGCAGATAGGATGAACAGGTAATTACCGGCAACCCACGGTGTTTCCGATCCACCGATTTCGCGCTGCCATATACGATTACCGGTACGTTCATCAATCGCGATCAAGCGTCCGCCGAAACTGATGGCAATCACAACGCCTTTGTCTACGACAGGCAGGCCGCGAATGTCGGATAGAGCATTGAGGCCACCGGCTGCGCGGAATGATCCCAGATTTTCACTCCATGCGGCGGCACCGTTTTCTACGCGCAAGGCAAAAATTTCACCGGAAGAAAAGGCCGGCACGACAATTTCATGGCTGAGAGCGGGGCTGGCAGCGCCGACAAGGCCGGTGCTTTCACCAACACCAGTATAGTCCCATAAAAGCTGTCCGTCGGCGGCGTTGAGCGCCAGAACGCGGTTGTCAATTGTTGTTACGAACACGCGCCCATCCATGGCGGTTGGCGCAGCGCGCGCCGGGGACGGTATGCGCACACGCCAGATCAGCGCACCACTTTCAGGGGTGAGCGCTAGAACTTCATCATAACCAGCTGTCACATAAAGCTGTCCTTGTGAGTACGATATACCGCCGCTGATGGCTTCTTCATCTTCTTTTGGGTTGCTGGTGTCTACGCGCCATAGCTTTTTACCGTCTTTGATGGAGAAAGCTGTCAGTGTTGATTTTGAATCCAGCGCGAATATGCGACCGTCCACGACAATGGGCTGCGCTGTGAGCGGTAGGTTGGTGCTTGTCCCGCTGCCGATGTTGGTTGACCATATTTTTGTCAGCCGCCCGGCATTCAGGGCCAGATGCTGCATGGTGTGGTTGGGGTATCCACCGGCCTGTGGCCAGTATTCATTGCGCCATGGTTCCGGCGCAACTAATCCTTGCGCATCCAGAGCATCATTATCCGGTTCGATCGTGCGCTGTAATTCGAGAATAGAAATACGCTCACCAGGCAGCGGTTCTTGATCGTCGCTTGTGAAGACGTCTTTAACTGTCGAGCACCCGGCTAGCAGCACAACACAACCTATAAGGAATAGAAAACGTTTCGTCATATTCTTTTAGTCCTCTTTTAACCTTCCGGTTTTTCATCAGGGGCGGCCGTTTTTACTTTCGCCTGTTCGTTCATTCTGATCGTGTATATGTGGTTGAGTGCTTTTGCTCGCTCCTGTAGTGAGGGCGGGATGTCTTGGGCACGCTGGATCGCAGCAAGATGTGTGCGCGCCAGTGCATAATCTTTCATATCATGTGCAAGCATAAGAGCCGTTTGCAGTCGTGCATGGTAATACCATGGACTTTTGGAGTTACTTACAAGCGGCCCCAGTTTTTCTATGAGTGCTTGTGTTGTATCTCCCTTTGCGGCTGACCATTCTGCGCGTACGGATAATAAAACGGCCAGATCATGCCACGGCGCTGGCAGGCTTTTATCAGCAGCAGCTTGTTCGTAAACGGCAAAGGCTTCTTCTTTTCTGTCCGCGCGTAACATGGCGCCCGCTTTGGAAAGAAAAGCCATCGCGCGGTGGCCTGATCGCAGGGATGGCAGCATTTCGGTGAGTGCGCCGGCAATGTCGTCTTGTTCGCTGCTGAGTGCTTGGACAAGTGTGGCTGTTTGGGCCGTGTTGACTTTGTAGTTATAGGTGCGCCATCCCGACATGGTTGCTGTCAGCGCGATAGCGCAAACGATACCGCCGATGATCCAGACTTTGTATTCCTTCCAGAACTTTTCCAGTTCCTGTTGTTTGATAGTTTCCTCGACCTCGTGGATCAGGTCGTTGTGGATGATCTCTTTTGTTGCCGGTTTTTTGCTCATAATTATGTCCCTCTTGCGCGTTATCTTAGTCAATTTTTCAGGCAATGCCAGAGCTTTATCAGTGATTATGCTTTCCACTTAATGGAGCATCCCATGGAGGGAAACTGTTCTGCCGGGCCTTGTCCGGTTTGGGCAATTGCCAGCATGGCATCACGTAATTCATGCTGCGTGTCCGGTTTGGCTTCCTTCATGCCGGCGCTGTCGATGCGGCCGCGATATTGCAGTATGCCGTCTGCGTTGAAGCCGAAGAAGTCTGGTGTGCACACCGCATCATAGGCGCGGGCTGTTGCTTGTGTTTCATCGATCAAATAAGGGAAGGTAAAGCCGTGTGATTTGGCGAATAGCTTCATATTGTCAAAGGAATCAGCAGGGTAGCCATCCGTGTCATTCGGCATGACGGCAACACAGCCGATACCGGCATCTTGCAGGGCTTTGCAGTCAGTGACGAGGCGGCTGATTATTCCTTTCACATAAGGGCAGTGATTGCAGATGAACATGATCAGCGTACCTTTGTCCCCACGTACATCTGCCAGTGTGTACGTCTTGCTATCCGTGCCGCGCAAGGAGAAGTCTAGTGCTTTGAAATTACTGCTTTTTTTTGGTGTGTTAACCAGTGCCATCAGGGGCCTCCTTTTTAAAAAATGGGATTTCTGTGGTAATATAGTAAGTATGGGCTTCGATGTCATCGACAATCCTGAATTCAGGAAGTTCAAAAAGAAATCCGGCTTTAAAAACGCCGAATTCAAAGCGCTGGCCGGGCTGTATAGCCGTGCCGCGTCGGTAAAGGTGCTTTATGATATTGGTGTTGATGTCGATTTCGATGAGGGCACCTGTACTTTTACTTATTACCGGACAAATAGCTACAAGCCCTATTTACAGTTTGTCATCCGCCATGTCGGCCCGCATACCGATATGTATGAGGTTTATCTGGAAGGCAAAGGTCGTATCACCCGCAGCGGCCTTTTCTCCCGCGCCTTCAAACGGCTGGAAGAAGAGATTGATAATTTAATGGCGTAATTTATCAACCCATCATTTCTTCTGGGGTTATGAATCACCGTATCGCATCGGATCTTGCACTTTAGCGATGTTCATGCGTGCCGAGATAAAACCATTCCTCACTTGCTTTTGCGGCATATTTAGGCAGGAGTATAACGCTGTCATAGGGCGCTCTGATAGATTTGCCCGTGCTGGAAACGGCGAGCTCCTGCCCTTTGGAAATATTTTGTAAATGCTGCCATTCTTTCACAAGGTGTCCGCCTTCTTCAGGGACTGTAAAAACTATCTGGCCACGAATAATTTTGTGATTTTGATGTGACTGGGTTGCTGGTTTATCAATCATTCCCAGATGAATGAGGCTGTTTACTATAGCCAAATATGCCACGTGCGGCGCGCGCGCATCCTCGTGTTGACCGCATTCTACAACAATCCCGATCTTGTTTTTTTCATGAGCATAATTGGCAGTGTCACCTGCGTTTAAACCATTGGCATCTGCATACATTTCAGGCCAGCCTTTTATAATAGTTTCTACGCCAACTGTTCGTGCAAAATTATTTGTTTTTGTATCTTCGTAATCTTGAAAAACGAAAGGTAATCCGGGGCTGCTTTGAGAATGCAAATCCAGCATAAAGTCACAGATATCAATATAACCTGTTAAGATATTAGCTAATTTCTCTTCATAAAGTTTTGGATCAGTATGTTTCTTAAATACGCGGTTAAGATTCTTTTCTACAAAACGTTTGTTTTGTTTGAAGGCTGCGGGGTTACAGATAGGTATTAGGGTCAGACAACCTGACTTTAAGTTTAGGCGATTTTCTTCGATAGTTTTAGTGAAGTGTTTTATTGCCAATGGGCCACAAAACTCGTTGCCGTGAATAGCGCCTAATACCAGTAAATGAGGACCGGGAATGTTTGTTTTATAGTGGTATACATTGATGTTTTCAGATTCTGACATTTTGTTCTCCATTTTTCTCAATTCAAAAATACAAAAGGCTCAAAAATATTTTTGAGCCTTTTAGATTGCTGAGCCGTAAATGCAATGGTTTCAATTAGACGAAAGAACGACGCCATGTGCATTGGCAGAGCAATCCGCCAATACGTCGTAATTTAAAGGTTTTTCCCATCTGTTTCATAATTTTTTGATTGTAATGGGCGTGGAGCGGGCCTGTCAATAAAAAACACTTGTGGCGTTGTTTAGCCCGCAGAGTTTATTTTGCAGTGCTATGATTTTATGTTTTTGTGTGCGCCGTCGCAAAACGGTTCTTTGCCGGAGCGTTTGCATTGGCACAGCCAGCATTTTTTATCTTCTGGCACTTCAAATGCTTGGGGCGTGAAGTCAGTACCTTTATGTGATCCGTCACAAAAGGGCTGTTTTTCTGATTCCCCGCAAGTGCAAAAGAAATATTTTTTTCCGGCACATAGTTCAACTTCAATTGGTTTTGCGGCGGCAATTTTTGGCTCTGACATAATAAATCCCCACTGTTGTTGTAAAACAGTGGGGATCATAAAGGGGCGGTCGTTCGTTGTCACCCCCGATTTTACAGCGCCCGTACGTTGATGCGTCTGGCGGTCTTCGGTGTTTCTTTTTTCTTTCCGATCTTAACCTCCAGCACGCCATGCTTCGCACGAGCGCTGATTGCATTTTCATCGGCATCAGTAGGCAATGACATTGACCGGTGAAAAGAGCCGTAGCTGCGTTCCACGCGATGGAAAGTCTTACCATCCTCTTCTTTTTCGCTCTGTTTCTCACCGGAAACTGTCAACACCCCATCATCAAGCGTGACCTCAACATCCTTTTCTTCCACACCCGGCAGGTCAGCTTTGACAACATAGGCATCCTTTGTTTCGCTGATGTCCATACGCACAGATAAATCCGTCACTGACGGTGCCTGCGTCGAGATATTTGTCAGGGCATTACGAAACATCCCATCAAACAGCCGATCAAAATCCTCGAACCCGGCACCGAAAGCGTGTGTGTGCGATTTTCTAAATGGTACAAGTGACATGGTATCCCCCTTTCCTGTTGGTATACTTCTTATACGGCGGAGGAAGGTGTTTGGATCACTTTGATTTTTGCAGCCATTTCACAATAAAGCGATCGATGGAAATTGGTCCCGGGCCTTTGATAAGGGGCACGGCCAGCAGCAGCATCCATAAATAGTGCGTCGGGTGTGCAATTTCATAGTCAGCCGGAATAAGGAATTGGATGGTCATTGTCATGATCAACAATCCGGCAGCGCCGAAACGTGTAAACAAACCGAATGCCAACAGAACAGGCAGGAAAAGTTCTCCGGCTGTACTCATCACGGCAGCCATATCCGGTGCGATACCGGGCAGAGGGTGGGTTTCTTCGAATAGAAAAACTGTTGATCCCCAGTCATCATTCAGGTGGTTTTGAAGTTTTAACCATCCGGACTTGAAGAAAATCTGCGCCATGTACAGGCGAATAGCTAGATCTAGAAAAGGGCTCGCAAATTTATGGGCGATCGTGCGCAGAGGTGCAATTAATCCATCAGTTTTTTGTAATATTGCTTTCATTCTTTTCTCCGAACGCTTTGAATGTGCCAAGTTCCAGGTGTTTTTGTAGCATGGGTGCGAGATCAAAAGTCCCATCCGCCTCTGTAGCCCATTCGGCTGCATTCATTAAAGAGTTACCGTTTTTAAGTGCGCGTAGAAAAATAAATTCACCGGGGCTGATTTTACGCATTTGTGCTTGCAGGACCGGCCTGAAAATCATCATCTGTGCGTCTCCCGTATCAATATTCAAGGTGCCTTCCGGGTTTTTAAGGCGGCAAAAATCAACAATTTTATCAAGTGGATAGCTTGATTCGAGCAGGTTGACGCTGGCGCGTAGGGGCAGCCGTAAATCCGGTAGCTTATCTTCGGGTATTTCCTGTAGCGCATGCGGATCGAGCGGCTCATCGTCATCGGCCAGCGTTGCCAGTTCCCACGCCCATTCAAGCCGCGCCATGTCGGGAAGATAGGGAAGCTTTTTTGCTGGTTCATAAGTTTCGATGAAATCTGCAAATGTTGCGCCGTAAAAATTCAAATTTCCCTGATCCGGGAGGTTCGCCACAATATATTGCTCCACAGCGGTTTTTAAAAATCCTTCACCGACCAGTTTTTCTGTGAGCGGATAAACGACAATAATGGCATTGTTCAGGCTTTTGATCACATTGTTGCGGTAAATTTTCATGCGGTCTTCTGCCGGTATTTTTCCGGCTGCAAAAACAGCACTGAAATCATTGTCCAGTGCTTCCGGATCAAGCATTGTGTCCTTGAATTTTTTTTGTATTTTATTCAGCCGCATGAGAAATGCTCCCGACAGCGTCAATAATTTTTTGTGATCTATCCGATTCCGCGACTAAAACGGGAAGCTCCGGTATGTCGCCATCCCATTCAATCAGCGTTGGTACGGGGCCGAGACGGGTAGCTGTATATTCAAAAAGATCCCAAACCTCATCGCGCACCGGACGGTTGTGTGTATCAACCAGTAGCTTTCCGTTGTCAAACTCACGTTCTGTGTGCCCGGCAAGATGTATTTCTCGCACTTTTTTGGCGTTCACATTGTCGATATATTTGCGCGCATCAATGCCATGATTGAATGATTGCACAAAAATATTATTGACGTCGAGTAAGATAAAACATCCTGTGCGTCGTGCAGCTTCATTCATAAATTCCCATTCGTTCATTTCATCGATGGCGTAGGCAATGTAGCTGGACGGGTTTTCAATCAGGATTTCACGTTTAAAATATTCTTGTGTGCGCTCGATATTGTTGCATAGGCGCTCCAGCGTTTCTGACGTGTAGGGTAGTGGCAGTAAATCATGTAAATGCGCATTGCCGCTGGCGCTCCATGATACATGGTCAGAAACTTGAAACGGCTCATAAATATCAATTAATTCTTTGAATTTTTTTAAATGGTCGCGGTCTACGGGCTGGTCTGATCCGAGCGACAGGCCCACGGCATGCAAGCTTAAAGAGTATAGTTCGCGGGCTTTTCTTAAGTAATGCCGGTGTCGGCCGCCGCCGAAGTAATTTTCCGGGTGGACTTCGATCCATCCCACATCCGGTTTTTGTTCGAGGATGTCTTCGTAATGCCGTCCGCGTAAACCAATCCCGGCGGGCCGCGTAGGCACCGCCGGGATGGATTTATTATTGAGAGGACTTTCGCCCATTACTTATCTTTACCTTCGCAGCTGGCTTTACCTTCACAGCTGGCTTTGCCTTCGTCGCCTTTGTGCGCTTTCATGCCGCCCATGCCACCGGTTAGGCTGCCGCCAGCCAGTTTGTCACATACGCCCTTAGGCAGAGCAATCCACTCGTTGGCATCGCCGTCTTTGGCGGCATGCCCTTGACAGCTATGGGATTTGTCCGCGGAAGCACAGCCATTCATGCCAGCTTTAACAACGCCGTAGCATTTTTCTTTACCGGTATCCATTTTAGCATGCGCTGCGCCTGCAATGGCCAGAGATACGGCCCCGGCGACGACACTTGCTGTGATTACTTTCTTCATATTCATATTCTTGTTCTCCTGGTTAGGTTGTTTCATTGTGATGGATATCTCCATCCTTGCCACACTATTCGCCATCATTTGCAGCGTGGTTACATTATCAAATTTTGATAGGTGATAACAAGAGGATGGCGGGGAATCTAATTGATTGATTTTAAAGGGAAAAAATTGAGGGGGTCACGTGCTGTAAAAAATTACTATTTTAATTATTATAGAGGCTTATATTTATAAGGGTGTACTCGTGCTTATGGGGATGTGCTCAATGGTTAAAATTACAAAATTAATCCAAGATTTACCACATTCACCAACATTATGGGTCAATGATCTGGTTGGAAAAAAGCGCGCCCAGGGTGAAGATGTTTATCAAATGGGCTTTGGCGAATCACCTTTTCCGGTGCCGGAAAGGTTGCAGAAGGCTCTGGCAGAAGCAGCTCATCATTGCACGTATTTACCGGCACAGGGTTTACCGGAACTTATAGAGGCTGTTCAGGCATATTACCGCCCTTTTTTAGGAGATAGCATTATTGATAGCACGGATGTGATTATTGCATCCGGCAGCAAGCCTATTCTCTATGCCTTGCAAATGGCTATTGAAGGTGACCTGTTAATGCCCGTGCCCAGCTGGGTCAGTTATGCGCCGCAAGCGCACATGTTGAATACGAATGTAATCAAAGTTTTGGCCCGGCTTGATAATGACGGTTATCATATTGATCCGCAATATTTGCGTGAATGTATTGTGCAGGCCCGTAATGAAGGAAAAAACCCGCGCAAGATTATTTTGAATACGCCGAATAATCCTACCGGGTTAATGATACCGGAGGCTGAGCTTGAGGCTATAGCTGCTGTTTGCCGGGAAGAAAATATTCTTATTATTTCTGATGAAATATACGGACTTCTTTCTTTTGATGGCTGTTATTCGACGATCGCAAAATATGCACCTGAACGCACGGTTGTTACAACCGCGCTTTCGAAACAATTGTCGCTGGGCGGATGGCGTTTGGGCATTGGATTTGTTCCCAGGAGCATTGATGGTCTTTATCCTGCGCTGCGGAATATTATGAGCGAGATGTGGTCGTGTACGGCCGCGCCGATACAATATGCCTGTATTCAAGCATATGAAGGGCACGAAGATATTGAGAGTCATATTCAAAGCTGTGTAGAAATTCACAAATTTATGAGCTTGAGTATTGCTGAAGGTCTTTTGGATGCCGGCATTCAGTGTTCTGTGCCGCAAGGCGGCTTTTACAGCTATCCTGATTTTTCTTCTTTTAAAGATGAGCTTGCCGCACTTGACATGCATACGTCTCAGGATATTCATCAGCATCTTTTGAGGGAATATAATCTAGCAACTTTGCCGGGTTCGGCATTTGGTGCAGAGCCGGAAGTTTTAACGTTGCGTCTGTCCGGCTGTGATTATGATGGCACACGTGCATTGCAGGCTTATCAAGACGGCGAAAAACTTGATCAGGATTTTGTTGCTAAACATGCGCCAAATATCATCAGTGCCCTTGCGGTCTTTGATGAGTTCATAGCCACAATAAAAAAATAAATAGCAGCGTGTTGTCGCCGTCCTAGGATGGATTAGGCGGCTGTGGCAATAGTGGAAAGGGGCCTGCTGTGATGGCTTCAAGCTGCCGTTTCTGTGCTGCTTTATATTCATGGGTTAAACGGCCAATCAATGCTTCGACTGTTGGCACGTCATGAATGTTTCCAACACCGTGTCCGGCTGACCATACATCCTTGCGCCAATGTCTTGTGTTGCCATGTCCGGGAATGAAGATGCCGACTTTTTCTGTTTGTTTTGCAACCGACTCCAGCAATTTATCAAATGTTTTAAGGGCTGCTTGTGCCGGTGCGCTGCCGTCATGTTTTTCTGAAACGGTAAAACCTGCTTTTTGCATGCTGTTTTTTAAGTAGTTGCCGACAACGCCCGTTACGACGGTTGTGTAAATAATGTCGTTCGGTTCGGAAGACAGGATCATTTGTTTGTAATCTGGATCGGCGGATGCTTCTTGCGTCGCGATAAAACGTGTGCCCATATAGGAAAAGTCTGCGCCCAGAGTTTGGGCCGCCAGGATATCGTTTCCTTCTGTTAATGCGCCGGCCAGAATAACAATGCCGTTAAAAACATTGCGAATATCACGCATTAATGGAAACGGGCTTAATGTACCGCTTTTACCACCAGCACCGGCGGCAACCGCGATAATCCCGTCAACGCCTGCTTTGGCGGCTTTTTTTGCGTGCACAACATTTGTGACATCATGGAAAACGAGGCCGCCATAGGCGTGCACTCTTTCTACGACTTCCGGAACGGCGCCCAGTGATGTGATGATAATGGGAACCTTATGCTTTTCACACAAAGACAGGTCGTCCTCCAGCCGCGCGTTCATATTTTTATTTACGACCAGATTGACAGCGTAATCGGCAATTTTTCTTTCCGGTTCATCGCTGCGCCATGTCAAAAGTGTCCGGTTCATTTTGCCAAGCCATAAGCCAAATTGTTCGCTCGTACGATAATTGAGCGCCGGAATGCTGCCAACGATGCCTTCCCGGCATGCGGACAGGACTAAATTTGCATCTGAGATAAGGAACATGGGCGCGGAAATCAGCGGCAAAGTCATGCGGCTGTTTAGGCGCTCCAGATTTTCTTCTTTTTTGTTTTTGCTGTCTTGTCCCATCGTCGCCCCCTCTTTTTTTCTTTGCTATAATGAGAGAAGGTTTCGCATTTTTTCATGGGAGAGTCAATAGCGATAATGCTCATAAGCAGGTGCCGCCATGCTCCTTGACCGATAAAGAGCATGGCGGACACTTACGAGTATGAATTTGGCTCGTGTTCGTATGAGTTTGATCAGATGATCATATTTCCATCACTGACAAAATCATTCACATCAACGCCGCTAACACCTTCAAGTGTTGCAAGGTATACGGCATTTGCCTGGTCACCTGTTCCGTTAACGTCAACGGAAACTTCGACGTCACCATTATTCTCCGTGATATGAACGAAGTCATTGATGGCATCTTGCAGCGGATCAAAGCTGCTCAGCAAGAGTGATAGATCAAGGGCATCTCCTTCGGTTACACTGAAGTCCTTGATAACATCACCAGCATCGGCAATAGATTCGAACAAGAATGTGTCCGCGCCACGGCCGCCATAGATTGTATCTGCACCCAGACCACCGGTAATTACATCGTTGCCTTCTTGAGCGTAGATATAATCATCGCCGGCACCGCCATTGATCACGTCATTGCCGATAATACGTTTTTCACCTTCCTGGTCGATGCTTTCTTGCATCAACTCTTCGCCGTTAGCCTTGATATAGGCCAGCGTGTCAGCGTGTGTCCAGTTAGGATTAAGTGCACTTTGACCGGATTCCAGCATTTCAAAAATCTGCCAGCCGGTTCCGGCCTGCGTTCCCAGATTGTGAAGAGCAGCCAGATCATCTGTATACAGTGCATCACCGAAGATATAATCGGCACCGTCACCGCCATTGAGGATGTCATCACCAATTGGATCTAGTTTGTTCAATGGATTTGAATCCTTGAATGCTTGGCTCAATTGATCTGCGCTGGTGACGTTGATAGCGTCGCCATCGGAATCAATCTGATCCAGATTGGTAATACTGCTTCCGATATTAATGCCAACACCGACAACTTCATCGCTTAGGGACTGGATATCTGCGATTTCGTTGGAACCATCCAGACCTTGGATTTCTTCCATCGCATCATAACCGCTGACGACCCATGTTGAACCGTTCCATGTCCATTGTGGTGCCTGCATATAGCCACCTGTTGCATCATCAATGGCGTAGTTCGGGAAGCCATCGCTAATGAAATAGCTGGTGGTAATCGCGCCTTGTATCGGCTCACTACCCTGCAACCATGAGATGGCCGTTTGCAGTGCGGATTCGTAATTGGTCACACCACCTGGCGTTAATGAATCCAGATGTGTGATAGCGTCACTGAAATCAGCATCATCTGTAACGGTGTAAGTTGCCATGCCCGAAGCCGTTGTATCAAACGGCACCAGATGAACCATGATTTCACCGTTATTATAGCTGTTGAAATCAGCTAACAGATTTTCAACTGAATCAACAAGGTGAGACAGGCGTGTTCTGCCATCTGCCATTGTTGAAGCCATGGAACCGGATACATCCAGCATCATGACAACGTTGAAATCTACGGGTGGTGGGTTCATTGTATAAGCACCACCTGCATCTCCCACGAGAACATCGGCACTGTCGCCGCCCTGTACAACACCAAAATTGTTGCCTGTGACGCCGTCGCTCACAATGAAGTTGATTTGTGAACTGTCTACGTCATCGACATTATTGGCGACGATAAAAACAGGATCATCTATGGATGGCGGCGGTGGTGGCGGCGCAGGAGGCGCGACCGTTCCGTATGTGGCATCAATCCCGCCGATCAGGAAGCTGGCTTCACCGTGCCCGCCGCCCAGATTGCTGGTGGAATAAAATACCACTTGCGTGATAGCGCTACCATCGCCGTAGCTGTCAGAGTCGAAGTTAAAGGTTGTAACCCTGTCTGGCGCATCACTGTCCAGCGTCATCGTTACTTCCGTTACATCACCGCTTTCTTGATAAACTTTGAAAGTTACGGAATCATCGGTATTCTTTGTACCGTGATCGACTAGGCTAATCGCCAGAGCATCGGCTGGATCATCAAGGCCAATAGTTACATTTTCTGCTCCTGTGTCTTGTTTTTTGTTGCCATTGCCACCAATGCCGAAGCCTGCGGCTGCTTTACCGGTGTCAATCCATGTCATCGTGCCCGGCGTATGGGATGTGTGATCCGGATCTTCAAACGTCACATGAATGCCGTTCTTGGAAAAGGATGTCATCTTTCCACCAAAGTCTGATTTTTGCGCGTCCAACGATAAGGTCGTGTTGGTTGTTGTTGATGTGCTGGTTGTAACGGGACCGGCTGATGTCGTGTTCATCAATTGAGATGAAACACTGGATTGTGTTGCTTGTGCCTGTTGTGCGGATGTTATGCCTTGTTGGATATTCTGGATATGAGTCTGAAGTACTGAATCAGACGTATCAGAACGATTGGTATTATCTTTATCATCAATTTTTTTAAATGCATCGAGGCTGCCTGTACTAAAATTAGACAAAGAGCCACTATTGAAGAACTGCACCATTATGCTTCTCCCTCTCGGTTGTCAAAAAAATATTATTTTCAGCAAGTACTCAGTCGTCCCCCGTAGTACGGCCCCAATTATTATTTAAGCATAATTTACGTAATACACAAAGTAGTTTCGTTTCGATTTTGGTTAAATTATGCTGAGAAATTAATCATAAAAAGTTGTTATTTTATATCAAATTAGAGCGATATTTATGCTTTGCTTTGGTTACTTTCGGCTATGTACTTGTATAGATGCGTTTTCTTTCCTGTTACTTGATGCGCATGTGCCCTGTGTTTTTATGCTTGTATTGATTTTGATTTTTGCAACAGCGCCTGTTTGCTTTCAGAGCACCGTGGAAAAAAATTGTAAATGACACTAATTTGTAACAATGCTTGAACAAATTAATAATAATATACGCTACTCAACAGGTAGCAGCACAAAGATCGATGTAGATAAGCATGGCTCGATTGTAAATATTGCTGTGCGTATCAAGCCGAGGATCGCAGCATGATTGTAGGAAATTAATCTTTCGCAATATTTTTAAGATTATAGAGCTCAATAAGAGGCTCTAGTCTTTGCCCCTCTATCCAGCAATCATTTTTGAATTTTTGATGAAATTTAATGAAATTTCATGTTTGTAGAAGATGCTGGATTTTTTAAGGCAGGGCTCTGATTATCTTGTTTATCCCGGGGGGAAGGAAAATGGTGCCGGCTGAGAGATTTGAACTCCCGACCTTCGGTTTACAAAACCGCTGCACTACCACTGTGCTAAGCCGGCCCACGAACATGATTTTATATAGTTAGCGGCACGCGGGATCAACACTTTTTCGCATGGGCGTGGATTGTGGTTGCGGTGCGTGGCGGATATTCCTGCTTTTTCTCTGATTTTCTTTAACTTTTCCTGACTTCCTCTGGCTTTCCTTAGCTTATACGATTTAACCCGCAGCCATTATGCATTATGAAAACCAATGCTCTCTCGGGGAAATGATGTTCTTAAGGCGTATAATCCCGTCCATGTCTTGCTTCAAGATGCGCGATGATATCGCCCGCTTTTGTGTCGTCCAGAAATTCATTACCGATTGCAACGCTGTAAACTTTTGACCCAGCCGGTAAAGCTTGGGAACCATTGGGATTTGAACCGATTGTTAAAGAGCCGTTTTTGTCTGTAGTACCAGTATCAAAAGTAACATTATTTTCTACTGCTGTTGTTGTGGATACCCAATAACGGCCTTTATTGGTTGTTCGGTTAAAGCTGGTGATAATAATTACATCTGCGCTCTCTGTGACGGTTGCCCCAGCGTTATCAAGTATTGCTGTGCCGCCAGCATATTGCCGGAAATCAATGTCGTCATCAGTGCCTAACAGTAAATAAAAGCCTGCCGTTGTTGTTCCCGTTGTTTTGGTAGCAAACAAACCACGGTTACCAGAGGAAACAGGGATGTTTAAAGTTATTGCCAACCAAAAGTCATCGCCCGCCGTTTTGTGCAGGTTGTCTATGAGGGTGGTATCAGTTTTATGCGTAAAACGGTCAGACCCATCAAACGACCAGTAAGCCGAAGCACTACCAGCCGAACCCGTAAATGTAGGATCAAGTGTATCGGCAGTACCATCCGCGCCAAGCCAAAAGTCATAGTCTGTTTGCGCCGCACTATCAGCAGGTGCGGCAATCAGGTTTGCCCATGTCTGGCCGGAACCGCTATAACTGGCGGATATGGTCGCATCCAGATCGGCAACCACAGAAGAAATAACATCGTCGAGATAGCCTGATCCGCCGCCCTCAGCGATTACTTTATTGTTTGCTCCAAGACCCAATTTTAACAACATCAT
>Ga0055584_100002940_pt1 | contig 16867 bp, 6 predicted proteins | sample OSDHelmetaG_FD_58716 | JGI IMG/M metagenome (GOLD analysis project Ga0055584, IMG submission 58716) | Pelagic marine sediment microbial communities from the LTER site Helgoland, North Sea, for post-phytoplankton bloom and carbon turnover... | ecosystem: Environmental > Aquatic > Marine >... | reverse complement strand
GTGATCAACTTTTTAGCATTCCTTGGTTGGAATCCTGGAACAGAAGAGGAGATGTTCAGTTTGAGTGAATTGGAGAGTTCTTTTGAAATAGGTAAAATTATTAAGTCGGGTGCGAAATTTAACTATGAAAAGGCCAAGTGGTATAATCAACAATACATAATCAGCTCTTCTAATGAGACACTGGCTGCCTTGATTCAAGAAGATATTGAGAAAATAGGAGGAGTTTCAGTGGATAAAGAATTCTTGACTACATTTTGTGGAATGATGAAAGAAAGGGTAATGACCTTAAAAGAATTCTCAAAAGAGGGTAAATATTTTTTCACTGATGATTTTGAATATGATGTTAAGACTATAAAGAAGAAGTTCAAAATAGAAAATGGACCACATTTTGAGAAAATATGTAATAGTTTAGAATCATTGAATACCTGGAAGTCGAATGATATTCAAAATGTAATAAAGTCCTATATCACTGATAATGAACTTTCGTTTGGAGCTATTTTGCCCATTTTGCGTATTTGCCTAGCAGGGACTATGAAAGGGCCTGATGTTTTTCAAATGATGGAATTATTGGGAAGACAGATTGTTCTATCAAGAATGGAAAAAGGACTTAAGTTTTGCAAAATGACCATTTCATAGCGTAGAATGGATTGAATTTCTGCTTAGACCAAGAGTAAACCCTAACAAGACTCAGACATTTATTAATCAATCGATTATATATTATGATTATTTGTAATATATTTGTTTTTCGTTTGATTTAACTGCAAATCCATGTTTTTATGAGATTGAGGTTATTTCATGAATTTGACATTCGTGTGAACATACTGATATTATGAGGAGTCTTTTATACATCAATATATCATTCTTGGTACTTATACTAAGTCTGATAAATTCAACTTTATCGATTAGTCAATCGGGTCCAAATCCTCCGACTGTGACTTCTGTACCTACTGATATTGCTTTGGTTTGTGATGAAGGTATTAGCGGGGATTTAAATTCTTGGCTCTTCATGAGAGCAGGATTTGTTGCAAATGGTGCCGAACAAATTAATTCAATCACGCCAAATTCAGAATTGCTTTCAGATCTAGATAGCTTGTTACAAAATGTATGTTCTGATGCTAATCTAGTTTTAACTCAAGGGTTTTATGCAACTAACTCGACATCATCAACAGATACTTTTTTCGTCGAATTTAGATTTTCTGATGGTTCTAGCATTCCTCTGGATACTCTTGCTCCCAATAATTTAAACGTATCGTGTTCTGATGCGAGCATCACTCAGATGATCGCATGGGTAAGAAATGGAGGTGGAAGTGTAATTAATGATGCCTGTAGAGGAGCTATGCCATGGACAAGATACAGCTGGACTTCAAATGGTCGATCCGGTAGTGGCAATAACTCTGATGACAGTTCTTTTGGGAGTATAATTGATAATAGTATTTGTGAACAAACAATAAACTTTACATTTTTTGCTAATAATGGATGTGATCCTGAGGTTAGTCAAACTGCCGACTTTCACTTGTTTCTTGATTCAAGTTTGATCCAAATTGACACTTTACCACAAAGCCTAACTCTTGATTGTTCAGATGAAATAGAACAAAGTATTACAAGGTGGTATCTGGATCATGGAGGAATGAGAGTTTCAAGTTTTGTGTCTTCTACTACTATTACAGCAAATAAACCTCTGGATTCAGTCCTAAATGAGATTTCTGAATTGAGAATGACTGGTTGTGATAATTTTAGTATTGAATTATCTTTTTCGGCATCCGATACCTTAGGAATGTCAACTAGTCCAATTTCAGTTGTCGCTGATGTGACAGATAATCAAAGACCGAATGTGGACATACAAGCCAAAGATCTGATATTTACTTGTAGAGATGATAGCATTTCTTTTGCTCTTCAAGAATGGATTAAAACATATGGAGGTTCATCTGCATCAGATAACTGTTCTGACTCGGTGATTTGGCAAAGATTTAATTGGGTAGGAGATGGGCGCACAGGTCAAGGTGATTTTACCAATGGCCCTTTTGATAATGTCATAGATAATAACATATGCGGTCAGAGCTACTTGTTTTTCTTTGATGTAGAGGATTTATGTGGGAATGTGACAGAAGTTTCAGCAAATTTTGAAATTTTGGATACAGCTATAATGATAGTGACTCCGGCGACTGATTTTTCAATCTCATGTGAGTTTTATACGGAAGCTTCATTAACCGATTGGTATAACCAAAATGGAGGATTTAAGGCTGAAGTGGCAGGAAGCTCACTCACAAGTAGAGCAACAAAAATGGAACAAGAAGTATTGAATGAATTCAATTCTTCAATAATGGACGGATGTAACGAAGGGTTGGTGAGCGTTGGTTTTTATGCTTTAGATAGTCGAGGAGTTTCATCGGATACAATTATAGCGAGCTTCTCTTCGATTGACCAAACGGCTCCGGAGATACAAGCTTTACCTAGTAACATATCATTCGATTGTGGAGTGGTAGATTCTAATATGGTAACTCAATGGCTTACAAGCCAAGGAGGAGCTATTGCCTCTGATATATGTTCAGATTCAACATTTTGGACAGGATTTACATGGATCAGTTCAAATGGTACTAATGGTGGTGGAGACTTTGTAGATGGGCCATTTACTGTATTAGATGGTTTAGATTGTTTTGAGTCTGCCACAGTATCATTTATAGTCTCTGATCCTTGTGGTAACACAAGTTCAGTGTCTGCATTATTTAGTATTCAGGATACTACCCCTTTGATGGATATCATCCCACCAGTAATAACACAGAACCCACAGGATGCTAATGTTGATTGTAGTACAGACGTTTTAGATTCTCTGATACAATGGTATGACTCTTTTGGAGGACTGATAGCTACTGATGAGAATGGAGTGATAAAATTGAGAGCGAATAGGTCATTTGCACTTGTTCAACAAGACTTTAATGCCTCTAATTCTCAAAGCAATTGTGCTAGTGGGACTGTGAATGTTGGATTTTTTGCCTTGGATACCTTAGATAATAGTAGTGATACTCTATTTGCAACTTTTAGTGTAATAGATTCGATTCCTCCTACTATCACGATTCCTGCTCAAGATATTAGTATTACATGTAATGTAGGAAGACAAGATTCACTGACTAATTGGATTAAAAGATTTGGAGGAGCTTCGGCTGTTGATGATTGTTCTCAAGATGATATCATATGGGCTCAATTTTCATTTACTGATTCTGAAGGACGCACCGGTTCAGGTTCTTTCTTAAATGGACCTTTTAACTTGATTGGAAGTAGTCTTTGTGATTGGTCCGCTGATCTGAATTTCTTTGTCACCGATGCATGTGGAAATTTAACTTCCACAAGTGCGACTATTAGTATTAAAGACGAGGATGCCCCTGTCTTCCCTTTTATTTTAAGAGATACGACATTGAATTGTGATAATGTGCCTTCAGCGACTGCCATAGTAGCCGATGATGTATGTGAAGGTCAGATTATGGTAACGGCTCTGGACAGTTCTACTCAAAGTGCAGATCAAACCGTGTGTGGCTTTTTTAATTATACTATTTTCAGGACTTATAGTGCTAGTGATGCATGTGGTAATGTTAATTCATTCACTCAGATAATTACCATTTCGGATACACTAGAACCAAGGTATCAAGCCCCTCCTGACATTACTATTTCATGCTTAGATGAATCTGATCCTAATATTACAGGGAGTCCATTAAATGTTGTTGATAATTGTGCGTCAGAAGTAGTTATCACTTTTACGGATAGCCCAATTGGGGAGGGATGTGAAAGACAAATAATTAGAACTTGGGACATTAGAGATTTATGTGGAAGTTCTCTGATTTTACCCCAGACAATCACTATTAAAGACACACTTGCACCTGCTGTTTCAACTCCTGCTGCAGATATAACACTGAGCTGTACCAATGCTCAAGATGTAGATCAATCATTTGCAATATGGGTGGCTGATCTTGCTGGAGCGAAAGCAACTGATGAGTGTGGTAATAGAGTGACAACTTTTGCTGCAGTACCAGGCTCTTATGAAATCAATGATCCATCCTCATTTCCTGGTGAGGCACCTGGTATGTTGAACTTTGTGACTTGTCCATCTGATCAATCAGGAACTTTTAGATTAGAAACTGTGGATTTTGTATTTGTTGATGAATGCAATAATGCATCAGTAAGTACTGCAAGTTTTAAAATAATAGACAATATTGGGCCATCAATTTCAGGAGGCCTTACTGATACAATAATTACAATCGCTAATAGAGATGATTGTGATATTGACCTCTTAATTCCTGCTTTAAATGTGTCAGATGCCTGTGGTAATTTGGACAATGCTTTTTCTATGACATTCCGTCAAGATATAAGTTCACCTGAATTGGGTAATGAGCAAGTTCCTGTAGATAGCTTTATAGCACGATTTGGCCCAATTGATCCCGATGATTTTGAAAGCAATGAATCTGTTTCTCTTACAGTGCAAATGATAAACATTGATGCAGATGATCCAACAGAATATTTTAATATAGTAGCTGAAGATGGTACTGATTTAGGGAGAACTCCTCTTACAGATACACAATGTGGTGATGCAGAATTTATGCTCACTTTTACATCGTCTCAAATCAATGCATGGGCGGCTGATGGCTTTATAGATATAAATTTCTTTCCTAATGTCCCATCTGGATTAAGTGGGGCCCTAGCTATTAATGACGTTTGTTTTGGTGCAGGAACTAGAATCATTTTGAGTTTGGATGTAGCTTTAAGCATACAAGGCTTTATCGATTATAAAGTACAGATCGATGATAATGATCCGATTGCCTTGACATCTGTTAGTGATTATACAGCAACGATTGACGCAGGGGTTCACTTAGTTACCTATTTGGTAACTGACTGCTCAGGCAACATGAGTTCTCAATCATTTAATGTAACAGTTATTGAGGGTACCCCTCCAAATGTAGTCTGTTCACTTGACCAAACGGCAATTTTAACTTCAGGTAATTGTACGTCCGATTTTATTTTACCTGGAGTAATGTCAGTAACTGATAATTGTAACCTTGCTGATACTTTTTTAGTGTCAGTTTCTGGAGCTACTGATTTATCATCTATTTCATTTAACCCGAATATAGAAGAAAGAGTAAACCTTAATCAAGGAATAAATAATCTAGAATATACTGTTTTTGATGGTAGCGGGAATACTTCGACTTGTGTCTTAAATGTAAATGTGCAAGATTTAGAAGCCCCAGTAATTGAATGTAGGGATACATCTTTGGCCATGGCCCACCCATCAGGATTATTGCCACTTATTGTAGATCCAGCATTGGTAGTAACATCAGTTACAGATAATTGTGAAGTTGGAGATTTTCAATTTTCTAATACAGATTTCAATTGTTCGAATATAAACAGCATTGTACCAGTGACCGTCATTGTATCTGATCTTTCAGGTAATACAAGTCAGTGTATATCCAATGTCAGGATTGTTCCCTTTGTACTAGAGCCCATAGCTCAGTCATTAGTTTGTACTGGAGATACATTGAAACTTAATGCTAACGTTCCTTCTATAGATAGTCAGAGTGCTTATACTTTTAATTGGTCAGGACCTAATGGTTTCGATTCAAGTTTAGAAAATCCATTCATTGCAAACTCTACCCCTAATCTATCTGGCACTTATAATTTAGTTGTACTTGGAGCAAATGGCTGTCGTTCTATTGGATCTGTCAATGTGGCTATTGAAGATTTTAATATGCCAATGATTGGAGTAGATAGAGATACAATCTGTGCCGGAGATACCGTGATGTTTGCTGCAACGAATTACCAATCTACAGTTACCTACAAATGGTTTGAGGGTATTGCCCCTGTTGGCGAACAAATTGGGGAAACACAAATCCCTTCATTCAAGTTTAGCCCTACAGGTGATCAAGGATCTTTCTTTGTGATAGCAGAAAATGAAGCATGTGAAACAACTCCTTCTGATCAAATTACTATTACAGTAAATCCAATACCAACATTAAGCGGAAGCCCGATCACACTTCAGATTTGTGAAGGATCATCATTCCGTTTACAGGCTAATCATATTGGCACGAACGCAACATCATACAACTGGACAGGTCCCAATGGATTTACATCAAATGAAGCAAATCCACCTCCTTTCAATAATGCCTCCACAGACTTATCTGGAGACTATGTTCTTACAGTTCTAGAGAATGATTGCCCTTCTCTTCCAAGAGTTACAAAAGTGTTGGTTGACCCTTTCCCTATTACTCCCTCTGTAAATGTGGATGCGATAGTTTGTGAAGGGGAGAATCTTATTCTTTCATTATCTGATACCAGTGCTGGGGGCGAAACCTTAAACTGGTTACTTAATGGGCAGTTTTATCAAGCTGTGGACGGCAACGGACTTATCATACCAAACGCTACTGACTCATTAGAAGGACTATGGCAAGTATATACTCAGACTAGAGGATGCATATCAGATACCTCAAGTGGAGTATTGGTAACAATAGAAAATAAAACTGTAATAAATATCCTCAATGATACTTTACAGTGCACAGGAGATGAAGTCCAATTAATGACGAATGTTCTTCCAGATGCAACTTATGAGTGGTCAGGACCAAACAATTTTAGATCTACTCTTGAGCAACCAATTGCAACAATTGAGCAGGGGATATATAGTGTTACAGTAACTTCAGCTTCTGGGTGCACAAATGTAGCCACTTTGGATGTAACAGGAAGTCCATTGCCTATGGTCATAGATGTGAGCCAAGATATGATTACTGAATGTGTGGATGGAACCAGTATGATAATTGTATCTGCTAGTGTAGGCCCGGATTCAAATTACAGATATGAGTGGTCAGGACCGAATGAATTCATATCTAATAATGATTCACTGATCATAACTAATGCGACGGCAGCTCAATCAGGTACCTATGTCCTAGTGGTAGAAAATGATATTTGTGAGTCGGCAGAACGAGAGATAATCATTGATCTGATAGACATTCCAGAAGTGCCAGTGATTGGAGAAAGCATTAATGCTTGTGTTGGTGAGGAGCTGATATTGACAGTACAAAACCATAACGAGTCAACTGACATGTATGTATGGACTACGCCAATGGGTATGTTTCAGACTGATGTCCCTTCTTTTAGTATTCCTGAGATGGCAATTTCAAATGCAGGGATATATTTGGTGAGAGCTGATGATGATGGATGTATCTCAACTGATTCAGAATTGTTAACTGTTAATGTATTTAGTATTCCTAATGCTCCAGGAGTAAGCAGCAATGGACCGGTATGTGAAGGAGATGATTTGATACTTCAAGCTACTCAGATTCTAGGTGCAGAATATATATGGACAGGCCCGAATGATTTTATCGCATCAGGAGATAGAGTTGTGGTAAGAAATACGGAACCAGCAAATGAAGGAGATTATTCAGTTCGAATTGTGTTAAATGGTTGCCCATCTCTACCAAGTACATTAACAGATATTGAATTCTTGCCCAAACCAGATCAACCTGTAACAGAGGTTACTATATTGGATGTATGTAGAAATGATATGAATGGCGAATTTATGCTATGTATCAATGCCCCACAATACAACCCTAATGGAGAATATCAATGGACAAATCTTACAACTGAAGAAGTCTTAGGTCGAACTTTTGAGAGATGCCTTGTACTTTCTGCAGATAGCCCAATCTTGCTTGGTGAAAACAGAATAGTTGTTAAAGAACTGAATGAGGTATGTATTTCAGAACAGTCTGATGTGATATCATTTGTCTTGTATGAAAATTTAAATGTTGTTGCTGATGGAGGACCAGATGTCATAGCATGTGATATAACTAATGTTGCTTTAGATGCTTCTAACCCAAATCAGGGTACAGGTAGATGGATAGCGTTAGATCCTGATATTAACTTCTCTGATCCAACTGATCCAAAATCTTTAGTATTCGATATTAATCAGGGAGAAAATATTCTGATATGGCAATTAGAAAATGGTGCGTGCATTGGCGATACTGATACAATTTCAGTCACTACTGAATTTTCTATAGTAGCAAATGATGATGAATTACAAACTGCGTATAATACCTCAGTGATATTCTCACCAGACTTAAATGATGATCTTACAGCTGATTATGATATTGAAATTATTAGCCTTCCGAACACAGGAACTCTATCTGTAAACCCAGATGGCTATGAGTATATTCCTCAGAATGGGTTTCTTGGTCCAGTTGAGATTGTATACGAGATATGTAGCGCAGCATGTGAAGATAATTGTGATCGAGCCACAGTGAAAATTAATGTTGGAGACGTGTCTGATTGCTTTGCTCCGAACTTGGTGACTCCAAATGGAGATGGTATTAATGATGCATTTGTAATCCCATGTATAGAATCAGGTCTATATCCCAATAATCAACTATATATCTATAATCAATACGGAGATCAGGTGCTAGATGCTCCGAGTTATAACAACGATTGGCAGGGTCAATACAATGGCAAGGATTTACCAACGGGAACTTACTATTATGTCTTTAGAGCTAACAACCAATTGGCTCCGGAGAAAGGATTTATAATCATAGAAAGGTGATAAGAAAACTATACATATTAACAGTACTCAGCTTATTTATAAGTCTTGTATGTACTGCTCAGCAAGAGCAATTATATACTCAATTTATGTACAACAAATTGGGTCTCAACCCTGCATTTGCAGGTAATCATGAGAATGTAGCAGTCTCTGCTATAGTCCGAAATCAGTGGATAGGGTTTGAAGGAGCTCCAAATACTCAATCTGCAAGTTTGAATATCCCACTAGCCAATCAAAAAATTGGATTGGGACTTAATTTGACAAGAAATACTATTGGTATTTCAGAAAAACAGACAATCGATGCGATGTATTCTTATCGTGTGAACATTGCTGAAAGTGGAACTTTGAGCATTGGTCTACAAGGGTCGGCACGTAGATATCAGATTGATTATACTGATCCAAGGCTAAATGGAATTGTAGATAAGAATTCTGACCCAGCTATTGATGTAAGAAGATTTGATGAAAATGTAATTAATTTTGGCGCTGGAGTTTACTATAATACATCACATTTTTATGTTGGTGTTTCATCACCAAGATTAATGGAGAGAAGTATAAATTTTGCTTCGGAATTAGGATTTTCTAAAGAAGTACGTCATGTTTTGTTCATGATGGGAGGAGCAATAGATTTAAATGATGACTGGGTTATGACGCCTCAGACTATGTTTAGACATACTCAGAATTCACCTTTTGATATAGATTTTAATATAAGTGCGACTTGGCGATCCTATCTGACTGGTGGATTGACTTATAGACACGGTGGTGATTCTAATTCTTTTGCAGAATCCATTGATGTGCTTTTTGGATTCCAAGTAAGTAGGCAGTTCATGATATCTGCAGCATATGATTTTACCTTATCTGAAATTCAAGATCACTCTAGTGGTAGTTTTGAAGTAGGAGTACACTATGTCATCGGTGGAAGAAGAAATCCAGGCGATAATATCAATCCAAGATATTTCTAAGAAATGAGAATACTACAATACAATTTAGCCATAATTCTGATAGCAATATCAGGTATAATAATTGCCCAGCCATCTATGCTCAATGAAGATGCCGTGCGTAATAGTAAAGTATCATCTTATGATGCCATTAATTCAGCACATTTGGATTTTTCTCCAGTTATATATGGAGAAGGGTTAGTGTTTATAGGAAATAAAAAGAAAGGTCAAGTTTTCGATCAAGAGATAAATGAAGCTTACTTTGAGTTAAAGTATTTACCTCTAAATTCGGAATCAGCTTCTATCTCTGATTTCTCTCCAGCTCTTAATATTGATGATGTACATAAAGGGCCTTGTTCTTTTTCACAACAGGATCGAGTAGTGTATTATACAAAAGAAAAAAGGTTTAGGGATGATAGAGACGCTGTTCTCAAAATTCTGAAAGCTTATAAAGATGAAAATGATTGGATCCCAGATGGAGAATTTCCATTTAATTCGGATGAGTTTTCTAACATGCATCCAGCTGTCAGCCCTGATGGATCTTACATGATTTTTTCATCGAATAGAGAAGGTGGAATTGGAGGATATGATCTTTATATTTCGAAGTATGAAAACGGATATTGGAAAGAACCAGAAAATCTGGGGTCAGCCATAAATTCTTTTGGAGATGAGTCTTTTCCTTTTGTTCATGATAATGGAAGTTTAGTATTTTCTTCTGATGGGCGTGGAGGATATGGAAACTTGGATCTTTTTATTTCTCGAAAGGAAAACAATAACATCTGGAAATTGTCCCAAAACCTAGGAGAGCCATTTAATACAAAGGCTGACGACTTTGGAGTTACCGTAGATCAAGAAGGCAAGAGTGGTTACTTCACATCTAATAGGAAAGGAGGAAAGGGCAAAGATGATATATATGAATTTACAGCTATTGAGAATATTTTTAACACAGAAGGATACATACCAGTAAAAGCTGTGGAGAATTTTCAATTTGCAACTTTGATATTAGATAAAGAGACCAAAAATCCGATAGAAAATGCGGAGATTTATGCGATTCCATTTGTAAGTGAAAGTACAGATCTTATCATTTCTAATTTTGATATAAAAAGTATTGATGTCGTTAGTGCAGGAGATGAAATCGTCATGAACCTAAAACCCAAAGAAGGAGCAATGACGCGATATTTGAATATTTCTGATGAAAATGGGAAATCAAATTTTCTTATGGATAGGAAAAGTAGATATTTCATTTTTGCACAGAGAAATGGGTATATATCAGCTCAAACGGCGATCGATGCTGAGAGTATTGTCCCAGAAATTACACTCTTGATGTCAAAAGAAGAACCAAAAGAAGAAACACCTGCTTCTGCTACTTATATCCCTCAGCCTTATACCATAGAGCAGGCACTTGATAGAAGAGAACTAGTAGTTTTTAATGAGATTTATTATGATTACAATAGTGCCACTCTAAAAATTGGTGCAACAAGTGAATTGGACTTATTGTTGGACTATTTACTTAAAAATCCTCAACTCAGAGTTCAACTCTCATCGTACACTGATGCTAGAGGTGAACGAGATTATAATCAGTCATTATCTATTAGAAGAGCTCAATCTGCCAAGTCCTATCTAGTAAGCAGAGGAATTTCAGACTTTAGAGTTGTTGCATCTGGACGAGGTGAAAATAATATCAGAAATCATTGTTCTAATGGTGTGTCCTGTTCTGATACCGAGCACGAATATAATCGTAGAACAGAAGTAGAGATTTTAGAAAATTAGCGTTGTGAGAGTTGCTCATCCTCGATTCTAAGGGACTATGCAATTTGCTTTTCACTATATTTTATGGAATAAAACAACTGATCTATAAATAATATCAAAGTTAATTGGCTCGCTATCCTTGCTTGTACAATTGCAGCTCAAATAATTGATATGGCACCTTCTCTGAACAATGGATGAGTTATCATAACTTAGATGAAGCATTTATTGAGGCAAACTTCAAGTCCACCCTATTCATTGTAAGCATATTCTCTTCTATATTCCTCTATTGGGACTTATCCAATATTTTTTCAAGTTATGGGCGTATATAGCCTAAAAGAAGGAGCTAAATGGGGAATGTTGTTGGGATTAGCTTTTGGGGCCCATATACCCAAGGACATTTTTAGAATAGTGTTTATTCAGGGACATTGGATGGAACAAACAATTTTTTAGGAATATTGACCGGTGCTCTCATATTAGGAGCTTGGGTGAAAAAGAAATAGTTTAGAACCTAGCACTAATAAAAAAGGCTTGAATAATACTATTCAAGCCTTTTTTATTGATTTGTCTTAATCAAGATTAATAGAAAGTTGCTCTATTATCCTTTATTGTAGATTTTTCTCTTAAAGCGTTGATTAATTTGAAGTCCTTTGCCGCTTTTGCTTGAGATGATAGAGACGACTTAAGACCGACTAAACCACTCGGCTCTCCTGCATCGCTATTTTTGATTTTTCTCACAACAAAAACTCCACTATTTCCTAAAATTGGAGAACTTGTACTGCCGGCAGCGAGCTGGGAAGCAGCGCCCATCACTTTTGGCTCATTACCTAATCCTGCTACGAAAACACTATTTAATGAAGCATTAAGAATAGTATCAATTTCGATATTAGCATTGGTAGCTATGACATCAAATCCATTGCCTGAAAGTCCTGATATGTATGCTTTTGCTTTTTTATTGTTCATTACTGCTGCCTCTATGTCAGCTCTTACATCGTCAGCTTTAGCCAATCCAGGAGGAAGTATTTTAGCTAATCCAGCTGCTACATACCTTCTATTATAATATAGTTCATCGTCTGTGTACGTATAGATATCATGTGACAAATCTCCTATTTCAGTGTCACTGCTAAATGCATATTTAACGATATCCCTAGTTACATTACCTGGTCCTAAAAGATCTATACTGTAGTCGTTAGCCTTTAAAGCATTCGATTCCTTCATTTCAAGATTAGCCGTACTATTCACTTTTTCAGTCATGCCATCTAGGTAACTGTATTCTCCCACAAGATCAATCATATTGGTGTACATAGCATCTTGTGTTTCCTTTGTTGGAATGACAGGAACATTGATGTATGCTATCTTATGTTTTGGCGTTCTATTATTATATATCTTGTCATTAATTCTCAAGAGGTGTACTCCAAATTGAGTTCTAACTTTATATAGTCCACCTTCTCTTCCTGATATAAAGCAAACATCGTTAAATGCAGGAACCATTGCTCCTTGAGTAAATGTACCTAGATCACCACCGTTAGCACTATTTGTTACGTCTTCGCTGAAATCACTTGCAAGATTATCAAATGAGGATCCTTTATTCACAGCATCCATAATACTGTCTACAAGAGTATTTGCTCTAATTAGTTGGGTTGGGTTGTTTTCTGTAACTCTGATCAGAATGTGGCTAGCATCTACGGAGTCAGGGATTACTTTTCTTTCAATGAGTTTAACAGCTTGAAGATTTCTTAAAGAAATATATGGCCCATACACTTCACCTTCTGTCATTGTAGGTATCACATCTCTGATTTGCTCCTGTAACTCTTCTGATTTGAGAAAGTAGTTTTGGTAGGTGCCATTATTGCTAAAAGCATAAATGGAATCATTATCTGTAGTTCTAAAATTGGCAATCATTTTGTCCATTTCTTCTCTCCAATAAATACTGTCACGTTTATTTGGAGCAACATCAATAGTTACATATTGCACTACGCGTTCTTCTTCTTTTCGCTCATAATCCTGTGAGTTTTCTTTGATATATGCATTAATATCAGAATCTGTTACATCTACTCCACTTCCATCTATTTCGTCGAAAGGAATTTTTACTACTTCAATGTCCACAGATGTGTTCTGCATTTTGAAAGTCTCTTCGGCCATCCAAGTTGGTGTGTAGAGGCCCTTTTGCACCATGGTATTAATCTTGGTTTGAAGTTGAGTAGAAATAACTTGCTTTTCTTGCTCTGCCCAGTATTGTCTAAACTGTGGAGTTAAGTCTGGGCTATTTGCTTCTATGGCATTCTTTATTTGAGTAAGTTGAGCAATATCAACCTGGCCATTAGGAGTTCGATAATTTTGAAAAATAATTGGACTAAGGCTTTGTCCAAATTGCAATTCCATCAATTCATTTTTTCCAACAGACATACCTAATTCTTCTGCTTCATCTTCCACTATTGTTTTATTCACAAAGTAATCCCACAGTCCTGCTCTTCTCATTAATGGCTCTTGAGCACTGTTGTTGAAAAGTACTCTGTCGGTTAAATCAAAATCTTTGAAATCAATTTTTTTACCATTTACGATACCCATTGTTGTATCTGATACAGCACCTCCACCTCCAGGTCCTTGCGCATCCATTAGAATAAAACTAAGTGTGGCGAGTGCAATGATTACAAACACTATCCACATGTTACTTCTTATCTTTCCTATAAGTGCCATCTATATATTATTATGTATCGTCTAAATTTTAGAGGCGCAAAGGTACTGCCTTCTACACTATTTTCAAATAGGGGTTTGAGATATAAAAAAAAGCTTTTCAAATCACGAAATGCTTTACCTCTTTTCTTCATTTATAAGATCTTCCATTTCTAACATTGAATTGTGTAATATTCTATTTCTGGAGGAATTTTCTTATCTAAGAAAAATGAATATCATATCATGGAATTGCAATATGGCTTTTCGAAATAAGTGCGAAAAGGTGCTAAAACTTAAACCTGATTTATTAGTAATTCAAGAGTGTGAGAATCAAGAAAAACTCAAAAATGCTCTAGATAATATGGATTATAATGATATTCTATGGCACGGTCAGAATCCTCATAAAGGAGTTGCAGCAATTTCGTTTAATGATGTAAAACTGTCTTTAAAGAGTGGCTATAGTGAGGAATTTCAATATATTATACCATTAGAGCTTAAGAGCAAGAAAAGACTTTTAAATCTCTTTCACATTTGGGCTATGCCACACATAACAAATAGAAAAAAAGATTACATAGGCCAAATATGGGGAGCTCTCAATTATTTTTCTGAATTCTTAAAAGAGGATTCAATATGGATTGGGGATTTTAATAGCAACGCAATTTGGGACAAGAAAAAAAGAATTGGAAACCATACAGATGTTGTCAATAGACTTGAAGAATATAAAATCAGAAGCCTTTATCATCAACAGACCAGAGAAATGCAAGGACAAGAATTAGAACCTACCCTATATCTTTTGAAAAAAATGCATAAACCTTATCATATGGATTTCTGCTTTCTCAGTGATAATTTAATAAACGAAAACACTAAAATAAGTATAGGTGACTATGATGATTGGATAAGTCTGAGTGATCATATGCCAATATTTATCAAAAGTATAAATGGATGAAGTAAAAGATTCTGTTTTCTTTCTTGGCACCCAATACAACTTTTCTGCCTTTTTGGCACTTGGCATTCTCTTCTTTCTGCCATTGTGACGCATTTGATTAAACGTTTCACTTTTGGAGTATCTTTTGATCTAGAACATTCATCATTGGAAAAGAAAAAGATATTTAAATATGACCTACGATAATTTCACTGTAAAAGCACAAGAGTCAATTCTTAAGGCTCAACAATTAGCAGGGAGTTTGGACCAACAATCAGTAGATACTGTACATCTTATAAAAGGCGTGATAGAGACTGACGAGGAGTTGACTGATTTTTTATTTAAAAAGATGGGTGTTAACACTATAAGTCTCAAAAAGAACTTGAACAAAGCAATTGAATCTTTTCCTAAAGTAGAGGGTACTGATAAACAATACCTAACAAATGATTCAAATGCTGCACTTAGTAGAGCCAAGAAATTGATAAAAGAATTTGAAGATGATTTCATATCTGTAGAAATAGTGTTGCTTTCTATTCTTAAAGGAAAAGATAAAGCAGCAAGAATATTAAAGGATGAGGGAGCCACTGAAAAAGGAATGAAAATGGCTATTCAGGAATTGAGAAAAGGAAGAAAAGTAACTGACCAACAAGGCGATAATCAATATAATGCCTTGAAGAAGTTTGCCATTAATCTGAATCAGAGAGTAATGGATGGAAAGCTCGATCCCATCATTGGAAGAGATGAAGAAATCAGAAGAATACTTCACATTCTTTCTAGAAGGAAGAAAAACAATCCCATTTTAATAGGTGAAGCAGGTGTAGGAAAAACAGCTATAGTAGAAGGTTTAGCCTGGAGAATAGTCAATCAAGATGTACCAGAAAGACTGCAAAGCAAGCAAATTTTTTCTTTAGACATCTCGGCCCTTATTGCAGGAGCGAAGTATAAAGGAGAATTCGAAGAGAGATTAAAGGCTGTAGTGAAAGAAGTAAATAGCAGTAATGGTGAGATCATCTTATTTGTAGATGAAATACACACTCTCATTGGAGCAGGAGGTGGTAACGGAGCCATGGATGCCGCTAATATTCTAAAACCGGCATTGGCAAGAGGTGAGTTGAGAACCATAGGTGCTACGACTTTTGATGAATACCAGAAGTATTTTGAAAAAGATAAGGCATTAGTCAGAAGATTTCAGACTGTATTTATAGATGAGCCTAGTGTAGAAGATAGCATTTCCATATTAAGAGGAATTCAAGATAAATATGAAGTGTATCATAAGATTGATGTTCTAGATGAAGCATTGGTTGCTGCAGCTGAGTTGTCACATCGATATATCACAGAAAGAAGATTACCCGATAAGGCAATTGACCTCATCGATGAGGCAGCTGCTAAATTGAGGTTAGAACTGGATAGTGTGCCAGAGGAGATTGATGAATTGGAGCGAAAAGTAAGGCAACTAGAGATTGAAAAAGAAGGGATAAAAAGAGAAAAAAATGAAAAGAAACTCAAAAGAATACAAGAGCAAATAGCTAATGCTAAGCAAACTCTAGATTCACGTACTGCAGCTTGGAAAAATGAGAAAGAGATTGTAGATAATATGCAAGCCATCAAAAAAGTGATGGAAGATTTAGAATATGAAGCGGAGAAAGCAGAAAGAGAAGGGGATTTTGAAAAAGTAGCGAAGATTAAGTATGGCGACATTAAAGAAAAAGAAACACAGCTAAAGGCTGAAGAGGTTAAACTGTCGAAATTGCCAGAAGAAGATCGATTTACAAATGAAGAGGTAAATGGTGACGATATAGCAGAAGTGGTATCTAAATGGACTGGAATACCCGTGACTAAAATGCTGCAAAGTGAGAAAGAAAAATTACTGAATCTAGAAGATGTAATTGGTAAAAGACTAATAGGCCAAAAAGAAGCTGTAGTCGCAGTGAGTGATGCAATAAGAAGAAGTAGGGCTGGGCTTCAAGATGCAAATAAACCTATTGGCTCCTTTATCTTCTTAGGGCCTACAGGAGTAGGAAAAACAGAATT
>Ga0055584_100002939_pt1 | contig 16868 bp, 10 predicted proteins | sample OSDHelmetaG_FD_58716 | JGI IMG/M metagenome (GOLD analysis project Ga0055584, IMG submission 58716) | Pelagic marine sediment microbial communities from the LTER site Helgoland, North Sea, for post-phytoplankton bloom and carbon turnover... | ecosystem: Environmental > Aquatic > Marine >... | reverse complement strand
CGACGACGACGACGACGCAGCCGACGACGACGACGCAGCCGACGACGACGACGCAGCCGACCCGGTCGAGCTGGCGAACCCCCTGGAGTGGGCCGCCACCAACGGGGTCGTCGAAGGAACGATGACGGTTCAGTTCGCCGAGAACGAGATCTTCATCAACGACCCCGACACGCTGGCGGTCTCGTCGGTCACGGTGAACACCCGCACCTACGACGGCACGATCCCGGGGCCGACGATCCGCCTCGCCGTCGGCGACCGCATGGACTTCGACCTCGTCAACGACTTGCCCGTCAACGAAGACGACGGCGAGCCGATCACGAACCACAACTTCCCGCACCGCATCAACTCGACGAACTTCCACACGCACGGGCTGCACGTGGATCCCACGGGCGACGGGGACAACGTGATCCGGGAGATCGAGCCGCAGACGACCCGCGGGGTAGCCATGGACATCCCCGCCAACCACAACCCGGGGTCCTTCTGGTACCACGGGCACAAGCACGGGGCGAACGTCGTCCAGTTCCTGTCGGGCATGACCGGCATGATCGTCATCGAAGGCGATCTGGACGCCGTCCCCGAGATCGCCGCGGCCGAAGAGAAGATGCTCGTCATCAACGAGCTCGGCCTCGACGCGGCCGGCGAGGTCCCGCCCGTCAACGAGAACGCCAACGGCCCCGGCGACGTCTTCGCCATCACCCAGACGCTCTACCCCGTCTCCGGCGTCGTGAACCCGGTCATCCGCATGGCCCCCGGCGAGGTGCAGCGCTGGCGCATCGTCAACGCGACGCTGGGTCAGTTCCTGAACCTCAGCCTCGCCGACCACGATCTCAACGTGCTCGCCTGGGACGGCGTGGCGCTGGCCGCGGCCGCCGCCGAGGACGACGTCCGGCTCTCACCGGGCAACCGCGTGGACGTGCTGGTCCAGGCCGGCGCCGCCGGCACCTACAGGCTCTCGGCGCCCCTGGGCGGCGCTCCGGGACCGGGCAACGACCAGGTCTTCGCCACGGTCGTCGTCGAGGGCGACGCGCGGGCCATGAGCCTGCCCGCGACGCTGCCCACGCCCGACGCGCTGCTCCCCGACGCGTCGACCGACCTGCCCGACGACACCCGCACCTCGGTGATGTCCGTCGGGGAGCCCGGCGAGCTCAACGGCTTCTTGATCGACGGCTCCCCGTTCCAGCACGGCTGCTCCAACCACCTCCTGCAGCGCGGCGACCTGGTCGAGTGGACCGTCAGCAACACCTCGGGCATCCCCCACCCGTTTCACATCCACACCAACGCGTTCCAGGTCATCGAGGCCCCCGGCCAGGGCCTGGATCTGCCCGTCTGGCGCGACGTCATCGAGGTGCCGGGCAACAGCTCGGTGACCTTCCGGATGCGCATGGACGACTTCGTGGGCGCCATCGTCCTGCACTGCCACATCATCACCCACGAGGATCTGGGGATGATGCAGAACGTCACCATCGTGGACGACACGATCGACCCGTCCGACGTCGTGACCGACCCCGGCATCGACGCCGACGACCCGAGCACCGCGAACCCCGCCGTGCCCGGCTACTACGTCTCGTCCAACTTCACGGTCTGCGAGTAGGCGCCAGGCGCCCCGGTCAGCCGGCAGCCCGCGCCGCCAGCTCCGCCCGAATCGTCGCCGCCGCCGCCTCGTAGCTCTTCTCGGTGCCGGCGACGATGACGCCTTCGATCTTCCGGCCGATGAGTCGGACCTTGACGGTGCAGTCGCCCTCGATGACGCGCTCACACCCCGCGCCGGTCGCCACTACCCGGGTGGTCCCGCTCGTCTGGACCTTCCCGCCGCCAAACGCCGGGTGGACCTCCCACCGCTGCGCCCCGTCGCTCACCTGGGTCCACGAACGCTGCTCGTAGTCCATGCGCTCGACGCCCAGGGCCTTGCCCATGAAGCCCGGCAGGGGCTCGCGCCCCAGGCAACGCACCCGGCGGTGCAGGACCCCGTCGATGACGTCGTTCTGCAGGACCGTGCTGTCCAGTCCGGCGGCGTCGAGCAACCGCTGGTTGAACGCGTCGTCGTCGAGCAGGGCGAGCAGCTCGGCGGGCGAGCAAGCAAAGGCGTGGCGGATGTTCAGCTTCATGCCGGCAGTCTACGACGGAGCCGGCGCCGTCTTTCAGAACACCCCGACCACGCTCAGGGACAGCCCCGGCACGACCTTGCCGTCGTGGGACGTGATGCTCGGCGCACCGCCGGCGTGCAGCAGCCGGAACGTGGAGCGCTTGTTCTGGGCGCTGAAGTAGCCCGCGTCCGCGTCGCGGTTGCGGCGCAACCACTCCTGGGCCGTCTGGTCGTCGACGATGAGTCGGAAGATGTCGAGGCCCAGCAGGAACGCGCCGTTGAGCACCAGGGGCGTGCCCAGGGAGCTGGAGCTGCCGATGCCGCCTCCGCTGCCCGCCATGAGCACGATGCCCAGGCCCAGGAACGTCCCGTCGGCCGCCAACCCGATGGCCCGGTTCATGGCCACCCGCCGCAGCCGCGCGGCCTCGGCCTCGCGGATCAACCGCCGCTCGGCGTCGCCGGCGCCCGCGTAGTTGCTCTTCATGCCGTTCCAGGCCCGCACGGTGCCGTCGGCCCCGGTGCCCGCGGACACGAGCGAAGCGACCCCCATGGACGTCAGCACGATGCCCATGAACACGGCGCTCTGGCCCTGGTTGCCGTTGCCCAGCAGGCTGAACTGATACACGCCGCCGACGAGGCTCGCGGTACCGAAGGTCGCCGTCGCCACGTGGCTGCCCAGGTGCAGCGCGAAGTAGCGGTTGGCCAGGTCGATGTCCTCGTCCTCCACCAGCGCGCCGTCGGCGTGGGCGGCCGGGGCCAGCAGGCAGGTCAGCAGCGCCGTCAGGGCAAGGAGCAAGGGGAATCGGGGGCGGGAGGGCATCTGCATCAGGTTTGGTGCCCGCTGCCGACCGGTCAAGGCCTGACGCCTCGCCCCCGCCGAATTGCCCGGTCGAGCCCGGGCGTCCCGTAGCGCAGGGACGGCGGAGGCGGCATTCTCCGCCCATGACGGTCCGCCGCAAGCGCAACCGCCGCAGCGAAAGCATCCTGATTCTGGGGCTTGGCGGCGTCGGCTTCTACCTCGCCAAGCGCCTCAGCCACGAGGGCTACGAGATCACGATCATCGAGTCGGACCCGGAGAAGATCCGGCACGCCGACGGCGAGATCGACGGCCGGCTCATCCGCGGCGACGCCTTGTCCTTTGACACCTGGCGCGAGGCCCGCGCCGAGGGCATGGACTTCCTCATCGCCGCCACGGACAACGACGCCGTCAACCTGCTCGCCTGCCAGATCGCCGAGCGCTGCGGCGTGAAGCGCAAGATCGCCCGGATCCGCAACGTGGCGTTGTGGGAGCCCGACGCCCTGCTGAAGAAGGCCGACGTGCACGTCGACCTCGTCATCCGCCCCTTCGAGCTGACCGCGCGGGAGATCGCCCGGCTTTTGAAGATGCGCAGCGGCGAGGTCGTCATCGACGTGGGCGACGGGCAGATGGCGGTCGTGGCCGTCGAAGTCAAACCTGGCGGAGACCTGGACGGCGCCACCCTGCGCGAGCTCGCGCAACGCTTCGAAGGCTTCGACTTCCGCGTCGTCGCCATCACCCGGGGCATCCAGACCATCGTCCCCGGCGGCGACGCCACCCTGCAGGCCAACGACCACATCTTCATCCTCGGGCGCGCCGACTCGCTCGGCCCCCTGACCGCCCTGGCCGGCGTGAGCGCGAACCAGCGCCACCGCGTGATGGTCGTCGGCGGCGGACTCATCGGCCGGCGCGTCGCCGAGCTGCTGGAGGGGGTCTACCCGGTCACCCTCCTCGAGCGGAACGAAGCCAAGGCCGAGGAGCTGTCCCACCTTCTCAAGAAGACGACCGTCCTGTGTGGCGACGGCTCCGACGCCGCGACCCTCAAGCAGGCGGGCCTGCTGGAGATGGACGAGATCGTGACGGCCACGGCCGACAACGAGACCAACATCATGACGTCGGTGCTGGCCAAGCACCTGTTCCAGAGCCGCTCCGGCGTCGACGGCGCCGCCGGCAAGACCATCGCGCTGGTCTACCGCGAGCAGTACCAGGTGCTCGCCTCGACCATGGGCTCCGACGTCGTCCTGAACCCCAAGCTCCTCGCCGGCAACCGCATCCTCAAGTACGTGCGCCGCGGCCGGCTCCTGTCCGTCGCGCACCTCCACGGCTGCGACGCCGAAGTGGTCGAGATCGTCGCCGAGCCCGGCTCCCCCATCACCCGCAAGCCCCTCATGGAGCTCAACGGCATGAAGGACCGCATCATCATCGGCGGCGTCCACCGCGGCGGGCGCTGGCTCGTCGCCGTCGGCTCCACGCACATCGCCGCGGGCGACCGGGTGGTCTGCATCTGCGGGTCCCAGTGGCTGCCGGACCTGCAGAAGCTGTTCCGGGCGTGACGTCGCCATGAAGTGGCGACCCATCGCCCACGTCTTCGGGCTGCTGTTGCTGGTGACCGCCGGCGCGATGGTCTTCCCCGCCGTCTGCTCGTTGCTCTACGGCGAGGACGACTTCGCCGCCATCGCCATCTCGGCGCTCATCACGGCGGGGGCCGGGTTCCCCCTGTGGTTCCTCTTCCGCCGCGACCAGGACCTGGACACCCGCGAGGCCCTCTTCATCGCCGCGTTCGGCTGGGTGGCCATCAGCGCCGTCTCCGCGCTTCCGTTCATGCTGCACGGGTCCATCCCCTCGTTCACCGACGCCTTCTTCGAGATGATGTCGGGCTACACGACGACCGGCGCGACCATCCTGACCGACATCGAGGCGGTCCCCCACGGGCTGCTGTTCTGGCGGTCCGAGACCCACCTGCTGGGCGGCATGGGCTTCCTGACGCTGGCGGTGCTGTTCCTCCCCCACGGCATGGGCGGGCTGCGCATCTTCCGAGCCGAGTCGAGCCCCGGGCAGGTGCTGACGAAGGAGAAGTTCCTGCCGCGCAACCGGGACGCCCTGCTGTGGTTGTGGGGCATCTACATCGCGCTGAACGTCGTGCAGACGGCCCTGTTGGCCGTCGGTGGCATGGACTTGTTCGACTCGATCCTGACGGCGTTCGGCACCGTCTCGACGTCGGGCTACTCGCCCAAGAACGCGAGCATCGGCCACTACGGCTCGGCCTACTTCGACTGGGTCATCACCCTGTTCATGTTCCTGGGCGGCGTGACCTTCATGCTCTTCTACTTCGGGCTCAAGGGGGACTGGCGCGCGGTCGCCCGCAACACCGAGTTCCGCTGGTACGCCGCCCTGACGGCCGCGTTCTGCGGAATCGTCGCGTGGATCCTCTACCGCAACGGGGACTACGGATTCGCCGACTCCCTGCGCTACGCCTGCTTCCAGGTCGTGTCCCTGCTCACGACGACCGGCTTCTCCACCGCCGACTACGAGCAGTGGCCCCAGCAGGCCCAGATGTTCCTGTACGCGGTGTGCTTCCTGGGCGCCTGCGCCGGCTCGACCACCAGCGGCATCAAGGTCATCCACTACATCGTCATCTGCAAATTCCTGGTGGGCGCCGTCAAGAAGATCTTCTTCCAGCCGCTGACGGTCCTGTCGGTCCGCGTGAACGGCCGGGCCCTGGACCAGGAGGTCATCTACCTCTCCCTGGCCTACTTCATCGTGAACATCTTCTTGATCTACGGCGGCGCCTGCGTCGTGTCCCTCATGGACAACGTCACCATCGAGACCGCGGTCAGCTCCGTGATCGCGTCGTTGATGAACATCGGCCCCGGCTTCGGCGACATCGGCCCGACCGAGAACTTCGCCCACCTCACGCCGGGCACGAAGTGGTTCTTGTCCTGGACGATGCTCGTGGGCCGCCTCGAGATGTTCTCGGCGCTGGTGATCTTCTACCCGTCGTTCTGGAAGCGCTGATCCCGGGTCGATCCCGGCTCGGCTACCCTGGCGCCGCTGAACACGCTGGAGTTGAGATGAGCCTGTCCGAGACCCTGTTGTCCGATCCCTCCATCCGCAAGCAGATGGTCGACGCCGCCACGTCGGTCCTCGAAGCCGAAGTGTCCGACAAGCGCGGCATCACCGGCATCGCCGTCAAAGGCGGCTTCAAGGTGGTCAAGGGCGTCAAGCCGGGGATCATTCCCCTGACCATCAACGACCTGCTCCCCGAGTTCGTCAAGGCGGTCGAGCCCTTCTACGACCAGTGGAAGGCCAACCCCGGCGGCCGCACCGTGCGCGAGCACTTCGTCTCCAACGGCCCCCAGGTCGCCGACGCGCTGCTCGCCATCACCGACGGCCGCGCCAGCAAGTCCACGCACCGCACCCTGGTCAAGGCGTACGGAAAGCTGCGGCCCATGGGCAAGGGGCACGTGACCTCGGCGATGCCCCGCGTGGGCGAGCTCATCGCGCGCTTCGCGGGCTGAGCGACCTGGGCAGCAAGGCCCGGTTCGAGCTGCGCGACGTCCGCCTGGGCGTCGTCGTCGTCGTCGTGCTGGGCGCGCTGTCCTGGTTCGGGGCGCGCCTGGACGGCCCCATTCGCCCGCCGCCCCTGCTCCGCGGCCAGCTCATCGCGGCCGACTCGGACCCGCCGCCCTTCGAAGCCGGCGACCGCGCGTGCGCCGGCTCCCTGGTGCGACGCGGCGCCCAGCGCTGGGTGCTGTGCCCCCTGGACGACGGCTGGCTCGCGCTGCGCCTGGACACGGAGCTGACCGCGCCGCTCACCCGGCGTTCCCGGCTGGGCGGTGCGTTGCGGCCGGACCGCGGAATCGCGGTGTTTCCCGCCGAAGATGGCTGGCGCTGGTCCAACCGCCGCCGGCACCTGAGGGTGGAGGGGGCCTTGCTGTTCTACGGCCACGAGCGCTGGACCCCCGACGCGGCGACCGCGGACCCGGGCTTCGCCGACGCACTCCGCGACGCCGTCAGCCCCTGAGGGGCCGCCCGGCGGCTCGCTCCGTCAGTCCTGGAGCCGCGACAGCTTGAACTCGACCCGCCGGTTGGCGATGCGGCCGGCTTCGCTGTCGTTGGACGCGATGGGGCGGGTCTCGCCGTAGCCGACGGCGCGCAGCCGGTCGGCGTCCACGCCCCGGTCGATGAGGTACTCGCGCACCGTGACCACGCGGCCCTGGGACAGCTGCATGTTGTAGTCGTCGTCGCCCTCGGAGCTCGCGTGGCCGCCGATCTCGACGGCCAGGTCCGGGTAGCGAACGAGCACCCGGGCGGCCTTGTCGAGCACCGGCCGGGCCGTGCGCTTGAGGCGGTCGCTGTTCACCTGGAACTGGATGGCGGGGATGGCGCCGGCGAACTCGGCCAGGTCGTCGGGGATCTGGTCCGGGCAGCCGTCGTCGTCGAGGTAGGAGTTGAAGTTCTCCGCCGCGTTGGGGCAGGCGTCCTCGGCGTCCAGCCAGCCGTCCTGGTCGTTGTCGAGCTCGGGGCAGCCGTCGTTGTCCTCAAACCCGTCTTCGTCCTCGGCCCGGGACGGGCACTGATCGCGCTCGTCGGTCATGCCGTCGCCGTCGTTGTCGAGGTCCGGGCAGCCGTCCTCGTCCTCGAAGCCATCCTTGTCCTCGGGGTCCGACACACACTGGTCGACGTCGTCGGTGATGCCGTCGCCGTCGTTGTCGTCGTCGGGGCAGCCGTCCTCGTCCTCGAAGCCGTCCTTGTCCTCGGGCTCGTCGACGCACTTGTCGTTGCGGTTGTTGATGCCGTCGCGGTCCTTGTCGGGGCCCGTGCCGCCGCCGAAGAGCACGAACACCCCGCCACCCAGCTCGACGTGGTGGAACGTCCCGTGCCAGCGCAGGGGAATCGCCTGGTTCGTGACCGGGTCCCGCTCGATCTCGAGCGTCGGCACCCCGTCGTCGGCGTCGGCGGGGCCCACCGACACCTTGTAGCGCGCGTCCAGCCGCACCCCCACGCCGAAGCCCGTGGGGCCCGTCGTGTTCTCGTACAGCAGGAACTTCACGCCGCCGCCGGCGTCGATGAGGAAGTCCCCGTCGGCACTGCGGTAGCTGATGTAGTTGGTCTCGTCGAGCCGCTCGGAGTCCGGGTACGGGTCGCGGTAGACGCGGTCGAAGTCCGCCGGGCCGTTGCCCGCGGCGTAGGTCGGCCGGATGTTGAAGTGCTGGAACCCGGCGCCCACGGCGAAGTACGGAATGACGTACGGGAACGGCAGGTGGAAGACGGCGTCGAAGTGCGAGTTGACGTACCAGGCGTCGCGCAACGTATCGAAGGTGCGCGTCTGCCCCACGCCCACGGTCGCCTCAAAGGCGATCCACTCGGTGAAGTTGATCCCGATCCGGCCGCCGCCCAGGCCCATGTCCTTGAGGTTCTCCAGCTTGACCGTCTGGTCGCTGGTGAACCCACCCCGGGACATGAAGGCGTAGTAGGACCCGAACGCGTCCGCTTCCACGGAACGCGGAATCATCTGGGCCGAGGCCGCAGCGGGGACGAACAGGCAGAGGAGCAGCAGGCGCAACATCATGGCGTCGGGAGGATAGCGCGGCGGGGATCCCGGCGGCGTTGCGGGGGTGTGGTGAGGCCCGTGTTCAGCGGGCCCACCGTGGGCCGGAGTCGGCGAGGACGTCATCGGGGCCGTCGGCGTCGGGGTTGGCGCTCGCAGGGATCAGAGCTTGAGATCGTCGAAGTCGAAGTCGAGGTCGTCGGGCTTCTCTTCCTTCTTCTTCTTGCGCCCGAAGAGCCCACCGAATACGCCGCCGGACTCCTCCTTGCCCTTGCCCTTGCCCGACGAGCTCTTGGTCAGAGCGTCCGCCGCGCGGTAGTCGCGCACGGCTTCGGGGTCGTCGGGCTTGATCTGCAGGGACTTCCGCAGGAACGCCTTGGCGCGCTTGCCGTCGCCGTTGACGATGGCCGCCTTGCCTCGCAGGTGCCACGGCTTGCTGGCTCCCGGCTTCATGTCCGTGGCCTGCTTGAGCAGGTCCTGGGCGCGCTCGGGGCTCGTCCGCGCCTTGGCCAGCGCGAAGCCCAGGTACGCCAGGTACTCCGCCTCTTCGCCGAACATGGACACGGCCGCTTCGAAGCGCTCGATCGCCTGGGCCGTGCGGCCGTTGTTCAGGAGCCGCAGCCCCTGCTTGAACTCGCCTTCGGCGCCCAGGATCTGCTGGACCCGCTCCATGGCGAGGTCGTCCTCGTCCTTCTCGCCGTGGACGTGCTTGCGCGTGTACTTGTCCCGCGCATCGGCGTCCGAGAGGATCTCGTAGGCCTCGGAGTACTTGGCGAACAGGGCCTCGGCCAGCACCGAAAACGCGGGCGGTTCGTCCAGCAGCGCGTCGGGGTGGTAGCGCTTGGCCATCTGGAAGTAGGCCTTCTTGATGGAGCCGACGGGCGCGTCGACGGGGACGCCGAAACACTCGTAGTAGTGGTCTTCCTTGAACTTGTTGAGCTGCGCTCGAAGAACGCGGATGCGCTCCTTGTCCTTGGTCGACAGCCGGGTCCAATGCTCCAGCGGGATCGCGGGGCCGGCGCCCTTGGGCGGGGCGTCGTCGGACACCGGGGGCGCGGGCTTCGGCTTGGCCACCGGTTCGGGCTCGGGGGCCGGCGCCGCCTCCATGCCGATGTCCGTCGAGACCTCGTCGGGGCTGCTCAGGCGAGAGCTGTAGCCGCCGGACCGGCGACCTCCCCGCGGCGGCGCGGCCTTCGGCGGACGCGACCGGGGAGGAGTCGGGGGGGACCCGCCGAGATCGACGCCGTCGAACAGATCGCCGAGGCCTTCGGTCTGGGTGGGGACCCGGGGACCGGGGCCGCCGACGGCCTTCATCTCCTGGCTGATGGAGTCCGCGTGGCCGATGCCGACGCCCACCTGCACGGGACCGGTGGCGGTGTGGGCGACCTCTTCGCGGCCGGCCTTGGCGGCGTAGCCCGTCCGCGACACGGCGCCCGGTTCGCGGCGGCGGAAGCTGATGGCCGACCAGTCGATGGGGCCGTCCTGTTGCTCGGGCTCGGGCGGCGGCGGCGGCCGTGCCGGCGCGGCCGGCGGCGGGTTGTCGAGCGCGTCGAGGTCGTCGAGCAGGTCCATCAGGTCGTCGTCGTTGGACCGGGCGGCTTCGGGAGCGGCGGCGGCCTGGGCCTCGACGGCCTGGACCATGCCCATGCGCAGCAGGGTGAAGAGCAGACGGGAGGCGTGGTCGGGCGAGAGCGAGGTGACCTTGAGGATCTCGGACACCGTCCGGCTGCCGTCCAGGGACTTGTAGAACTGGTTCTGGGCGGGCTGGAACTCGAACCCCTCGACGGGGAACGGCGGCGGCTTGACCCGCTTGACCGGGAGGTCCCGGTAGGGGCCGAGCAGCGCCTGCACCATCTCGATGGCCATGCGCTTCTCGACGCCCTTCAGCAGCGCGCCCCCCAGGCCGATCTCCAGCAGCGCGTCGGGCGGCTGCTCGTCGACGGACTCGAACACGACCTGCCACGTGCCGTCTTCCCAGGAGAAGCACTGGACCAGCAGCAGCATCGCCCACAGGTTCATCTCGTGGACGAGCTGCGGGATCGGCAACACCCGGTCTCGCATGATCACGGCCGCCTCGGACAGCCGCTCGGCTTCGGCGAGCCGTCGGATCGTGTCGGCCATCGACTGCTGGACCTTCTGCCGCCGCACCAGCATCGAGCCCAGGGACTCAAAGGGGTTCGACGTCGCCAACGCCACCAGCGCCCCATCCCGGAAGTAGAAGTCGCGGCAGGTGTCGGCCCGCTCCAGCCGGAGGAAGGCAGGGTGAGGGGCGCGCGCCGCCAGGACCACCAGGTCCACGAGCGGAAGCTCCCCGATCGAACCCTCTTGCAGCACCCGTGCGCTCATCCAGTCCCTTTCCGGCAGGAGCCGATCTGCAGTCTCTCAGGCCCCGGCCCCCGTTGCCACCCGGCTCCGAAGAGCTTGAGACCCCGCCTGGATGAGCCGGCGGGCCGCATCCAGCTGGACCCCCAGCTCCTGGGGCGAGCGCCCCAGGCCCGCGGCGACGGCCTCGGCGTCCTCGGAATCGAGCCGGAACCAGCGCTCGGCGCGGCCCGAACGCAGGCGGAGTTGGGCTTCGACCCGGCGCAGCAGGAGCCAGGCCTCGGTGAGGGCGGACGGGTCGGGGACGAGCTCGGGCAGCAGGGAGATCGCGAGCAGCGGGTCGGCGGCGGCCGTCGCCGGGTGGCCGGGCGGCCGGGTGGCCTGGGCGCAGGCGACGGCGAACTCCAGGTCGACGATTCCCCCGGGGCCCAGCTTCAGGTGCTGGCCCGACGCCGGCGCAGGCCCCAGGGCGGCCAGCTGCCGGGCCCGCATGTCCTGGGCCTCGGCCACCAGGGCCGCCGCGTCGGGCGCGAGCCGGGCGACCGCGAGCGCGTCGTCGAGCGCGGCCGCGAACGCCGGCGGCGCCCCCAGGACCGAGGCCCGACACAAGGCGATGCGCTCGAAGGGGTGGGCGCGGCGGGCGTAGTAGGCCCGCAAGCCGTCGAGCGTGACGACCACCGGGCCCGAGGCGCCGTCGGGGCGCAGCCGCAGATCGACTTCGTAGCAGCTGCCCTCGCGGGTCGGCGCCGACAGGGTGGTCACCAGGCGCTGGGCCCAGCGGGTGGCCCACGTCGTGGGGTCCAGGGGCCGGGCGCCGTCCGAGGGCTCGCCCGGCGCGTCGCCGTAGACGAAGGCCAGATCGACGTCGGAGCCGTAGCTCATCCACCCCGACCCCACGGACCCCAGGCCGAGGACCGCGAAGGGTCGCGGGCCGTCGCGGCCGGGCAGCTCCCCGTGGCGATCGACCATGCGGCGACGCGCTTGATCCGCCGCCGCGCGCACCAGGGTCGTCGCGAGCTCGCGCAGCCACGGGCCCGGCAAGCCGTGGTCGGGCAGGGCGTCGGCGAGGTCGGCGAGGCCGATGCGCAACAGCTCCGTGCTGTGGAAGGTCCGCATGGCGAGCATCGCGTCGTCGGGGCTGAGCGCCGCCAGGACGGGGGCCAGCTCGGCGTCGAGGTCGGCGGCGGACCGAGGCGGCCGCTCCCCTCCCCGGCCGCGGAGCACGAGCGCATCGAGCAGCTCGGGGTGCGAGAGCAGCAACTCCGACAGGTAGGCCGACGAAGCGAACAGGCGGACGAGCGTGTCGACGACGGCGTCGTTGCCGGCCAACAGGCTGTAGGTCGTGCCCCGCGCCCCGACCCGGCCGACGAACTGCTCCAGGCGGGACAGGGCGGTCTGGGGGGCGACGCTGGCGCCGGCGGCCTGCAGCAGGCGCGGCGCCACCTGCTCGAACTTGCGCCACGCGGCGGGGCTCATGCGGTCGCGCCCGCCAACGCGGGCCAGCGCGTCCAGATGGCGGGCCGCGGTGGGGGCGTCGGTGAACCCCAGCTCGCTCAGGGCGGCGAGGCGCTCGTCGCCGGTCGCAAAGGGGTCCAGGGCCGGGGCTTCGCCTCCGCCGTCGCGGACCATCAGCCCTTCCCACGCGGCCTCGATGCGGCTTCGGGCCGCCGCGAGGTCGTCGGAGAGCGCCTCGGCCGAGCGGTCCAGGGCCCCCGCGATGCGGGCCCAGGCGGCGGCGTCGGCGGCGGCGGGCAGGCGCTGGGTCTGGGCTTCCTGCCACCACTGCACCCGGTGCTCGACGGCCCGCAGCAAGCAGTAGTCCGCGGCCAGTTGGACCGAGTCGATGGCCTCGGGGAGGGCGCCGGCTTCGACCAGGGCGGTCAGCGCGCCCAGCGTCGAGCGCACGCGCAAGGTCGGATCCCGGCCTGCCGACACGAGCTGGTGGGCCTGGACGAGGAACTCGACTTCGCGGATTCCGCCGGGACCGCGCTTGAGGTCGTCCTGCAGCTCCGCCGCCCGGGACGCCGCGGCGATGCGGTCGCGCATGGCCGCGAGGTCGTCCAGCGTCGCGAAGTCCATGGAGCGCCGGAACCGGAAGGGCTCCAGCAGCTCCAGGAGGTCGTTCCCCAACCGAAAATCCCCGGCGCACGGTCGGGCCTTGAGCCAGGCGGCGCGCTCCCAGGTGCGCCCCCACGACAGGTAGTAGAGCTCGGCGGCGGCGATGGGCAGCGTCGGGGGCCCCGCCGCGCCGTCGGGGCGCAGGTTGAGGTCGACGCGGAAGCAGAGGCCGTCAGGCGTGGGCTCGGCCAGCGTGGCGGCAAACGCGGCGGCCACCCGGTCGCACCAGCGCCGCGCCGAAATCGGCTTGCCCCCGTCGGTCTGGCCGCGGGGCTCCGCCGTGATCAGGATCAGGTCGATGTCCGAGCTGTAGTTCAGCTCGCCGGCGCCGTGCTTGCCCAGCGCCATCACCACGAAGCCCTCGCCCGGCGCCCACCCGTCGGGGCGCCCGGCCCGCGCCGAGACGCGGGCGTCGGCGTGGCGCAGCGCCGCTTCACACAGGGCGTCGGCGAGCTCCGACAACCGCGCGCAGACGTCGGAGACCGCCTCGACGCCGCCATCGAGATCCTGCAGCACCAGCCGCGCCACCTCTCGGTACTTGATGCGCCGCAAGGCCCGGCACGCGCCGTCGTCGTCTTGGCCGGCCACCGCGGCGACCGCCTCGGCGACGAGCTCGGCGGCCGGCGGGGACGGGTCGCCGAGGCGCTCCACAAGGTCGGGGTGCCGGCCCAGGATGCGCGGCAGGACTTCGCTGACCTCGGCCAGCCGGTTCAGCGGCATAGGCTCAGGACACGCCGGCCAACAGCTCCCGGCTCCGCTTCAGCGCCTTGCCGGCCGCCTCGAAGCGGGGATCGAACTCGAGGGCCCGCTCGAAGGACGTCACCGCCTCGCGCAGGTGGCGCCGATCCCGCTGCATGACGCCCCGGAAGTAGTGGCCGATGGCGAGGTGGGGGTCCATGGCCAGCGCACGGGCCACGACGTCCTCGGCCTCTCGCCGCGACTCGTCGCCATTCCCGCTCCGGTACAGCGCCCAGCCCTGATAGGCGAGGTACTCGGCGTTGTTCGGATCGCGGCCGACCGCCTTGCGGAACGAGACCTCCGCCTCGTGGAAGTCCTTCTTCTGCACGAACGCGCGCCCGAGCTCGAAGAACATCGCCGCCTCGGTGTGCTCGGCTCCGCCCACCTGCCGGTAGATCCCGGTCAGGCCTTCGGCGATGCGGTCCCGGTAGTCCCCCAGCCGGCGGGCGTCGCTGAGCGTCGCGCGGGCCTCGTTGACCCACTCCCACAGCGCCCGCGCCTTGCGCCGAAGGCTGTCGGGCAGCTCCTCGGACACATCCTCCAGAGCCCAGCTGAGCGGGTTCGTGTCCAAGGCGGCGTCGATCTCGGCGGCAGTCGGCTGGATCGAGAGCCCGAAGATGCTGAAGAAGTCGGCCTGCCAGAATCGCAGGTAGTCGCGGATCACCCGCTCCCCCTGCCCCGTCAGGGCCCCCGCCAGCTTCGGCACATCGACCGTCGGAATCGACTGCGCCAGGCGGGCGTGGGCGGTGCTGTCGACGGCCTCGGGGGGCGCCGCCGCGAACCCGACCATGCCCGCCTGCCAGAGCAGCCACAGCGCCCGCATGAGGTCCGACTCGGGCAGAACCTCCATCTCTCGCAGCTGATCCACCGTCCGGCGCCCCGACAGGAAGCTGCCGAGGAAGCCGATGCCTTCTCCGTGCTTGAGGGCGCCCCAGTCCCGCGAAAAGCGCTCGGTGGGCACGACGTAGCGGTCGTCCCAGGCCTCCAGGGCAGCGCGGATCGTGCGCAGGTCGCCATGCGCCAGGAGCCCCCGCCAGATCACCGGCAGGGGCTGCACCTCGAAGCTGCTGGTCTGACGGGGCAGCTCGTCGCCCAGCCGCCACTCGCCGAAGCTCCACCCGAAGGCGGCGATGACCCGCCGCTCCACCAGCCGCTGCAGCTGGTCGTACAGGTCCGCCGTCGTGAGCGCGCCCTGCCGGGTCAGCGCGGTGCCGAAGTCGACCTCCTGCTCCCGCATGAACTCGACCGCCGACGCGAACTGCGGCGGGGAGATGGTCCCCTCCTCCAGCAGCATCGTGCCCATGCGGTCGTGGCTGGACCCGCCGTCGGCCCAGACCGGCCGACCCTCGCGAAACGCGATGCGCTTCCAACGCGACTCATCCACCAGCTCCAGCATTCCGGTGTGGCCCACGGCCCGAAGCTGCAGCATCAGCGGCGCCAGGAAGCCGGCGTGGATGGCGCCCCCGCGGGGCAGCTTCACGTTGGGCCGGACCCGCACCATGGCCACGTCTTCGGCGTCGTCGAGGGAGCGGTCGGCGTCGTCGCTCCGCAGGTCCCCCACGTGGGCCGACAGCGCGTCGCGCAAGGCGGTCATGGCGAACGGCTTCACGAGGTACGCCTGGGCTCCCGTGCGGGAGAGGTTCGAGGCGATGGCGGCCTCGTCCTTGTAGACCGCGGACATCAAGATCACCGGGACGTCGGCGCCCTCGGGCTGAGCCTTGATGCGCGAAGCCAGGGCGATGCCGTCGAGGCGTGGGATCAGGACGTCCGTCAACACGACGTCGGGGGCGATGCGCCCGAAGGCCTCCCACCCCGCCAGGCCGTCCGAAGCCTCGTGGACCTCGAGGCCCAGCCAGGTCAGGTAGTCGCGCAGAATCCCGGCGAAATAGCGATCGTCTTCCACGACGAGGATGGTCGGCATGGCCCAAGTCTACGCGATGCTGAGCCCGCGCTGGCGCGACGGGGCGCGTCGAGCCGAAGCGCTCAGCAGCCGGCAGCGAGCGCCGCGACGATGTTGCGCATCAGGTTTTCGACGTTGGCGTCGGCCTGATTGATCGTGTCCTGGTCGGTGTGGTGGATGACGTAGCCCTGGGACACGCCCTGGCACCACGCCCACCCCAAAGCCTGGCCGTTGTATTCGAGGATGGGCACCACGGAGCCGTCGGCGCTGCTGCCGGTGCAGCCGTACCAGTAGTAGTTCACCGCCGAGATCGAGTTCGGCGTGTTCACGAAGCAATCGAGCGGGACCGGGTTGAGCGTGCCCGAGACGGTTGCCCCCCAGGTGAACTGACCGCCACCCCCGTTGACGATGGAGCTGAACAGCTGGTTGGTCTCGAAGGTGCTCTGGTACTCGCCCTGCAGGTACAGCGAGCCGCCGGCGTAGACGAAGGCGGTCAGCGTGGACTCGGCGGTGGCGTTCAGGCTGCCGGTGCCGCTGCTGACGACCACGAAGTCGTAGGCCTGGAGGGTGGCGAGGTTGCTCAGGTCCGACTGCGTGCCCAGGGTCGCGTTGTGGCCGTCGCTGGTCAGCACGCTCATCCAGATGCCGTCCATCGTCTGCCCGGACTGGAACGAGGCGGACTCGATGACCAGGACGTCGAGCGCGCTGGTCGGCGTGTCGGCGCACAGCTCGACGGAGCAGGAGGCGTCGCTGCCGTCGCAGTCCTGGTCGATGCCGTCTTCGCAGATCTCCGGGGCGCCGGGGTAGACCGACGGCGCCGCGTCATCGCAGTCGCCGGCGCACGGGGTCCAGCCGTCGACGTCGGCGTCGAACTCGTCGGTCGGGACGGCGCCATCGCAGTCGTTGTCGATGCCGTCGCAGACCTCCGGGTTGCCCAGGAACCGCAGCGGGTCGGCGTCGTCGCAGTCCCCGTTGCACTCATTCTGGCCGTCGCCGTCGTCGTCGATCTCGTCGGGGCCGCGGGAGCCGTCGCAGTCGTTGTCGAGGTTGTCGCAGAGCTCCGGGGCGCCGGGGTAGATGGTCGGGGCCGCGTCGTTGCAGTCGCCATCGCACTCGGTCCAGGTGTCGCCGTCGGCGTCGATTTCTTCGGGCAGCGGGAGGCCGTCGCAGTCGTTGTCCTGGCCGTCGCAGATCTCGGTGTTGCCCGGGAAGTTGTTCGGGTCGTCGTCGTCGCAGTCCTCGTCGTCGAAGGACCCGTCGCCGTCGTTGTCGACCGGGCCGGTGTCGTCGTCGTCGGCCACGTCGTCGTCGTCGGCTGCGTCGTCGTCGTCGGCTGCGTCGTCGTCGTCGGCCGCGTCGT
>Ga0055584_100002938_pt1 | contig 16869 bp, 13 predicted proteins | sample OSDHelmetaG_FD_58716 | JGI IMG/M metagenome (GOLD analysis project Ga0055584, IMG submission 58716) | Pelagic marine sediment microbial communities from the LTER site Helgoland, North Sea, for post-phytoplankton bloom and carbon turnover... | ecosystem: Environmental > Aquatic > Marine >... | reverse complement strand
ACATCGCAATGAACCCGTCAGGCCGTTCATCATCACGCATGGTGAAGCCGATCAGGCCGCCGGACCGGGTGATACGGATCAGCTCGAAGAACGATTCCGGTGGCGCGTGACCAGGCGTGAAGACACCTGAGCTTAGAACCGCATCGTAGGTATCATCGGCGGGTTCAAGCGCCTCACCCAGCACGGCGACATCCAGCTTGCGATAGACACCAAGAGTGCGTGCCTTGGCGAGCATGCCAGACGAGAGATCGTTGCCATCGATGTTGCGAAATCCGGCTCTGGCCAATGCCGCACCCAAAAGGCCGGTTCCGGCACCGGCATCCAGGATCAGGGCATCGCTGGGCAGCCGCCCTGCAATGCTGGAGACAACCAGACCCCAGCCCTGATACCCAAGCTCGGCATCAAGCTGTTGGTCAAAATCATCAGCCCAGTTGTCATAGGCCACACGCAGCGCATCGGTTGTCTTGATGTGATAGATATCTTCCAGATTGATCCGCGCCATCTAACACTCCGACCTGCTGATCGCACTATCCATCAACCCGTTGCCAAAATCACGGATGTTCGCCAACCCAAGCCCGGCACAATGGCCTATTCCGACCCCATGGAGGACACCATGCCCGCATTGCTCATTGCCACAGTTCGCGTGGACGACACTGAGGCCTACAAGAAGTATACCGCACTCACGCCCGACATTGTCGCCAAGTACGGCGGCCGATTTATCGTACGTGGTGGCGAGATCGATACGCTTGAGGGCGAGCCCTTCACTGAACGCATGGTGGTGATCGAGTATCCCGACATGGAAACCGCACGGGCGATGTACAATTCAGCAGAGTATCAGGAAGCCATGATGTTCCGTCAGGCCGCATCCCAGGCACGGTTTCTTCTGGTCGAGACCGTGCCTGAAGGCGTCACGGCACCGGACGCCCAGGTCAAGACGTCGGGCTGAAGGTCACGAGCGCCGGATCAGCGCATGGCCTGCGCCATCAGCTTTGCGAAATGTTGTGTTGCGGGATCCCAGAAGGGTGACAAAACACCGCCATCGAAAGCCGGTGAACCGCGTGCCATCTGCATGTTCTCGACAATCCTGAAATCCTCGGTATTGAGTTCGTCCCACATGTCATAGACGCCCTGACGATTCGGCTCGTACTGCTTTTCTGTCGCGCCCTCGCCGATGAAATACATGTGAATCTTCTCGATCGTGCGTCCCGGCTCCAGTGCATGGAGCTGGAACACCGCGAGTTGATCAGGCCAGATCTCGAACAGCGTGGTCGGGAACAGGTGGAAGTACCACTCCGTGCGCTGTCCTGTTTCATCAAGACCGGGATAGAACGGCATGCCCTTGCCACGTCCTTCCTGTGGCTCGGAAATCGGGTTCGTGTTGTGGAACCAGGGCCCTTCGAACTCTGTTCCGGTACGCGTGTGGATCGGTGCAAACTCCTCAAGCTTGGGATGCACTGCGGGCACGTGATAAGCGTCGAAGAAATTCTCCAGGATCAGCTTCCAGTTACCCTTTACGTCGAACTCCAAGGTCCTGGCATAACGCAAAGCCGAGAAGTCATAGTCCTTTGTACGCCTTGAAAACGGTTCCCAATGTTCTTCGAAGGGGATCGCGTCACCCGAGATGTTGACGAAGATCAGGTCATGCCAGACCGCATGCCGCACGGGCACCAGACCAGGTGCATCAGGTCCAGGGTCGGTATCGTGCTTGTCGCCACCAAAGAAATGCGGGCGCGAACGCAACTTGCCATCAAGGCCATAGGCCCAGGCGTGATAAGGGCAAGTGAGAATCCGCTGACCCGAGCATTTTTCAGGCACGATCACCGCGCCACGGTGACGGCAGACGTTGTGGAAAACCTGGATCTGATCGTCGTTATCGCGCAGCACCAGCAAGGGCATACCGGCCAATTCGACCGGACAGACATCGCCCTTCCTTGGAACATCGTGACAGAAGCCTGCCAGCATCCAGGTCCGGGCGAAAAGGCGCTCGTTCTCTGCCTTCAACCATTCCGCACTGGTGTAACAGGCGTTGGGAAGACCACTGCCCTCCTCGGGCGCCACATCGAACCGCGAAAGTACCTCGTCGGTCAGGACGTTACGCGTAACTTCAACGTTCATTTTGGCTGCTCCTTGGCATCGGGCATAAAAACACTACAACAATTTCATCGTCGGTAGCCATCTTCCAGCCCAAGGATGCGCGGGGCCCGTGATCTAGATGCAGCCCATCGCAGCCGCGCTACCCAGTCTTCGAAATCCCTCGAAATCTCGGCCATCACGGAACCCCAGCGACCGGTCTGGCGGTTTCGGAAAAGCCGCAGACTGGAATAAAGCGGAGTCCGGCGTCCCTCGATGCCCCAACGCCAGTCAGACTGGCATGGCAGCAATGCAAAGCACATGGTTCCCACGGCACCGGCGACGTGAACGGTTGTATTGTCGATCGAGATTACGAGGTCCAACGCGGCAATCTGGGCGGCAAGCCGATCGACATTGTTGCGTGGATCTCCATCCGCGTCATAGGAGATCGATTGCCCAAGCTGTTCTGACAATGCCGAGACTTCGTCTGCGTCGGCGTCGTACTGCAGGGAATGGAACGTGACATCAGCATGCTGGAACAACGGAGCAAACATCGAGGGATCGATGCTTTTCGCCTTGCCGGTTTTCTTCGCCGCACTGCGCCACGACAACCCGACCTGAAAGCGGCGGCCGTTCTTCTTCCAAAGCGAGCGAAACTGGCGAACAAGTTCCGCATCCGGTTTCAGATAAGCTCTCTGGACGGTTTCACCGTCTCCCGCAGAAGTCCATCGCCATGCCGACAACATCGAGGCACGGAAATCGAACCTGGCATCATGAAGCCAGGCCTCCGGTTTGACGGTGTGGGCGGCACATCGCACCTCTGGAAAACTGCGTTCAACCAAAGGGAAAAGCCTGGGATCGACTTCGATGGCAACCCTGGCATCGCCAGAAAGGAGCTCTGGAACAACACGAAGCTGCATGATCTGATCGCCAATACCCTGTTCTGCCGAGAGGATCATGCTTTTGCCCGCGACAGGCTCTCCGCCCCAGAGCGACTGTGGCAGCTGCCGGCGAATGACCTTGAACTCCTCCAACTGCCACCGGCCGCGGTCATAGTTGGCCAGCCCTTCGCGAAGCTCGCCTGCTCTGCACATAGACAGCCCAAGAGCACGCAACACCCGCGGATTCCGTGGCGCGATATCATGCGCTTCTTCAAGCATCGAATGTGCCAGCGCAAACGCGCCCTGGCCATTGAGTTTTTCGCTCAGCCGAAGCAGGCACATAGGACGTTTCTCGCGTGGCACCCTTGCGAGCTCAACCAGCAAACGGATCGTGATTGCATCATGATGGTTCATCCCGGTTCAGTTCCCCAATCGACCAGCGACACTAGCGCTGGGACGTCTCCCACTTGGGATGGATCCATACATCAGCTTCGCTGCGCGGCAGCGCTGCCTTACCAGCAATCAGGTCTGCAGCCTTCTCGCCGATCATGATCGTCGGCGCGTTCGTATTCCCGCTTACCAGATCCGGCATGATCGAGGCATCAGCGACCCTCAGCCCTTCCAGACCATGAACCCTGAGGTCGGGCCCCACAACTGCCATGGGATCACTGTCAGGCCCCATACGACAGGTGCTGACTGGATGGTATCCCGTACCGATGTTGTCGCGCAGCCAGGCTTCAATCGCTTCATCGTCGTCCACTGCCGCTCCGGGTAACAATTCATCACCACAGAAGGGGGAAAATGCTGGCTGAGCATGGACCTCGCGGATCAGCTTGAGCCCCGTGACCATCGCTTGCATGTCCTCTGGTGTCGCCATGAAGTTGACCAGAATGCGGGGATGTTCGTGCGGGTCGGCCGACTTCAGGGTCAGCGCGCCACGGCTGGTCGGGCGCAGGAGATCGACATAGGTCGAAAAGGCATGCTGGCCGATTGACGTCACATCCATGCCATCTTCACCGCCCAGACCGACCGGAATGAAGGTGAGTTGCAGGTCAGGATGTTCCATGCCCGCACGACTGCGAATGAACGCACCGGCCTCGAAATGATTCGAAGTCCCCAGACCGTCATGAAACAGAAACCAGCGCAGGCCGACTTTGAATTTGCCCCAGGTGCTCAGCGTATCGTGCAGCGAGACCGGCTGACTGCAGGCCTGCACAACAGCCGCGTCCGGATGGTCCTGAAGATTAGCACCCACACCCGGAAGATCACGTACCACCTCTATGCCATGGTCTCGCAACTGTTGCGCCGGGCCGATGCCCGACAGCATCAGAAGCTGGGGCGAATTGATGGCACCGCCCGACAGGATAACCTCACGTTCCGCATGAGCCTCCTGCCCGAGGCCTTCATGTTCAAAGGCAACGCCGACCGCGCGTGTGCCTTTCATCAGAATCCTGGTCGCCAGGGCTTCACTCAGGATGGTCAGATTGGCGCGATCCATGGCTGGGTCGAGGTACATTCTGGCCGTACTGGCGCGCTTGCCATCAGGTCCTGCCGTCCGGTTGTTCGGCCCGAATCCCTCTTGTTGATAGCCGTTGCAGTCTGGTGTGAACGGAAACCCTGCCTCGATGCCCGACTGGATGAAGGCGTCATAGAGCGGGTTTTTGCTGTCATTGGACCGCACCGCCAGCGGACCGTCTCCACCGTGATAGGCATCCCCGCCCTTGTCGTGGCGTTCCGCCCGTTTGAAGTAGGGCAAGACATCAGCATAGGACCAGCCGACACATCCAGACTGTGCCCAACGGTCGTAGTCGCGGGCATGACCGCGAATGTAGAGCATGCCGTTGATTGACGACGAGCCGCCCAGTACCCGCCCCCGGTCCTGATCGATGACGCGATTGTTGAGATGCGGTTCGGGCTCGGTCTGATAATGCCAGTTGAACCGCGGCGACTTGATCGCTTCCGACATCGCCGTCGGCATTTCGATACGCCAATTGTGATGTTTGGGCCCGGCCTCAAGCAACAAGACACGGACCGCTGCGTCTTCCGTCAGGCGGTTTGCCAGAACAGCGCCGGCCGAACCAGCGCCTACGATGATGTAGTCGTAGGTTGTCATTGATCGAACCTAAGGAAATCGCGCGCTTCGGCTTCATGCCAGTTTCCGTAGCCACGATAGTAACGTTTCGAAGCATCGTCATGAGGTTGGAAATCAAGTGGCGTCACGTCGCCCGACATGAGCGCCTTGAAGACCAGCGCGTTGCGGCGCTGTTTCAACAGAATGCGCTCGGTCAGTTCCTCCAGCGGCCAGCGCTGCCGCACTTCGGTTTCAAAAGCGGCCACTTCCCCGGCACAATCGGGATCATTGACCAGGTTGTTGTGTTCATGGGGATCGACGGCCAGATCAAACAGGGAGCATGGCCCACCTTCCCAGTGGACGAACTTCCGGGTGCCCCGGCGGATCAACATGCCCGGCGCACGTACACCTTCAAAGAAAATCTCGGACGCCGTCTCGTCTGCCCAGCCCGTAGCATCGCCTGCCGCCAGCGACATAAGACTGCGACCATCAATGGGCTCAACCAGGTTGTCGGCACCGCCCTCCAACGTCATGTCGAGCAAGGTAGGCATCAGGTCCATCAGGGACGTGCACTGACTGATCCGACGTGAACCCTTCTGCCCCGGCAGGGAGATCATCAGCGGCACGCGGCAGGCCTGCTCGTAAAAGCTCATCTTGTACCAGCTGCCGCGTTCACCCAGCATGTCACCATGATCCGCCGTGAAGACAATGGCCGTGTTTTCGTCCAACCGTGCGGCCTTGAGTGCATCGAGTACTTTGCCGATCAGATCATCGACCAGCGCAATGGAACCGTAATAGCCATGGCGTGACGTGCGGATGTCTTCGTCAGTAACCTCGTACTCCCCTCGGTCATAGTGGCTGTAAAGCCATTGGCCGTGGGCATCACGCTCTTGGGGTGCAATGAAGGTCGTGATCGGCATGTCGATCTCATCGTGCCGGTAGCGGTCCCAATAGGCTGGTGGCGTGACATAGGGATCATGGGGATGGGTGAACGAAACCTTCAGCATGAACGGGCGTTCGTCGTTGCCGCGCGCGTAGTCATAGATCCAGCGTTCAGCAGCATGGGCTGCGTCGTAATCATGGTCCTGCTGACTGGCGCGCTCGGCAACACCACCGTTGACGACGTTCTTGAGCGTATGAAACCAGTCCAGTGTGCGGTCGGGCTCATCCCAGATGCCATACCAGCAATTGTCTGCCGGGCAGATATCCATCGTCAGGCGCTTTTCCAGTCCATGGAGCTGATCGGCACCGATGTTGTGGGCCTTCCCGCTCTGCACCGTCACATAGCCGTTCGCGCGCAGATAATGGGCAAACGTCGGCACGGAGAATTCATAATCGCAGCCGCTGTCGAAGACACCGACCCGTGATGGCAATTGTCCGGTCATCAGACCAGCACGCGCCGGAACGCAAAGCGGTGAGTTGGAGTAATGCGCATCGAAGATGGCGCTGTCGGCAGCGATCGCATCCAGCCTTGGCGTCTTCACCACCTTGTGCCCATAGGCCGGCAGAAAGTGCGGCGCGAGCTGATCAGCCATCAGAAACAGGACATTCATTGGTCGCGCCATGCGCCTCTCTCCCCAGAGCTAGCTGATGCAGTGAAGCCCGGATTGAACACACGTTCAATGACTCGACAGGCCGATTTCCAAGGCGGTAGCATCCGTGCGAGACAGGCCGCCACATTTGCTCTCTCATTCTGGATCCACCATGCCTCAATACGATGCCATCGTTGTCGGCGCCGGGTTCGCCGGCCTCTACATGCTTCACCGGTTGCAAAAACGCGGGTTGAAAGTCATTGCCCTGGAACAGGGCTCAGATGTCGGCGGCACTTGGTATTGGAACCGCTATCCCGGCGCGCGCTGCGACAACGAGAGCCTGGGATACTCCTATTCCTTCATGCCCGACCTTGACCAGGAATGGTGCTGGCCGGAACGCTACTCTGAACAGCCGGTTATTCTGCGATACCTTAACCAGGTCGCCGACAAGCTGGAGCTACGGCCCGACATCGCGTTCGACACCAGAGTTTCAGCAGCCAGCTTCGATGAGGCAGCGTCCACCTGGACCGTAGAAACCCAGAATCGCGAAACCATGGTTACGCGTTACCTCATCATGGCCACTGGTTGTCTGTCCGTGCCCAACTGGCCAGACATTCCAGGCCGCGACAGGTTTGGCGGCGACACGCTGCACACGGCACAATGGCCACACGAAGGCTACGACTTCACCGACAAGACGGTTGGCGTAATCGGGACGGGTTCAACCGCCATTCAATCCATTCCCCAGATTGCGGATCAGGCCCGCCGACTGACTGTCTTTCAACGCACTGCCAACCATTGCGTTCCCGCACAGAACTGCCCCATGCCTTCCGATGTCGAGGCCGAACGCAAGGCCAACTATCCCGAGATCCGAGCCAAATCGCGCTATACCAACTCCGGCGATTTCGTTCCCCAGGGCGGGACTGCCCTGATGGACCTGGACGAAGCTGAACAACGCCGCGTGCTTGAAGACTGCTGGAGACAAGGTGGTTTCTATACCCAGTATCCATTCGACGATGTCCTGACCGACCCCCGAGCCAATGCCATTGTCACGGCGTTCTCCCACGAACAGATCCGCAAACGCGTGAACGACCCTGCCATCGCCGACCTGCTATGTGCCAACAGCCACCCCTTCGGCACCAAACGACTCTGCGCTGATTCCGGCTACTTCGAGACTTACAATCTGGACCACGTCGACCTGGTCGACCTGAACGCCACGCCCATCACGGCAATCACCCATGAAGGCATCAAGACCAGCGAGCAGCTGCACAAGGTCGACACCATCGTCTTTGCTACCGGTTTCGACGCCATGACTGGCGCGCTGACAGCCATCGACATCGTCGGTCGCGAAGGCGCTGTTCTGCGTGACAAATGGGCCGATGGCACACGCTCGCTCCTTGGGGTTGCCGTCGCAGGGTTCCCCAATCTTTTTACCGTCACGGGGCCCGGCAGCCCTTCGGTCATGATCAACGTGGTTACCGCCATCGAGCAACATGTCGAATGGATCGACGACTGCATCGGCTGGTTGGAAGAGAACAGTGCCAGTGTGATTGAGGCCGATGCCGATGCGGAAAACGCATGGGTCGACCACGTCAACGAAACCGCCGATGCGACGCTCTATCCCCAGGCCGATTCCTGGTACATGGGTGCCAATATTCCAGGCAAGGCCAGGGTTTTCATGCCCTATGTCGGGGGCCTGCGAAGATTCCGTCTCCATTGCGAGACGATCGCTGAAGATGGCTATACGGGGTTCAACATCCGTTGACGTCGGCGACATGTGCTTCGATCCAGTCCATGCCTCCCATTGCCGCGATCATGGGCCCGAGTTGTTCCTCGACCTTGCGCCACTGCCCAACGGACCGCGCAGTAATCGGTTGCCGTGCCTGCGCCACCGAAGCGGTCTTGATGAGACCACCCCCTTGCGGTGGAGCAGCACAGATCGGGTCAAACGCCAGACCGCAATGTTCCAGGACACGCGCGATTTCCTGCTCGGGTTCAGTAACCAGCGTCTCATAGCGAACCTCGAAAAGACGTGCCCCCAGTAACTCGTGCCATCGGGAAGTCAAATCTGCGAACAGGCGATAGGCTTCGCCCATCGTGGCGAGATCGTTGGCATAATCGAACCCGAAACCGAAACCCGCCTTGTAACAGGACAGCCCGACATCCAATGGGTGGCGGCGCATCAGAATGATCCGCGCGCCGGGAAACATCAGCGCAATCAACGGCGCAAACAGATGGTTGGGCGGCATCTTGTCGATGACCCGCAGAGCAGATGCATCATGAAGGCGCGGCCCGATGGCATCAAAATAGGCTCTGGCAGCGCTCTTGAGCATTCTGCTATCCAACGCATCGCAATAGGCTCCTGCAACGGCGTCCTTTCCGATCCTGTTTTGCAAAAGCTGCCAGACATCACCAACACCCGTTGTCTCTCCCACACTTGTGACCTGGGGATGAGCTGCCAGCATGCGGTCCAGCAATGAAGTTCCCGAACGCGGCATGCCAACGATAAAGATCATGCGATCGTCTGGGTCACTCTGCCCTGCCCTGGCCTCAAGCAGATCAGGCGTAAAAAGCTCCTGAAGCCTCTTTGCCGCCCTGCGGTCTGCATCACCGCTCCAATGCCCAGAAGCGAGTCCATGACCAATCTGGAAGTGCTCAAATGCTGCGATCGCATCGCCTTCCTGGTCCACAAGCCGTCCCAGTGCAAACGTGAGGTCGCGCTCCGCCTTCTCCGTCAAGCCCGGCTGCCCGAGCGCCTGTCGCAACCGCTCACCCAAGGCTTCCCGGGCACCCGCTTTGCTTGCGTTGACCAGTTCAATCCACGCCGTCGTCAGGCCTGAGTCGTCGGCCAGAGCCTGTTCTGCCGCTTCAGCGGCTTCCTCTTGTTGACCCAGAGAATTGGCGATCTGGGCAATCGCCAGATGAATGCTTCCATTGCCGGGGTAGGATTCAGCGAGCGCCTTCAGCTCAGCAAGTGCTTCCTCGGCACGGTGTTCGCCATGCCACAGCGCTGTTGCCAGACGATAGCGCACGGTTGGGTCATCGGGCGCCAGTATTGCTGCCTTGCGATAAACCGATGCAGCAGCTGTCGTTCTGCCAGCGCCATAGAGCTTTGCTCCACGGTCAAACAGGGCGTTCAGTTCTTCCGTGCCTGTCTTAGTCATGGGCTCAAACTAGACTCTATCCTGTGTTCCCACAAAAAAGGGGCCGGTCCGCTGGACCAGCCCCTCTTCCTTAACTTGATCGGATCGATCAGGCGTCGGCAAGCCAAATCTGATCCCAGAACCAATAACCCATGGAGCCATATGGATTGGCTTTAAGGTCCATGACGCGACTGCTTGTGCCGTCGAGCCATGGCGTGAAGATCGGAAGGATCTGCGAGCCATCGTTGTAGAGGATCCACTGCATCTCGCAGTACATCTCCTTGCGCAGATCGAAGTCTCCCTCGCCACGCGCAGCCAGCAGAAGCTCATCGAAACGTTCATTCTCGAAGAACGACTCATTCCAATCGCCACCCGCCTTGTAGGCAATGGAGAAGATCATGTCGGCAACCGGACGGCCGGCCCAGGACGATCCCGACCAGGGTGCGGTCATCCAGACAGAACCCCAGTAGCCATCCGCAGGATTGACCTTGGCCGTCATGTTCAGGCCGTTGTCACGCGCCAGCTGGGCAAAGGCCTCGCCAGCGGCGGCACCACCGAACAGGCTGTCGGCCACGTTGAGCTCGAACTCATGGTTTTCCATGCCTGCCTGCTTGAGGTGGTAGGCAACCTTGTCGGGATCGGCTTCACGCAGCGGGATCTCGTCACAGTGCATGGGATCAAACGGCGCAATCGGATGATCACGGCCAACAGTTCCCAGACCATTGAACGCAATCTCATTGAACTTCTCGCGGTCCACGGCGTTCTTGATGGCCAGACGGACATCGTTGTTGTCGTAGGGCGACGTGTCGCCACGCATCGGATAGGTCAGATGCGAACCACTGGCGGTTGCCAGCAGGTTGGCATCTTCCGAATCGTTGAGAGCAGAGACGAAGCTGCTGTCCACGCTGCGGATGATGTCGGCTTCGCCAGCGAGCAGCGCGTTGAAGCGCGACGAGTTATCGGGAATGCCGAAAATCTCGATCGAATCAACGTAAGGCGCGTCCTCTTTCCAGTAGTTCTCGTGACGCACGAACGTCGAGCCGATGCCCCATTCCAGTTCCTCAATCTTCCAGGCTCCAGTGCCGACATAGCCGGTGTTGTAGTCTTCGAGATCATCAGGCTGAACCGAGAAGTGATACTCGCTCAAGACGTAGGGAATATCAGCATTGGGAGCATCGAGTTTGACGACCAGCATGTTGTCGCCATCAGCAGCAAATTCGGTCACGCTGGTGATGTAGGCACGCGCTGGTGAGGGGCTGTCTTCGGCGTGATGACGGTTGAACGAATGTACAACATCGTTTGCGGTCATGGTTTTGCCGTTATGGAACTCTACGCCCTCGCGCAGACGGAAATACCATTCCGTGGCATCGGCATTGGATTCCCATTCGGTCGCCAAAGCGCCGACAAGACCATTATCGCCTTCGCCGGGACGTGATTCGAGCAGACGGTTCGAAAGCGGGCCGTTGCGATCCAGATCCGACCAGTTAACCATCAGAATCGGATCGACCGTTCCGCCAGCGGTATCATCCTGGGTCGCGACGAGAAGATGGCCACCCTTTTTGGGGGCCTGAGCCTCTGCTTCCTTGATTGTTGCACCAATGAACGTGGTTGCTGCAGCAGCTGTCAGCCCCATGCCCATCAATCCGGCGTTGAAATCGCGGCGCGATACCTTGCCTTTGATGAATTCGTTTTTGAGAAGTTCCTTTTTATCCACGTGACGCTTCCAAGCATCGGTTGAGAATCGCGGTGGTTTTCCACCTGCGTGTATTAGCCCTCTATAAGCTTGCAATCTGATTATGCCAGAGGCAAGTCAGGAATCGTTGGTCACTGCATAATTTTGACTTATGGCGGGACTATGGCGGCTCAAAGGGCTCGTTTTAGAAGCGATCCGCCCTGAAGGGTTCCAGATCGATGCCTGTATCGCGGCCGGAAACGAGATCACCGATGATTTCACCGGTTCGGGCAGCAAGGGTCAGCCCCAGGTGCTGATGACCAAAGGCAAACCAGCAATCAGCCACACCGGGCGCAGCACCGATCACCGGCCGGAAATCCGGCATGGTGGGCCGCCGACCCATCCAGGTCGTCATCTCCGGGTTTTCGGCATCCGACGTTTCGCGCAAAATGTCCTTGCTGCGTCGCCAGATCGACTTGGCACGATCTTCGTGTTCAGGCGCATCAACGCCGGCAAACTCAACCGTGCCTGCAAAGCGCAGCCCGTCGGTCATCGGATTGATCCCGCAGGCCAGCTCGTAATGAATGGCCGGGCGCGTCAGGCGCGTTTCGATCTCCGGCAACTCAATATGGTAACCACGCTCGGTATCAAGCAACACCCTGATGCCCAGCATCTTTGCCAGCCGGTGCGAATAGGCACCGGCAGCAATCACCAGCTTGTCGACAGGATGTTCACCCTGGTCGGTAATCACGGCAGTGGGCTTGCCGTTCTCAATGCGGATATCCAACACTTCGGCCTGAATCACTGTACCGCCCTGATGACGGCTTTCGTCGGCCAGGCCACGCGTCAGCATGGCGGGATTGGTCGTGCTGTATGCCAGCGGAAAATAGACGGCGCGCGTGACCGCATCGCTCAGCGAGGGTTCAAGCTGCCGCAATTCCTCGGTCGTGAGTTCATCCTGTGTTGCACCCAATGCAGCGTTCATCTCGCGGCGCGGACGGTCATCTTCGAACTGCTCTTCGGTACGGTAGATGCCCAGCGAGCCGTTGCGACGGATCAGCTTATCGGCATCGGTGCCGCGCACGATGGTGTCATAGGCCTGCGTCGTGCCCGAAAGCAGCGAGGCCATGGCTTCGCCGGTGCGCTTCTGGTCTGCTGTGGTGCAACCGCGCGCCATGGCCAGCAGCCAGGGGGCCAGGCGCAACAGGTAACGCCAGCGCACAGTGACCGTACCATCGCGCTCAAACAGCATGCCTGGAATATCTTTCAGCAAACCGGGACTGGGAGGCTGCACGGAAGAGCCAGGCGTCGAAATCACGCCGGCATTGCCGAACGAGCAGCCCATGCCCGGTTCGACCCTGTCAATCAGGGTGGTTTCGTGGCCCGACTTCTGCAGGAAGCGAGCGCAGCAGGCGCCAACAATTCCCGCGCCAATGATAGTGACATGTGCCATGCCCAATCCTAATGCCGAAAGGGACGTGATGGCCACTGGCCAATCTGGTTTCAGGGCCATAGCATCCGCCAAACCTTTAGGAAGCCCGCAGCCATGAACCTCATGACCTACCTCGCCGACGGCAAGATCGTCCTCATGGACGGTGCCATGGGCACGGAACTCGACCGGCGCAATGTGCCGATGCATGGCAAGGCGTGGAGCGCTGCTGCCATGACAACCCATCCAAAGGAAGTCTGCAGCGTGCATGCCGATTACATCAGGGGCGGCGCGCACATGCACATCACCAACAGCTTTGCTCTGGCCCGGCATGTCCTTGAACCCGCAGGTTTCGGTGATGAGGTCGAGAGTTTCAATGCCCTCTCGGTATCACTCTGCCGTGACACGCTTGGCGAACATGATGCACAAGCTCCCCAGTGGCTCGCCGGTTCGCTATCAACGTTTGCCGCCCAGTCCGATCGCTCACGCCTGCCCGATCCGGTGAAGCTTCAGGCAAACTATGAAGAGCAGGCGAAGATCTTGTCAGATGCCGGTGTTGATCTCTTCACACTGGAGATGTTGTGCGACACAGGCCTGACCCGTGCTGCCCTGAATGCAACACTGCCTTTCGGCCTTCCGATCATTCTGGGCTTCACCTGCAAGTGGGATGGCAAAGGCCCAGGCGTGCTCACGCGTTCTGATGAAATGGGATTATCGCCTCTACATCTGGATACCGTGCTCACCGAACTCTTGCCGGAATTGCCCGCCGACGCGTCCATCATCATGTCAATCATGCACAGCGATCTCGACGTGTCCGACGCGGCGCTTGATGTCCTGCGCAAACATTGGTCAGGTCCCGTGGCGGTCTATCCTAATTCCGGCCGTTTTGAGTACCCGCAATGGCAGTTCGACGAAGTCTGTGCGCCTGCTGAATTCGTAGACGCGGCACAGGGCTGGATCGACCGAGGCGTTGGTATCATTGGCGGATGCTGTGGTGTCGGCCCCGCCCATATTGCAGCGTTGGGGCAGCATCTCGCAGGGGAGGCTTCATGAACGGTGCCCTTTCCAAAGTCCGTGTTCTCGATCTCACGCAAATGATGTCGGGCCCCTACTGCACCATGATGCTGGCTGATCAAGGCGCCGACGTGATCAAGGTCGAAGCACCCAGCGGCGAAGTTGCACGCGGCTATGGACCGTTTCTTGACGACGATAACGAACGCCATTTCGGCGGATACTTCCAAAGCATCAACCGCAACAAACGCTCCATCGTCATCGATTTGAAGTCCGATCAGGGCAAGGAAGTGTTTCGGCGGCTGGTAAGCGATGCCGATGTCGTGGTCGAGAATTTCCGGGCCGGCGTGATGGATCGGCTTGGCCTTTCCTATGAAAGCCTGAACGCTATCAACCCGAAGCTGGTCTACGCCACGATCCGTGGGTTCGGCGACCCACGCACCGGCGCCAGCCCCTATCAGGACTGGCCGGCCTACGACATCGTTGCCCAGGCCATGGGCGGCATTATGCACATGACCGGCCCGGTCGAAGGCCCTCCCACCAAGGTCGGCCCCGGCGTTGGCGACACGGTTGCAGCCATGATGACGGCCTTCGGCATCGTCTCTGCCGTGCTGCATGCCCGCGAGAGTGGCCAGGGTCAGTTTGTCGATGTTGCCATGATCGACGCCATCCACGCTCTGTGCGAACGCGCCGCCACATCCCATGGCTATGGTGCGGGCAACGCCAATGCCGCAGGCAACCATCATCCCTTCTTCGTGCCCTTTGGCACCTTCCCTTGCCGTGATGGCTGGGTCGCGGTGGGCTGTCCCATTGACCAATTCTGGGTGAAGATTGCCGACCTTATGGGCGAGCCCGAGATCGGCACCGATCCGCGCTATGCCAAGAACGATGAACGCATTGCACGGCGTGACGAGGTCAACGACATCGTGGCGGGCTGGACCCGCAACCGGACCAAGAAGGAACTTGAGGAGTTGCTTGGCGGTAAAGTACCGTTCGGACCCGTCAACCACATTGCCGATCTCGCAGACAGCCCCCACGCGGCTGCACGTGGTTTGATGGTCGAACTGGCACATCCCGGCTCTGACCAAACCGTCCAGGTTGCTGAAACTGCAGTTCGAATGACCGAAACCCCCGGTGGCGCAAAAACACCTGCGCCGACCAAGGGAGAGCATAGCGACGGAGTCCTGGCTGAGGCTGGTTTCAGCACCGAAGAAATCGAGGCCTTGCGCCGTGAAAACGTTGTCGGCTGATCCCATGCCCCAGGCTATGTATGACGAAATGCGCACTGCCTTGGTCGGCGACCATGCCGAACTCGACGTCTCCGGGGCCGGGTCACTTCCATCTGCCTTTCCGGTGACCGAACTGGCGACTGCATCCATGGGGATTGCAGGTGCGTGCCTTGCCGGTTTGATCCATGGCGACAACCGGTCCAGAGCGCAGCCGGCTTCCCACGTCGACCGCCGCCTGGCGTCCATGTGGTTTGCATGGTCGCTGCGCCCGGTAGGATGGGAAGTTCCACCAGCCATGGACCCGATTGCGGGAGATTATGAGGGTAGTGATGGCTGGATACGTCTGCACACGAATGCGCCACACCACAGAGACGCTGCGCTCAAGGTTCTGGGATGCCCATCGGATCGTGAAGCAGTCGCAAAGGCAGTTGCCAGCCGCTCTATCGACAACCTTGAAGCCGATGTCGTCGAGCAAGGTGGCTGTGCTGCAGCCATGCGTTCCCTCGATGCCTGGGCCGCCCATCCCCAAGGCACGGCCGTGGCCGCTGAATCGCTGATCCACAAGACGTTCCAGCATCCCGGGAACATTCCTGCCTGGCCTTACGATGCAAAGCGCCCGCTGTCTGGCTTCCGTGTCCTCGACCTGACCCGCGTTCTTGCCGGCCCCATCGCAGGCCGCTTCCTTGCCGCCTATGGAGCGCAAGTCCTGCGGATTGATCCGCCCGATTGGGAAGAGCCGGGCGTGGTGCCTGAGGTCACGCTTGGAAAGCGGTGTGCCGGGCTGGATCTGACTCAGCAAGGCGACCGTGAGACCTTTGAGCGACTTCTTGGCGAGGCAGATATTGTGCTGCACGGATACCGGGCCGGCGCCCTTGATGGTCTGGGCTATGACGAAGAAGCCCGCCGAAGGATCAACCCGAATCTGATTGACGTCTCGCTCAACGCCTATGGCTGGACCGGCCCATGGAAGGACCGACGTGGCTTCGACAGTCTTGTGCAGATGAGCAGCGGCATCGCGCACCAGGGCATGATCTGGTCCGGCAAGGACAAACCCACGCCCCTGCCCGTCCAGGCCCTCGACCATGCAACAGGCTACCTGATGGCTGCAGCAGCCATCACCGGTTTAACGGGCCGCCTTCTGGTGGGCAGCACGATGACTGCAAAGCTCTCTCTGGCGCGCACAGCACATCTGCTTGTGAGCCACCGGGACACCGGCGACATCACCGCAATGCCTCCTGAAACCCCAGGCGACCTTGCGCCCGCGATCGAGCAAACCGGATGGGGCCCCGCACAGCGTCTTCGTTTTCCAGTATCGATTACCGGCAGCCCGGCACATTGGGCCCTGCCTTCCGGACCCTTGCGCTCCTCACCGCCGGCGTGGCCTTGAGGCGGTCCAGGATCAGTCGATCCCGTTAGCAACCTGAACCTCGCGCACGAAGGCGATGATCGCTTCCATATCGGCCAGGGAGAGTCCTTCGACCGGAGCCATGTCGCCAAACGGCCAATGATGGGCACGCACGCCGTTACGCATGGCCATGACAAACGCCATATCAGCGTGGTGCGAAGGTTCGTAGATCACGTGGATCAATGGCGGACCTTTGTCGCTGCCGCTGCCGTTCTCGCCATGGCAGATTGCGCAATTTGCCCCAAACACAGACTGACCCTGCTGAGCCAGTTCGGAAAGCTCGGGCAAGGTCACGGCGACCATGTGATCGTCAGCCACGGCCCTGTTTCCTAACAAGCAGAAAACCAACATTGCGGCGATGTAGGGAATGTTTTGGATACGCATTCGTTTCTCTATCAACAGCTCAAATCAGTCTGGCACGGAACCTGC
>Ga0055584_100002937_pt1 | contig 16870 bp, 13 predicted proteins | sample OSDHelmetaG_FD_58716 | JGI IMG/M metagenome (GOLD analysis project Ga0055584, IMG submission 58716) | Pelagic marine sediment microbial communities from the LTER site Helgoland, North Sea, for post-phytoplankton bloom and carbon turnover... | ecosystem: Environmental > Aquatic > Marine >... | reverse complement strand
TTTTTCCTTCTGGGCGTAAATCCCGTGAAGTTTTTTGGCCAAAGCCTGCGAATTAGCGGACAACCGGGACAACGGAACGGAACTCTCCCTTCGACCACCCAAAAGACCCAAATTAAGATCCTCCCCTTCCAATGACATGAATTTGGCCTTGATAATGTTTCCGTCCGTGCTTTGCCAATTATGCTCGGCGTCCAAGGAAAGTTCACCCTCAACAGTGGTCGGCTTGAGGGGCGGAGATGAGGGGGTGGGTTCTGGACTTTCTTTTGGCTTGGATTTCGCAGAAGACAACTTCATTGCGAGCTTTTGTGAGGCCGCATCCAAACTCGCCATGGGTATCGGAACAACCTTACCATTCCAGTTCAAAGTGACCGTTTGGTTGTCAGCTTTGATAAAGAGAGCCTGCAAGGTACGTCCCTGCACATCCGTCCAGGATTGTAAATTACTAGAGGGTGATTTCCCTCCGGCAAGTTTCTTGGCCAAAGATTGTGAAGCAGGAGAAAGGGTATCTAGGGCAATTGGTACGACTTGACCGTTCCATTTAATAGTAAGAGTGGTTCCGTCAGACTTAATAAAAGTCGCTTGGAGTGTCCTTCCTTGAGCATCTGTCCAAGGATGTATAACTTCTTCCGCGTGCATTTCGCAAAAGAAGCACATAGGTGATAATGCAAGAAGGGCGATGTAGATGATTTTCATTGTTCCAGGTATTCGGATTCTTTCTAAGAATGCTCCCATGGGAGGGGTGCTGATATCTTTTTCTGCTCCCAAGGCTTGAAAACGTCAAAGATTTTCCCCGGATTAAGAATGCCTTTCGGATCTAAGGCTTGCTTAATCGATTTCATCACTTGCCATTCAGCATTGTTGAACTGCATCTGAACAAACGGTGTCTTCGCCAGACCGATACCATGCTCTCCGCTGATTGCCCCCCCAAGCGCAACGACCTTACGCATAAGTTGCTCAAGAGCTTGCACGGCCCGACTCGTCTCCTCGTCATTACTTTCGTCATACATAAAGTTGACATGCAGGTTTCCATCTCCGCAGTGTCCGAAAACTCCTATTTTCAGTTCAGACTCGTCCCTAAGAGCCGAAACAAACTGAACTAACTCGATTTGACGATCCAGAGGAACCACCACATCTTCATTTAGCTTCGTGTCTGCCAACTTCTTCATAGCGGGCGAGCCTTGCCGCCTAACCTCCCAAAGCGTTTCCGCTTCGGCTTCACTTTGAGCTGCCTCTGAGCGCAAAGCGAATTCATCAAACCAATCCAGAAGAATCTCAGTCTCCTTCTCAATTAAGGGATCCGGACTGTCGAGTTCGACGAGTAAAACTGGATGCGACTCCAACCCAGAGAAAACCTCTTTCCCAGTGTACTTTTGCACGCAATCAACAGTCCACTGATCCAAAAACTCTATAATGGAAGGTCTGACCCCTCTTTTTGTCAAATTCAGAGGGGCCGACAAGGCAATCTCTTCACTTGCAAATGCGGCGAGGAAAGTCCTTCTCTGGAGAGGATGAGCAATAAGGCGTAAAGTAGCCTCGGTCACAACTCCTAAGGTTCCCTCGCTGCCAATCCAAAGATCTCGCAAATTATAGCCGGTGGCAAATTTTCGGGTCGCTCGACCCCAACTGACTGCTTCCCCACTCGCCATATAACCTGACAAAGCAAGGACATAATCTCTCGTGACACCATATTTTACGCATCGCAAACCGCCTGCGTTACAAGCCACATTCCCACCGATAGTACAAAATTTCTTGGAAGACGGGTCGGGTGGATAAAATAAGCCCAGAGCCGATGCATGATCTTGCAAATCAGAGACAACCGCTCCCGCTCCACAACGGGCAGTCATATTTCCCTCGTCTATCTCAATCTTGCTCAGGGAGCTCAAGTCAAGAACCCAACCCGAATGTAATGGTGTCGCCCCTCCCGTTAAAGATGAACCAGCTCCACGCGTTGTGACCGGAACAGAGAACTGATGGGCAATTTCAAGTGCCATACCAACTTGAGAGTGGTGGCTTGGCTTGATCACCGCGGTGGGTCGGTTCTCAATCTTCAAACCATCAAAGGAAGCTTTGAATAACTCGTTTTCTCCACGATGAATGCAGGTGCCAAGACTCTTTTCGAGTAATGAAAGTGCGGATAAATCTTTTGGTGTCATTGAAATGCTATAAAAGTATCATTACAACCTACCAATATAAGCAGCTAAAGAAAGATGATCCACGCTTTAATGCTTCCCGAGAACTCTTTAATCTCTTAAAGAACAAAGCCATTCTGCAGGCTAACTTGCTTTCGTATCCAAACTTAACTTAGTCAAGTTTCTCTCTTTTAGCATATTCACCACATCGATTACCTTTTGGTAAGTCAATTTTCTGTCCGCCCGAATATGGATCACGGGTTGTTCACCCTGAGCGTTGGCTATTTCGTCCAAGCGACTCTCGAGTTGCTCCATGCTTATTGAATCATTGCCCCACTGATAGCTGCCTTCAGCATCAATGGTAATAAACTTATCTTCGGTCTTCGGGGGGGGTTGAAGAGGGCTAGTCGATTGCTCGGGAAGATCAATGCGATTGTATTGTTCAATGACGGGAGTCGTGATCATAAAAATAATGAGTAGAGAAAAAGCCAAGTCTATCAGCGGAGTCATGTTCAGGTCAGAAATGACCGCTAATTTTTTTGCCCGTTTGAAATCTCTCGCCATTAGCCGTATCTTCCTAGAAGCCTTGGATGTTCAAGAATCTTTCTCAATCTCAATCCTGTCAGCCAAATTACTAGAGAAGTTTTCTAATTTTGTCATCGCCGACCTCGTTATTCCTAGAAGAGCATTATAAATAAATACAATAGGAATGGCCACCAATAAGGCAGCTACCGTGGTGAGCAATGCCCCCGATACGCCTGGGGCCAGATGCTCAATCGTAGCCCCACCGCTATCCATAGTACCAAAAGCATCCATGACACCCCAAACCGTACCAAGCAGTCCAAGGAAGGGGGCTCCCGAAACGATGGTCGCCAACCAGTACATCCGGGCCTCGTAGCGATCGCCTACTTCAGCCAAGGCTCGTTGAATCGCGTTCTCCACATAATTGATTCGGACCTTGCCATCCTGCATACTCCTTCTAGCCGCCTCCATAGCACGGGAACAAATCTTTAGGTAGGGACTGCCTTCGCCAGGGAAAAGAGCATCATCGTAATCATAAATTGACGGCAAATCATTCAGTCTTTTTTCGTCCCGAGCATTGTAGCTTAGCGCCTTTTTGAGTTCCTGGTACTTGGTCCACATCAAGGTCATTGCGTAGCAATTCATGACAACCAAGAAGGCAATGACTACTTTGCCGGCAAGGTTGGAATCCACGAAATACTCTATCAATTTTATCTCAGCCAATCCGAACACCATCGCGTTTACTTCAATCATTGATCATATCCTCCAAAACAATTACCACTCTTTTCTTCTTTCCTTTTTCCCGAACGAGATCAACGAAAATTTATCTCTCATGAGTCAAATCTTTCTGCTGACCGATTAAGTTTGCTCATTTTTGGAAAGGAAACTAATCAAAAATCAGAATGCGCATTTCACCAAAAATCTTCGAAGAGCTAAACAATAAAGCCTTCAATCCGGGGGGAAAGACCTCTGTAGTAGGATTAGACGGATTCGTCGACAAGATTGTAACTCCAGTCGACAAGAGACATGGTCTTGAAGAAAACTTTGACGCCATCGAGACAATCGGCGACTTAGGCTCAAGAATTAGTGCCGCCGCAGGAAAGAGTGCTAACATAGAATTTTATCCACGCTTCGACAAGCTTGGCGGGAATGGTCCGATCATGGCAAACGCACTTCTATCTTTGGGGCTTGGCGTGAGATATGTGGGAGCACTTGGCCGGCCACTAATCGACCCTGTCTTCAAAGAATTCGCCGAAAAAACAGACGCTGTATCTCTAGCCGACCCAGGGATTACGACCGCCGCAGAATTCAAGGATGGAAAACTCATGTTTGGGAACATGCGTAGTCTTGGTGAAATCGACTACCAACGAATTTTGGATGTCTGCGGAGAAGGATCTTTTATCGACATGCTTGCAAAAGCAGATGTCGTTTCGATTGTTAACTGGACCATGATCCCCAAAATGACTTCAATTTTGGTTGAGATTGTTGACCGGATTATGCCTAACCTCCCCCCCAGGGATACTCGAAACTTCTTTTTTGACCTGACTGACCCGGCCAAACGCTCATCCGATGACATTCGTGAGGTTCTTCGTGTTCTTACCCGATTTCAAGCCCATGCGGAAGTTACCTTGGGACTTAATTTCAACGAAGCACTTCAAGTCTCGGAGACTCTTGGACTAAGCAAAGGCGACAGGAATGAAGAGTCTCTGAAGCGGATGGCAACGGAAATTCGTCGCAAACTGGAAATTGCCTGCGTTGTCGTTCACCCAGTAGAGTCCGCCGCCTGTGCGACCAAAGACGGTGCTTGGTGGAGCGAGGGGCCATATACCGAAAACCCGAAAATCACCACTGGAGCGGGTGATCACTTCAACGCTGGATTTTCGTCGGCCAGGCTTTGCGGTTTCTCTCCCCTAAGCTCCCTTGCTTTGGCAACCTGTACATCGGGTCACTATGTTCGAACCGCACAAAGCCCATCCGCCAGCCAAGTAGTCGAACTGCTTAAAAGTTCAAGCGAACAATCTTAATGAGTCACGAAACTGGAATCTTAATTTCCTTCGAGGGATCGGAGGGGTGTGGGAAATCAACGCAAATACGACGATTGGCTGATCGCCTTGAAGATGTAGACCATCGGGAGGTCGTTGTAACAAGAGAACCAGGGGGTACAGTAATAGGCGAAGACATTCGCCACTTGCTTATGCATGCCGACTCCTCGAAAAATATTTTCCCCGAAACGGAACTTCTTCTTTTTGCCGCCAGCCGAGCTCAATTGGTGCGTGAAGTTATTATACCCGCAGTTGAAACAGGAAAAACAGTTCTTTGCGATCGTTTTTTGGACTCGACGACCGTGTACCAAGGAGTAGCTCGGCAAATTGCCGATGATCCAATTACGCAAATAAATTCCTTTGCCGTAGGAGGAGTCATTCCTGATTTGACTGTTGTTTTGGATGTTCCCGCTGAAGTAGGCCTGGAGCGAATCAAGCATCGCGTTTCGGATATGCCTGACCGAATGGAACAAGAAAATGTCGAGTTTTACGGCAAGGTGCGCAACGGCTACCTTCACTTAGCCAAAAGTCTACCCGAAAGATTTTTTGTCGTTGATGGATTAGGCGAGGCTGATGAAATCGAAATCTTAATTTGGAACGAGATTCATTCTCGTTTCTTTTCCGAAGACTGAACCCTTTTCTCTTCAGGTGACTGAAACATCATCACCCAACACTCTTGACAAGCTCGCCAATAGGCTCGCGACTGGCAGCCTTCATCACGCCCTGCTCTTTCACGGCAAAGACTTAGGCGAGCTCGAGCGGCAAGCCCACGATCTTGCGGGTAAGGCACTACTCATGCCAGAAGAATCAAGCGGACATCCCGACTTATTCCATTTGAGACCGAGTGGAAAAATGAGAATTATCTCGGTAGATAAAACCCGTGCTCTCATTAGTGAATTGAATCGTAGCTCCAATCAAGGTGGAGCAAAAGTAGCGATACTGCACGAAGCTGACCGCATGAAAAAGGCGGCCGCCAATGCATTTCTCAAAACACTGGAAGAACCCCCTCCATCCACCTTCCTCTTTTTGTTGACCACTCGGCCTTATTCAATCCTTCCAACAATCCTGAGTCGTTGCTTGCAGGTTCGAACAACCAAGGAAAGTAAAATCTCGACCGATCCCGAGTGGGAGGAGTGGTTGCAAACATATGCCGACTGGATCAACCTTATGCTCGACCGAAAAAAACTGATGGAAGATCGAACAACTCCAGTGTTTAAAGCCTATGGCTTAGCCGAAAGATTGATTAGCCTAATCAAGCGGCAATCCGACAATGAATGCAAGAGTCAGTTAAAAGAATTGGCTCGTAATCTCGAAGATAAAGAAAAGGATGCATTAGAAGCTGGTATACGTAAAGGGGTTCGGGCCCGTTTTCTTCGCGATTTAGCGGACGCAACGAGAAAGATAGCCCTGAGCCGCCCCTCTGACTCTCTGACCAAAAACGGTATCAAACTAGCTCGGATAGTGGCGAACCTAGAAAGAAATGCAGGACTTATGGAAGTAAACCTCAAAGAGGAAGTTGCCTTCGAGAACTTTTGGTTATCCTCCTTACGGATTTGGTCATCCAAATAAGTGCCTAAGCCTTTAGACCCTAAACAATTAGTAAGTAAGCGAAGTGAGCACTATATTTGAGAAAATTATAAACCGAGAAGTACCCGCTGAAGTTCTACACGAAGACTCCGTATGCATTGCCATACGAGACCTAGCCCCACAAGCACCGACTCATGCCCTGGTGATTCCTAAGAAGCTAATTACTCGGATTGAAGAAGCACAAGTCGATCACACCGAGATCATCGGGCATTTGATTCTAGTTGCCACGAAGGTAGCCAATGCCGAAAAGCTAGAAAAAGGATTTAGGATAGTAATCAACAATGGTCAGCACGGAGGGGAAACTGTGCCCCATCTGCATGTCCATATTATGGGAGGAAGGCAAATGAGTTGGCCCCCCGGTTGAACAAACTTACTGATGAAATCCTTTCTTTCATTCTTACTCCTGTTTCATTGCACTGTTCTTGCTGACAAAGTAGTCGTCAAAAACGGCTCTATCCTGATGGGCAGCGTGGTCGATTTCATTGATGGAAACTTAACCTTAGAGACTGATTTCGCAGGAAAAATAAAGATCCCCCTGTCTCAAATAGCCTCAATTAGTTCCTCTGCGGCCATCTCGCTCCGCCTTGATGACAATCGAACTTTTAATGAAATTCTTACTCCTGCCCCAGGAGGGAAAATTGGACTGCAAGCAAACAACCAGTCCTTCGATCTCACTGAAATCCAGCATCTTTGGTCTGAGGAAACGGAGGATCCTCTCGCCGTAATTGAGGGAAAAAAGCAACAAGCATTGATCATGAAATGGTCTCATGCACTTGGCTTTGACTTGATGGGGTCATCTGGAAACACGAAAGACTTTGGCTTGGGATTGCGTGCTGACAGCTCCTACGGAAACAAATTCAGGGAATACGATCTCTACTTTGCCTACAATAACTCGAGCAAAAACGATGTCACCGTAGTGGACGAAACTAAATTTGGAGCTGAGTACGATTCAAAGTTTTACGAACAATTGGCATGGTACGCCAAAACAGACCTCGAGAACGACCGACTTGAGAAAATAGACCTTAGAGCAACCGTAGCGGTTGGGCTCAAATACTTTTGGATCAAAAGCAATTCCCATGACCTGTCAGTCCGGTCAGGTATCGCCTTCCGGTTAGAGGAATACCAGTCAACGAATAATTCGACCCTGAGCGAACCTGCCCTCGATTTCGGTCTTGAATACTCTCGTAAAATTAAGGATTTCCTTTCCCTAGAAGGGGATTTTACTTATGTTCCGAATGCCGACGACTTCACAGACTTTCTTCTGAGCAACGATATCGCTCTTGTAGTGCCTTTGGATAAGAAGGAGAATTGGAACATCCGTTCTGGCATCAATGGTACTTACAACTCAACTCCTGCAATTACAAAGGACGAGTTAGACTTAAAATACTACCTCCGTTTAGTTTACAGACTTAATTGACTCTCATTAATAACCCGGAACTACTACTTTGAGGTCGTTCAAGTCAAGTAGTGCTCTGACTACCTGACTTACAAGAAGGAGGACAAGACCAAGCAAAATGAAAGCAATCCATTTTTTGGGGATTCGATTTTTCAATTTGGCTCCTCACCACCCTGCCCTCTTGAGCGTAACCACTGTAGGGCATTTTGATAGCGTCCATCCTCAGGAGGCATGGTATTCTGATTGAATTCTAAATCCCTTGTGGACTCAGTCGCTTCAAGGAACTTCTCGACTTCTTTGTAATTGCTAGGCGATGAAGATGGAGCAGAACGGTTTGATCCAAGATTGCCTGGATCCGCAAGAAAATCTCGAAGAGAATCATATTTTTGAGGCTTACTAGATTCTTGCAGGGCCCTTTTGCTTTGAGAAACAGATGGGGCAACCTGCCGTTGAAGGATTCGGTCGTTTGCTCTGCGGTCAGAAAAGCCTAATGTTTTACCAGCACCGACCACAGAACGCTTGAGGATACCGTTCCTTCGATCCAAAAGCCGAACCTCAGAAACTGGTGCAGGACGTGGAGTAGGAAGACTTAAAGATTCATCTCCAAAGAAGGAGACTTCCCCCTCCCCGTCATCCGATAAATTTTCGTTGGGAGACTGAAGCTTGCTATTTAAAGCAATACTAGCTGGTGGGTTTTGAGACGTCAAAGACACGCGGGGCGAGCGGGGTGAGAAACCAATGGATTTAAATCCAGAGTCAGTGGGCAAGTCGATATCTGCTTTGTCCGTATCGGTAACAGAGGAACTTGGATCAGTAAGGTCACCTGTAATTGGAGGAAGTTCTTGCGGATTTAAGCCTAATAAAGGGGGGGTAACGAGATTATCAATCGGAACAGTTTCCCCCGAAACACTGTTCTTTGCGGGATCAGACTCATCAATGACAGGATTTATTGAATCGCTACCAGCGGTTTTGAGTTCGAATTCACCAGGCAGACCCTCCGGTTGAAGAAGATCAGAAGAAAGGCGCGGGCGAGAAGAGTCCACTGGAGCGACGAGGCTATTAGAAGGAGGAAGGGAGTCCTCGACAAGGTTACCCTCACCAGTAAGCTTGGCGGGTGCGGTCAATGGAATTAAGAGATGGGAAGAGTCAGTTTTTTCCCCCTGACCCGAAGTTGCTGCTTTCAAAGTTTTTGCAGTATCTGAGACGGGGCTATCCTCAATCTTTTTCTCGAAAACAGAAGGAGAATCCTGCTCCCCTTTATCATGCACAATTGGTAATATGTCTGAAATCGATGGTAAATCCACACTACCCTTCTGCATTGACCTTAAACTAGGCTCTTCAGCGATCTCTATATCCTTTTGAGGAGAAGGTGAAATACTCCGTGCCTTTGTATTGCTATCTTCGTTAACTGAAGGCTTTTTATCACCAGTAGCTTCGGGTTTGGCATTCGCCCCGTTTGACTGAACGCTCTGAGGTTCAACTTCTGCCTTTTCGACAAGACCACCCTCTTGAATAGGACTGAAGGTAAGAGGCTTAGGCAAAACAAAGGTTTCATTGATTTCCGCGGACGATGAAGTCTCTCCGGATTTCGGTACCGAAGCACAACCAAAGCCAAAAATGAGAGCACCCCAAATCAACAAAAGAGTAGCCCGAAGGCGATGATTGTTATTCGTCATCTGAAGCTGATGAGACGGCGGAGGGAGGAGACAACGGATTAAGGGCGGCAACCAAGAGATCGATCAGCAGGCAAAGGGATTCTCCGCCAGGCTTTCTCGAATTCACCTTCAAGGAGAAGACACCGGTTGAATTCCCCTGCACACGAGATCCGGAATAAACCGAATCTGGGTCGAAATCTTCGAATCCACTAGACTTCGATAAATCGATCCTATCTAGCAAATCGACCGTTGTCTGGAAGTCCAATCGCTGAAGAAAGATTTCGACGAAGTTCCCGAATGCCTTTGACAAACCTAGTGAATCAGAACCATCCCTGAACTCAGAGAGTTTACTAGCTACGCGCAACCCAAAATCAGAATCCAACACCGGTTTTACATAATCAAATTCTCCCTCCAAAGAAATCTCGCCTGTCGACTCCTTCGCTTTTGCGGTCAACTGAAACGACAGGTAATCCCTAAACTCGCTGTAAAGAGCCTCCTCCTGAGTGGTTTTCTTAAAGTTTTCAAAAAAATTCGTGCCATTCAAGCTGAACCCAAGATCATAATTGTTACCCGAAAGCCGGTCCGTAAAAGCCGGTGCCGAAGTGTCGTTTCCTTGTCCAAAAAGAAAAACTTGCTCGAGCTCCTTGTCCAGGAATGTAGGGTCAGGTTTATCATTCCACCACGAGGTAAGCATCACCAAGCAGTGCTTGTCCATACCTAAAGAGACATGAGCGGTTTTGTGACGAATTGAAAGGAACTCGGGCGAAGTATTCTCTTGAACTTTCCAATTGGGCGATTGGGACTTAAGGTCGAGCTTTTGTAGAATGAACTCCTTGAGCAATTCTTGGTCTCCAATAGGCATAACAAGTCCGAATACGACATCATGTGGACGCGACTCGATATAATCTGGGCTAGGAAACTGGAGGAAATACAAAACACGACCGTCCGGGCTTATTCCACATGAACGGGGATCCCATCCCAAATCCCCTAAAAAAGGGATCCGGTCGGTCAGGTAACTCGATAAAATCTTGGGAACCCCAACTTGCTCCATCATTCGAACGCCCGAAAATGCACAGGTACCGAACGCAACATCAGGAACATAAGCAAATGAGCGATCGTCAAAACGATGTGCTGACAAATCACCAAGCAGATCTGACTTCGATTTTTTGCCTGAAGAAGATTCAGTGGAATTAGAATTCAACAAGCTATATCCTCCCCCTACAACCACCCCTCCCAAAATCAAGATCAGGGGCAAGTTCGCTACATTAAAGAAACTCGAAGATGAAGTATCATCGTTTTTATTTTGAGCGGTTTCAGTTGAATCCGAATCATCTTCATCTTTCCGCAATAAAGATGCATTGTAGGCAATAACCAGCGTCACTGCCAAGGGGTCGAAGACAACAACCAAGATGAGAATAAACCACTTGACCACCCGGTCAACTGCATTGTCCATCGCCTCTTTGATCAAGATTGGGTTGTCGGTTGCCTGTGCCGCAGCAACTTCGTCATCAAAAGCTCCAGCAACAAATTTGAAAGATCCGATATCAGTTGACCTTATCTTTCCTTCCAACAACAAAATCTGCTGCTCCGCGTCCTCCTTTTTTGCCAGCAGTTCGCCTTTTTTGGCCTCGAGTTCCTCGGAACTGTCCGGTCCAAAGACGGATTCAGTCTCACTCAATGAAGTCAATTTGCGACTCGCTTCTGCGATCTCGTTCTCGAGCTTGGCAATTCTAGAATCGGCACCTGCCCGAGCAACCTGAAGGGTCTCCAAAGCCGTCTTAATATTGTCCGCCTGCTCGGCTCCCCCTGTTGTCAATCCGGTAATCTTGAGACTAGCTTCAGAAATTTCTTTTTGCACCAATGCAATTCGCTCGTCTAGTGCCTTATACCTTTTATCCAAGTCGTCTCTTGCAGTTTGAGAACCAGCAGCAATGCTAGCAAGTGTTGAGCGAAGAGAATCCCTTTCTTTTTGGGCCGAGGCGTTAATCCCGGAAAGAGTTGAGCGAAGAGCCTCTCTTTCCCCTGCCTGGTTTTTGAGAAGTTCGTTTGCCTTTTTGATACCATCCTCGAGGAAAGTCCTTCCTTTATCACGGTAGATCTTCACTGCGGCATCGAGTTTAGCCAATCGCATATTTACTTCTGACTCCTTCGCTTCCTCTTCGATATCAAGTTGAGCAAGGCGCTCATTTGCCCTCTCTTCCTTAACGAGTTCCTGCTGAATTCTCGCGTCGACTTCTACCTTATATTCCCTTTTCTGGACCTCCAGATCGGCAATATCTTGACGGCGAATTCCAATAACCGATTCGAGCCTCTTCTGCTCAGCTTCACGCCTACCACGCTCGCCAATAATCATCTGGTCGGTTTGCGTGGCATAATTGGCCTTCGAGGATTCGGCGTCCTTAATATCCTCTCTTCTCTCGCGAATGTATGACTCCAACCGCCTTCGTTCATCGGACTGCTTTTCCTCGCGTATGGCCGAACCTTTTTGACCAGAAGTCCGGTAAGCTGAGATCAATCGGTCGTATTCGCCTTGCTGACGCTGAAGGCTTCCAATCTCCCGCTCGTAGCCTTCGACCTGACTAAGAGTCTGTTCAAAGGCCTGAGACAAATATCCGTAAATCCCGGCTGATGTTATGCCTATAAGCAAAACAACGGCAAAGCTCAGATAAGTCCTCAAGGTTTTGTTGCAAGTATTCCAATGCCTGTAAAGGAAGGACGCGGCGATCAGTTTTCCGAACTCCAGGCTCGATGCCATAATAATGATCGGTATCGTAAAGGAGCTTACAGCACCAAAGGTTAAGGCAATACCACGAACGCTGAAATACGCAGCACATCCCGCGATGAAAAGGGCCGACCCTCCAATCAAGAGTGTGAATACGTTCATAACATCATACTTATCCAAAAATAGAGGAAGGAAAACAAGAACTTGTTCCCAAATCGAAATCTTATTCACGAAGGAAGCTTTTCAGTTTCCAATCAGGTCAAAACCTATTTTGGTACTACTCGGATGGATTTTTATGAAAACTTTACCACTTTGGATTGGTGCGTGGTAGCAGGGTATTTACTCCTGACAACATGGGTTGGCCATCTCCTGAAAGGAAAGCAATCAACCATTAAAGATTTCTTTCTTGGGGGAAGGTCTTTACCTTGGCTAGCCGTCTCTGGGTCTATCATCGCCACGGAGATCAGTGGGGTCACATTCATCGGCGTACCAGGTATGGTCTATGCGGCCGGTGGAGACTTCACCTACCTTCAGTGGGGAATAGGTTCGATTATTGCCCGTATCATTGTAGGAATCTTTTTTGTTCGAGCCTTTTACGAAAAGGAAATCTACAGTCCTTATGACTTCATGGGAAACAGGCTGGGTATAGGAGCGAAAAGACTCGCCACTATCATCTTTCAAATAGGAGGGATTCTTGGTCAAAGCGTACGAGTCTTGGTCGCCGCACTTGCCCTCAAAGTGGTCACGCCCCTCGAATTTCATGAGTGCATTTGGATCATTGGAGTTTTTGCGATAGGTTGGACTTTGATGGGCGGTATGCGCACGGTCATTTGGACTGATGTCATGCAATTCTTTCTCTTCGTCGGGGCAGGCATCCTTTCTTTGGTATGGATAACTTCCTCTATGGACGGCGGTTGGTCGAACATGGTCGAAGTTGCAGACCAAGGGGGGAAGTTCACCCTATTGAATTTAACCAGTGATCCGGCAGTTGGCTTCACTTTATGGGTAGCCATTATCGCAGTTCCCTTTCAAAACCTCAGTGCCTTTGGCGTCGACCAGCTTAACGCACAAAGAATGTTTTGCTGCAAAAATCCATCAGATGCCCGCAAAGCAATGATTACCAGTTCGGCAGCCCTTCTCCTAACCACTCTCATGCTTGTCATAGGAGCCGCTCTTTTTGCCTATTACGAGCCCATGCGCTCTGCGGGAATGGAGCCAAGCATTTTCTCCCAAGACAGTAACTACATTTACCCTGTTTGGATTGTAACCGAGCTCCCCATTGGCCTCAGGGGATTGATTCTTGCCGGAATTTTTGCCGCAGCCATCTCCAGTCTAGATTCGATATTAGCTGCCCTATCGCAAACCACCTTATCCTTATTTAAAACTCAAGAATCAGACCCGAAAAACGAAAAGAAAAACCTGCTTCGCTCAAGAATTCTCGTTCTCTTTTGGGGGATCACTCTCTCCGCTTTTGCAATTCAACTCAATTCGCTTCGTGGGAATGTCAATGTCGTGAACCTAGCCTTTGGCATGATTTCCTACACGACTGGCCCGATGCTCGGCATGTTTCTGGCAGCTCTCTTTACGCCACATGCTCGCACTGGAGGCCTTGCCATAGGCTTCGGCCTTTCCTTCTTGCTCGTTGCCTTCATTCGACCGGATTTCTATCAGATCCTAATTAACTTCGAGTTTATATCAATAAAAGATGCTACAGCATGGCATGGGATAGGAGAAGAAAACGGCAAGCTCAAATCCCTCCTTCACTCTGCTTGGGCTTGGCCCATTACAGTATTTATAACATGGGGCTGCGGTTTGCCCTTCGCCAAGAAAATACAATCTTGAATTCCATGGATCAGAGTTGCTTTTTCCCTCATCCGCAAAAGATCAAACTTTTGACGGGAACATTTGCAGTCCCTGATGTGCGGAGTTGGCTGCTTAGGGAAGAATCATTCCGAGATGTGGTGGCTTTTTTCGCGAAACGCCTTGGGTTGTCCGAACGCATATCGTCAAATCCGTCTTTTCTTACGATCGAGAAAGTAGAAACTGCCCCACCAGAAGGATACCTTCTTAGCATTTCTCCGGACGGAATCATACTTTCTGCCAAGCAGCCAAAGGGTCTCTTTCATGGGCTGACTACCTTGTCTCAATTGATCGAAAGAAAGGTCGATGGGGAGCAACTTGAATGCCTTAAAATCGATGACCATCCGACCCTTAGCCGTCGGGGTTTCATGCTCGATATAAGCCGATGCAAAGTTCCCACCATGGAAACCCTCTTTTCCATGATAGACCTGCTGGCCGAACTTCGATTCAACGAACTCCAACTTTATATTGAGCATACCTTTGCCTTTGTTGATCATGAAACTGTTTGGAAGGAGGCATCACCCCTTACTTGTGATGAAGTTCGCGAAATCGACAGGTATTGCCAAGATCGCTTCATCGAGTTGGTCCCCAATCTGAACTCATTCGGTCACTTTGAGAGATGGCTCATGCACGAACCCTACAAGCACTTGGCCGAATGCCCCGATGGCTTTCGCAGGGAAAACCCGTATATCGTTCGTGATCACGGAACCACCCTCAAACCGAACCAAACGAGCTTGGACTTTGTTGACTCTCTTTATTCGGAATACTTACCGAACTTCAGCTCGAAGAAATTTAATGTCGGAATGGACGAGCCCTGGGAATTAGGACAGGGATGGAGCAAAGAAGAGATTGAACGAAGAGGGAAAGACCAAGTATACCTCGAGCATCTCGAGGCTATTCGCAAGCTCGTCGAGAAACACGGCAAGCACATGCAATTCTGGGCAGATGTGTTATTGGAGAAACCCGAAAACGCATCTCTATTGTCACCCTCGGCCTCTCCGATCATATGGGGGTATGAGGCCGAGCATCCATTCAGCGAACAAGCGAGAACTATTTCTTCCTGCGGATTGTCTTATTGTCTTGCTCCAGGAACAGCAACATGGCGTAGCTTCACGGGACGATGGGCAACAGCAAAAGCAAATATTGAATCAGCTGCGAAGAATGCAATCAACCACAACGCCGAGGGATTATTGCTTACTAGTTGGGGTGATTGCGGAAACCACCAGCCCTGGTCTACTCTCTACCCTCCCCTTTTGTACGCTGCACAAATGACCTGGAATGGGAAGCCCCTTCATGACGACCAAGTCAGCGATGCCGTGAATCGATTGGTTTTCGACTCCCACCCTGATAATCCAGCTCGAATCATTCTCGAAACGGGAAAGCTCGACGAGGTCCTTGAGTCGAAACTTCCCAACACAAGCCTACCTTGGTATCTTGTATTTGCCCCAAAATCGAACAAGCTTGCCAAACATCTCGATGAGTATCAAAGCGCGGAACAAATCGAAAAAGGATTAGACTTTCTTCTCCAAAACCGAAACCAACTCCTAAGCAAGTCAACTTCAACCAATACAACCTTAGCTTCAGATGAGACTGAGATGGGGATCGAGCTTTCAATTTTTGCACTCGAAAAAGCCCTTTGGATCATTCGCGGGGTAAAACCAAAAAAATCTTATAATTCCGAGCCGATTCTTCTAAAGTTTGAGTCACTCTGGCTTGCCCGAGCTAGATTAGGTGGGCTTGCTGAAAGCCGTGGGCTACTCAAGGAAGCTCTGACTCAAGACTTCTGAGCGATCTGCGGAATTTCCGTCGCGATCGCGTCACAGCGCATTCTTCCATCCGTGGTCAGGATCGAAAAACCATCAACATCCTCAATAAGACCTTCCGTTGTGAGTTTTCCGAAAAAAGTACGAACCGAGTCAAGGTCCCCAGAAGAAAGATCGAACCGCTTAGCCAAGTCATTGAGGTTTACACCTTCATTCATTCTCAATCCAAACAAAACTGCGTCCTCAGCTAAATCACCGCTCTTAACTACAATATACTCTTCATAAGCTGGTCTTTTTTCATTGACCATACAGTCCGACCATTTTTGCAGGTTTGCTGCGTTCTTCCTCCTCACGCCCTTGTACTGTGTGGATGCACCCGGACCATAGCCAATCCATTCGTTCATTCTCCAAGTATTTAGGTTATGCAAACAAGTCAGTCCTGGCTTTGAGAAATTGGAAACCTCATATTGCGGGTAACCGAACTGCGGCAAGAGAGACCAAGCTTTTTCGTAAAACTCGGCCTCCTTATCAAGGTCTAACTCAACCTTGCCCTCCGATAAACGTATGTACATAGCTGTATCCTCTTCAAAGGTCAGGCAATAAGTTGATATGTGATCGGGCTCCAGTTCGACTGCAGTCATCAGGTCATGTTCCCACATGTCCAAAGTCTGACCGGGGGCTCCAAAGATTAAGTCCAAATTAACGAGAAAATCAGCTTTTTCGCGAATCATGGAATAGGCAGAAAAAACTTTATCCACATTGTGGTTACGCCCCAAAGACTTCATCATCTCGGATGAAAAGGTTTGAACCCCAAGCGAAATCCGAGTGACACCTCTATCCGCAAGAACATCAAGTTTTTCTTGAGTGATTTCGGAAGGTGCTACTTCGATGCTCCACTCGCAATCGTCACTCAAGCCAGAATCCTGGATGATTCGGCATAAATCCTCCAACTGATCACTTGAAAGCAATCCTGGGGTTCCTCCGCCTACAAAAACGGTGGAAAAAGAACGATCCGATGGAAACCGATCGAATTCACTTCTTAAACCAAGAAAAAAGGCATCAAATGCATTTTTGCTTGGTCTCTCTTGATAAAATGCGCAAAAGTCACAAGTGGTTGAACAAAAAGGAACATGAACATACAAACCCAAGGCAGGTACATTTGTTTCTTGCTTTTCTTGAACGAACATTGTCTAC
>Ga0055584_100002936_pt1 | contig 16873 bp, 19 predicted proteins | sample OSDHelmetaG_FD_58716 | JGI IMG/M metagenome (GOLD analysis project Ga0055584, IMG submission 58716) | Pelagic marine sediment microbial communities from the LTER site Helgoland, North Sea, for post-phytoplankton bloom and carbon turnover... | ecosystem: Environmental > Aquatic > Marine >... | reverse complement strand
GGAGCAGCCACAGCGGTGGTTTTGGGTGCCGAGATGTGGCTGGTAAGGCTGCCTCCACTTCTTTATCTTAGTATCTTCAGTCTTTTATACACCTCACCGAGAACAAATAGTCCTTAGATAAGGAACTACGGTATATCTCTCCCTTGTGTGTATTCCACCATTGATAGGCTAGGGTGCGGTTAATGGCCTTTTTTGCTGTGGTTTCACTGCTGGTCCAAAACTCACTGTACCAGCCTTGGGTGATATACCAACTGCGCCATTTTACGCCTGCAGGTCTGCCAAAGAACTGATGTTTGTTGACCTGGGATTGGTCGATTTTGTTAAATGGGCCGTCGGCTTGTTTTTCTTTAAGGGTGTTACCTAGGCCATTTTGACCGCGCCAGCCTGTTTTGTCTAAGTCGGCTTCGTTCATGCCAATAGTTTTTTCTAGTAGCTTCCAATCATCGTCGGTGGCTACGCGCCAGCCCACAGGGCAGACATTGCGTGGGTCGGCCACATCTTGCCAGTTATAGAGGCGGCCGTATTTGAGTAAATTAGCGTCGTCATCTTTGGGGATCGCACCAGTCCTGATTGGAGTGCCATCTTGGAACTTGGTCGCTCGCAGATTCTCTGCTAGCCAAACTTGCTCACCTATGGTGACGGTACGGTAAATATTACCTTCAACATCTTTCACTGTGTCTTGTAGTCGGTATAGGTCTTGGTTCAGATCATTAGCAGATGAGGTAGTTGAAATAGACATAATAACTCCTATAACAGCAATGAACTTTTTCATTACAGTGACCAATGCATGGCGGTCTCTTTCTCTGAAAGGTCCCAAAGCTTGGTTAACACAGGTTTATCCAAGGCGTGTGGCTCTAGCTTACATTCACCGACTGGGCCACTAAAGTACATGCGTCCTGTTGGGCCATATAATGTACGTTGTTTGAGGTTATCTTCAAGAGCGCACATGAGCTCTGGATAGGCACCTTGCTCTGCCGTTTGCGCGAGGCCAATTTTTACCATCAAGCCCCATGTAATACGGGTAGCAAAACTGGCTTTCTCATTGATAAGAGAGGTGTTGGACGCGCCTGGGTGGCAAACGTACACCTTGACGTTGGTGTTGTTAGTGGCTTGCAATTTATCTTGCAGCTCATAGGCAAACATCATTTGCGCTAGCTTACTTTGAGAATATACCTTATTAGGGTGATAGTTCTTGTCCCAGTTCATGTCATCAAATTGAATGGTTTTAATACCCATCTTGTAGCCTTCGCTCGCTACCACAACGATACGTCCCTTGGATTCGTTGATGCGATTAAACAGCTCTCCACAGAGTGTAAAGTGACCATAATGGTTAACACCTAGTTGGCTTTCAAAGCCATCTACAGTGAATTCCTGCTTGGCAATTTGAGCAATGGCGCCGTTGCACATAAGGGCATCTATGCGAGTAGTTTTTTCTAGCACCACGGCGGCGGCTTGGCGAACAGAGGCTAGGTCACCAAGGTCCATCTTTACGTAACTAATATCTGCATCGTTACCAAATTCTGTTTTTAGTTGGCCGATGGCGGCTGCTGATTTTTGCGGATTGCGGTTAAGCATCACCACCTTGGCACCTTTGGACAATAATATACGGCTAGCTTGGAATCCAGTACCTGAATTGGCACCAGTAATAACATAAGTTTTGCCAGCCAAAGTATCGATACGTGCTGGTAACCAGCCTTGTGCTCCAAATTGTGTGTCAGTACTCATGATTTCAATTTCCTTACTAATATAATTTCATTGAAAATAACTATAACTCTCTACCCTAGGTCAAACTAGGCGGAATAATAGCTAAAATTTGCCTATTTGTATCAAAGAGTTGATGTAGGGGGCTTCTCGGTGCTACTTTGTCTGCATTGTATTTTTAGGTGCTAGTTAAATGAGTAAAGCATTAATCAGGCAAATAGTTAGAGCTAGTGTTAATGATAATGGCATGATAGAAACCGGTATAAAAGGGGTTAGGCTGTTTCGAATTACCGAGCCTGTACAATGTGCGCCTGCCGTATATGAACCATCCGTGGTTGTTATTCTAAGTGGTTGCAAAGAGGCTATATTTGACGGCAAAAAGCAGGAATTTGGTAGCGAGAAATATCTATGTTGTACCATGCCAATGCCGCTAGAGTCTGGCACTCCGGATGCATCCCCAGACAACCCATTTATGGGTATATATATTTCTTTAGATGCAAGTGTGATGGCGGAACTTGCGATTGCTATGGAAAGGGCTCCTGGTGCACCTCGTAACCAAACAGGTGGGGTACATCCTCAGGGATTAGTATTGTCGCGCTGGGATGAAACCTTTAGCCAATCTTTGCTCAATTTATTGCAGTTGAGAGACAATCCCGCTGATATTTCTATTATGGCGGATAGCCGACTAAGAGAGCTCTACTACGCAATATTAAAAGGTGATGCAGGGGCTGCGACAAGACGCGCATTTGGTGTGGGGAATGAGATTTCTCGCTCCATAGAGTATTTGTCTTCCAATTTGGAGCAAAGTGTCACCATTGATGATTTGGCTGGGCAGGTGGGAATGAGTAGGGCCGTTTTTCATCGAAAATTTAAGCAGGCTACCTCTATGTCTCCAATTCAGTTCGTAAAATCTATGCGCTTGAATCGAGCCGCTACTATGATTGCCGGGGGCATGAGTGTAAATCTTGCCGCTATGGATGTGGGGTATGTTAGTTCATCACAATTTAGCCGTGAATTTAAACGTGTGTATGGGCTATCCCCCAAGCAATGGAATCAATATAATCACGCTTCTCAAGCAGTGATCTAAACAAATACAGTATTTTATAAGAACAAACTGTGAGTTTAGTATAGCCTGGGGTTGAACAGCCTAATAGTGGCTGGTCAGGCTATCTCAACTTATCTTATTCAGGAGCGCTTTAATTAGTGCCAATTACTTCAACTATGACGTCTTTGCTCAATCTAAAACTGGCCTTTCGGCTGTCTGCTATCTATCTTGCTGTTTGGGTGGCGTTGTTTGTTATTTTTCCTGATCTAGTAGCCAAAGAAAGTTATTCATCTGTAATTACCCCCATCACGCAAAAACTGATGAGCCATATTGTGTTTTTATGGGCAGCGATGATTGCCATCATGTGGTCTTTGCCAGTTATTGCCGATATTAAAACGCAGCAAACATTTGCTTATTACGCTGGCGCTTTTTGGTTGATAGGTACCGTGGCTAATGCCGTGAATATGAATTTAATGATAGCCGATACGGGTTACTTGGCAGTAACCCGATTACTAGCAGAACCGGCTTTGGGTTTGCTGTTTGTCGCCACGGTTGTACACGACAAAAAACGCACTAACGTTGCTAGCTAATATGTTTGCGTAATGTAATTCAAAGCGTATTTTCCGGAAAACAAACTAGTTAAAGTGATACTCACGTCATAACCCATTTTTTCACCTTGTTCTGTTTCTAATTCAAAGCGCCAGCGTTTGTTTTTAAAGCCATTTTTGTATATTTCATAGCTAACTATACGAATCTCGTTAGCTTGATATTCCGGTTGTACTTTAGTCAATACGTGACCAAAGGCCTCGGCAAGACCATTGCGTTTGTTGCCCTGATCCCACTTGACCAAATTAGTGGCGTTCACTAACGGGAATTCAAAGCGTGGGTCGATTTCTACTTCCACCCACTCCATGCTGGTAACACGGCTATTTTTGTAGCGAATGTTTGGTTTGTTACCGATGGTTTCAATATTGTGGGTATTAATAGTAAATTTCTTTAGTTGTCTTTCTTCATTGATGGCATGAATGACTATAGTGCCTTGTAAGGTGGCTTCGACGGCAATTTGGTCCCAACCAGACCGTTTGCCATGTAGTTTGTGTAGCCAGTAGTAGTCTGCAATGGCATACTTGATTTCAACGTAAGAACGCTCCACAGGGACGTTACGTGTGACTGGTTGTTGCACAATTTTAGTCTTCGCAAAGCTAACTTGTGGCACCATAAGTACTAGGCTAAGCAAGGCTGTCCATAGTAAAAATAGCCTGTGATCTCCTAGTAACATAGTAAAATCTCTGAGTGATTTGTGAGCAACAAGTTTATTGGCTTTCGGCAAATAGTTTAAAGCGCAACATGTCTTTTGTGGTTTGCTTTTTAAACATACCGGGCATAAAAAATGCCATCACACGTAAGAAACCGGTACACTTAAATACCGTATTCATAGTCCATATGGTCTTGCCGTCGTGTTCGGCAAAGTGGTTGGCCACTTGATTCCACACCCCTTTGGTCTGGTAAGTACCCGAAAAGGTTTGCGGAAGGTTGCGTTCGGTAATGGTTTCTATCATGACAATGTCACGTTTGCCCATTTTATAGACTAGTTCGGAGGTGGCGCCAACTTGACCTGCTTCGCCATCTAAGTGCTTAAAACTTAGTAAAGAAGGTTGCCATTTAGGCATGTTGTCTGGGTTGTCAAAAAGCGCGATTACTCGTTCTCTGGGTAGCTCTATTTCCACAGTAACGCTGTAGTGCATGGCTTACTCTCTTTTATTAATAACTTATTCACATGAATAGTTTTTTGTTATGATGAAGAACTTCACATATTGCTGATAAAGCACTTCTAAAAGTTGATTTTGCCTCATGCCTGAACAAACATCTAGTCCTACATCATCGGCCGCAAAGCCAATTCTTATGTTGGTTGCCTTATGGTTGGTCGGTTGGACCTTGCGTGTGCCGATATTGGCAGCACCACCATTAGCCGTTGAAATTGGCAGCAGCTATGGTTTGGGTGAAGCTGGTATTGGTGCTTTGACCATGCTACCTGTTATGGCTGTGGCACTGGGTGCTATCCCTGCCGCTTGGATCATTTCTCGTTACAGTTTGCGTAGGGTGATTGCTGGTGGTGTTTTGGTTATGGCTCTGGCTTCGGTTGCCCGTGGTTATGTTCCGACAGCTAGTTTGTTGTTCGCTTGTTCTTTGATTATGGGACTTGCTGTTTCTCTATTTCAAACTGCTTTGCCTAGCGCTACCCGAGTATGGACGCCCAAACATATTGCCTTAGGCAGTGCTGTTTATTTGAATGGTATGATGCTGGGCGAGATGTCTGGGGCTGGTTTAACCTTGCCTGTGATGATGCCGCTGGCCGGTGGTGACTGGTCTTTGGCTTTGTTGTTATGGTCTATCCCCGTGATGTTGATTGCTGCCCTAGTGGCCTTCATGCCCATAGCTAATGAGGTGGAGGAAACTACCCAAGCAACTTCTAAGCCCTCTCAATCGGCCCCTCCGTCAACATTACCCAGATGGAATGATATGCATGTTTGGCAATACGGTTTGTTGTTGGCTAGCTCGGTGGTGGCCTTTTATGTCATCAATGCCTATTGTGCTAGCGTGCTAACTAGCCGAGGCGAAGAATATGCTCTAGAAGAACTGATATTTGCCTTTAATGCCATGCCTTTGTTAGCGTCTTTTGTGCTCTTGGCTGCGCCTAATTGGGTAGGTTTACGGACCCCGCTAGCGATAGCTGCTGTATTTGCTGTCTTGGGTTTGGTGGGCTTTATTTTTGCCGCGGGTTGGCTATCTTGGGCTAGTGCTTTGGTGTGTGGTTTTGCCGCCACCATCGAACTGATTTTGTTGTTGAGTTTGCCACCGGCTATTGCTAAGGGCATTGCTGTAACACGCTTAAGTGCCGGTATGTCTTTGCTAGGTTTTTCTTTGGCCTTTGCGTGTACCTTGATAGGTGGCTATTTGGCCGATTGGTTTGTTTGGACAGAATTAGCGTTAATGCCCGCTCTAGTGTTTATGCTTGCGGCTTTGTTTATGTTAGGTAGTAAGACCCGCTACCCTGAATACCAGTAGCTTCTTGTTAGTGTCACGTCATGACGTAAGCATGAACTTGTTATTTTTAGATTAGTGCTTAACCTAAGTAGACACTTTGATTACGGGGACAAACCATGCAATACGAACAACTTGCCTTGCTACATCTTGCTTTAATAGCGCCAGCTCCTATTTTGGGTGCTTACCTGCTGCTACGTAAAAAGGGCACACCTAGGCATAGACAGCTAGGCAAGATATATATGCTTTTGATGCTCTTGTCGGCGGTTATTTCTTTGTTTATGCCAGCTCATGTTGGGCCGCAAATAGTGTGGCATTGGGGCTGGATTCATCTATTGAGTTTTTGGACCTTGATTAGCATCTATTTGGCGCTTAAATACGTGCGCGCTGGTGATATACGTCGTCACAAGCTGTTTATGCTGGGTTTGTATATCGGTATGATGGTGGCATTCGCATTTACCTTCTCACAGGGACGCTTGCTCGGCGAGCTTATCAATTAGACCTGTAGGTGGCGATTTAATAAAGGATATGTATGACAAAAGTTGCCGTGTTGTGTAGTGGTGGTGATGCCCCAGGCATGAATGCTGCCGTACGAGCGGTAGTGCGTACTGGTTTATCCCATGGTTACCATATGCTGGGTGTAGAAAATGGTTATGCAGGTTTAATAGATGGCTCCTTTGTTGCATTAAATAGTTTAAGTGTTGCTGATATCTTAAATCGCGGCGGGGCTTTTTTGGGCTCCGCTAGGTCCCCTGAATTTAGAACTCCAGATGGTTTAGCTACCGCTGTTGCCAACTGTCACCAACATCAGATAGATGTGCTAGTTGTGATTGGTGGTGATGGCTCCTATGCTGGAGCAGCCACTTTGGTTGCCGAAGGGGTTAATGTCATCGGCTTGCCTGGTACCATCGATAACGACATTGCTTGTACTGACTACACTATTGGTTTTGATACTGCTGTGAATACGGCGGTAGAATCGATGTACCGTTTACGTGATACCTCATCCGCTCATCATAGAGCCAGCTTGGTTGAGGTAATGGGCCGTCATGCTGGTTATATTGCCTTGTACAGTGCCATAGCTGCCGGGGCTGATATGGTATTGCTGCCAGAACAAATCAAGAGTCAGGAACAGATAGCCGAAGAACTGATAGGCCACCAAAAAATGGGTAAAAATCATCAACTTATTGTGGTGGCAGAAGGTTGGGGGGATTCTGCTCAGCTTGCCGATTATCTGGCTTCGAGTACCGGTATAAAGATAAATCATGACGTTTTAGGGCATATTCAACGTGGTGGTGAGCCCTCATCAATGGATCGAATACATGCCTCCATGATGGGGCAGTTTGCTATTGATTTGATTGCTCAAGGGCTGGTCAATCAGTTGGTAGGGTGGCGTCATGGAGAGTATATGTGCATGTCAATTGAAGCAGGTCTAGCAGCTAAAAAAACTTTATCAGCCGATATGCTAAAACTAGCTAACGTTCTTTCGCATTGATTCATTGAATCCCGTCAGTGGGCCACCTATAATGGCAGCTGACTAATCGCATATTTGGATACTGGCTGCATGGCATATCAGGTACTAGCGCGTAAACTGCGTCCCCAAGACTTTCATTCCCTGGTGGGGCAGGAGCACGTATTGCGTGCTTTGGTTCATGCCTTGGACGAGCAGCGTTTACACCATGCGTATTTATTTTCGGGTACTCGAGGTGTGGGTAAAACCACTATTGCACGTATCCTCGCACGATGCTTAAACTGCGAGCAAGGGATTAGTTCCAAGCCTTGTGGTACCTGTTCGAGTTGTGTAGAAATCAGTGAAGGCCGGTTTGTTGACCTTATTGAAGTGGATGCAGCGTCTCGCACTAAGGTAGAAGACACCCGTGAACTACTTGAAAACGTGCAATATGCGCCAACACGTGGACGCTTTAAGGTTTACTTGATAGACGAAGTACACATGCTGTCCACCAGCAGTTTTAACGCCTTACTAAAAACATTGGAAGAACCACCTCCACATGTAAAGTTTTTACTTGCCACCACAGATCCACATAAGCTGCCAGTAACGGTATTGTCCCGTTGCCTGCAATTTAATCTTAAGAATATGCCTGCTGAGCAGATAGCTACTTATCTGCAGAAAGTATTAGGTGAAGAGCAGATTACCTTTGACGAACCCTCGGTTTGGCAAATTGGTCGTGCTGCCAAAGGCAGTATGCGTGATGCTTTGAGTCTTACAGACCAAGCCATTGCTTTTTGTGGTGGTGAACTTAGCGAAACTGCCGTTAACCAGATGTTGGGCAGCATTGACCAGAGCCGCGTGGTTGCCCTAGTGCAAGCCTTGCAACAGGGTGATGGCAGTGCCATTTTACAACAGGTAGCAGAACTCGCTGAACAAGGTCAAAATTTTGTTGTAGCTTTAGAAGACCTGTTGTCTATGCTGCATCAAATCGCTGTGTGTCAGGTAGTGCCTAATGCACCTGTAGCAGTACAGTTTGATAGCCAGATGATGCAAAGCTTAGCGCAATCCATGCCTGCTGCAGACATTCAACTGTTTTATCAAATGGGTAGCGTGGCCCATAAAGATTTGGCTTTGGCCCCTGATATCCGCAATGGTTTTGAAATGGCCTTGTTGCGGATGTTGGCATTTCGTCCACAAATAGACCCAAAGCAATTGCGTCAAGTTGCCATACCTCAAGGGGGGGCAGCTCAAGTTGCTGCGCCTCAGCCTGCTACACAAGCAACGCCGGCAGAGGTAGTTGAAGAAGCAGAGCCCGAGTCCGCCGCAGAGCAGGTTCCTGCTGCACAGCCAGAACCAGTATTAGAGCAACCGCAGGTGGAAGTGCAATCTGCGCCAGCGGTTGAGACTGAAGCTGAATCTACACCCGTTCAAGTTGAACCTGAACCTCATGTGGAACCTCAGTCAGAGCCAGAACGTGAAGCTGCACCGCAACAAGAGCCTGTTGTGGAATCTCAGCCTGAACCTGAAGCACCTAGTGCTGGCAATGAGCAGGTTGTTGGTCATGTGAATGTTGGTGAACAAAGCTTACCGTTAATGGCTGACGTACCGCCATGGGAAGATGCGCCTGCCGGTTGGCAAGGTCAAGCTGATTCTCCCGTTGTGGAAGCAAGAGCTGAACCACAGCCAGAGCAACAACCAGAGCCAATGGTTGAGCCGCAGCTAGAGCCGGTCCTTGTACTTGCTAGCACAGAAGAGCCAAGCCAGCCTAAACAGCAATGGACTTTGGCGGACCTGGATCAAAGCAACTGGGCTAATATTTTCCGCGATCTAGACATTGACGGCTTAACTCGGTCAATCGCCGCCAATATGGTGTTTGCCAAACGTGTTGGCACGCAACTGACGTTTACCTTGGAGCAGGGGCAAACCAGCATGCTTAATGCCGCTCATCAGGGACGTATTCGCCAAAGTTTGGAAGCCATGTTTGCCTGTGATCTACAGTTGGCCATTGACATTGGTAACACCGAAACAGAAACGCCTTTTGCACGTCGTGAGCGCCGTTTGGCACAACATCAACAAGAGGCCGTTGAATCATTGCAGGCGGACCCATATGTAGATAAGTTGCAGCAGGTGTTTAATGGTCAATTGGATCTAGGTACCGTAGAGCCTGTACAAAACTTTGAAGAATAAGCTGTTACCTTTCACTCTTGTCTAAGGTGACATGAAGCAAACAAATTGAGAAGTAGAGAAACACTATGTTAAAAGGCGGAATGGGCAACTTGATGAAGCAAGCCCAACAGATGCAAGAACAAATGCAGCAAGCGCAAGAGAAACTAGCTGAAACCGAAACCACCGGTAGTGCTGGTGCAGGCTTAGTAGAAATTGTCATGAACGGTCGTCACGATGTGAAACGCGTCAACATTGACGATAGCTTAATGAGCGAAGACAAAGAGATGTTGGAAGACTTGCTAGCGGCAGCTGTAAACGACGCCGTTCGCAAAATTGAATCCGCTCAGCAAGAAAGCATGTCTGATATGACCGCCGGTATGGGTATCCCGCCTGGCTTTAAGATGCCATTTTAAGGGTTATCTCTCACAACTATGACCTTTAGTCCTTTAATAGAAGAATTGATCGAAGCCTTACGCTGTTTACCTGGCGTAGGGCGTAAGTCTGCCCAGCGTATGGCATTGCATTTGCTTGAACGCGATCGCCAAGGTGGTAGCACCTTGTCTGTAGCTTTGCAGGCAGCTCTGGATAAGGTAGGACGCTGCCAATCCTGTCGTAACCACAGCGAAACAGATGTTTGCACTACCTGTGCTAGCCCGCGTCGTGACAAGCATAAGCTATGCATTGTAGAAACACCTGCTGATGTCTTAGCCATTGATTCGTCTACGGGCTATGACGGCCTTTACTATGTGTTGATGGGGCATTTGTCACCCTTGGATGGCATTGGTCCAGACGCCTTGGGTTTGCCGGCTTTGTTTAGCCGCTTACAAGATGAATCTTTAGCTTACCCCGTGCAAGAAATTATTATTGCTACCAACCCTACGGTAGAAGGCGAAGCCACGGCTCATTTTATCAATGAGCATATTCAAGCCCTATCGATTGACGAGCAAATTAACGTTTCGCGTATTGCTCACGGTGTACCTATTGGTGGTGAACTGGAATATGTCGACGGCGGCACCTTAGCTCACGCCTTTGCAGGACGTAAAGCATGGTAACGGAAAACCAATATATCTATGTAGATACGGCAGCTGAATTACTTAAAGCCTGTGAGTATCTAAATACCAGCTCGCAAGTTGCTCTTGATACCGAGTTTATGCGGGTCGATACCTTTTATCCGCAAGTGGGGCTAGTACAGCTTTCTGATGGTCAGCGTACTTATCTCATTGATCCTCTGACTATTGATGACTGGCAACCGTTACAAAGTTTGTTGCTAAGTCCTCAGGTTGACAAGGTGCTACATGCTTGTAGCGAAGATCTAGAATTGATTCGTCATTGGCTGGGCCTCACCCCTAGCCCTATTGTTGATACCCAGATTGCGGCAGCTTATGCAGGTCACGGTTTATCAATGGGTTTACAGAACATGGTGAAAACCCTGTTAGATGTAGAGCTAGAGAAGGGTGAGACTCGTTCTAACTGGTTACAACGTCCGTTAACGGACTCCCAGTGCCACTATGCAGCGTTGGATGTGTCCTTGTTGTTACAGTGCTATGACAAGTTAAAAGCTGCCCTAGAAGAGCAAGATAAGTGGCAATGGTTTGCGGCAGATATGTTGGCATTGGCGACACCCAAACAAGAAATTGAACCTCAAGTAAGCTATCAGAATGTGAAGAATGCTTGGCGCTTGCAAGGTGTTGAACTGGTGCGTTTACAAGCCTTGGCTGCCTGGCGAGAAGAGCAGGCTAGAAACTTAGACAAGCCACGAACTTTTATTGTGAAAGACCCTAGTCTGGTGGAAATTGCCCAAGCCAACCCGACCCATACCCAAGCTTTAGCAGGCATTCAAGATATGCGCCCAAGTAGCCTGCGGCGCTATGGTAAAGGCATTTTGCAGCAATTAGTGCTAGCCAATAAGGCTGTTGAAAACGCGCAGGTTGCTATTCCAGCGACGCTGCCGCCACCTTTAAGCAAATCTGAACAAAAACGTTACAAGCAACTACAGCAGTGTGCCAATGCCATTGCCGAAGAGCATGACTTGTTGCCACAGCTGCTAGTTCGTAAAAAAGAGCTATTGGCGTTATTTGAACGTCACCGCCAAGCCCAAGCATTTATGCTCCCCGAGGCTTGGTTAGGCTGGCGTGGCGAGCTACTGCGCCAACCAATGAATGACCTATTTAATCAGTTATAGAGGCGGCCATGAGCCAAGACAAGATGATTTGCTCCATTTACCGGAGCCCCAAAAAAGATGAAATGTATTTGTATGTTGCTAAGGCTAAGGGCCTAGCTGATGTGCCAGAGGCCTTGTTAAAAATGTTTGGCCAGCCACAGCATCGTATGGATATGTTGCTAACAGAAGACAAAAAGATGGCACGTGCAGACGCATCAGCTATTCTTGCCGACATTGATGAAAAGGGCTATTACCTACAAATGCCACCAGCTCGTGACGAGTACTTGTTGGATCTATACAAAGCACCAGTGAATCCTACGTACTAGTTATGCATAAGTTTTGGTTAGACACGCCCATTACCAAGATGACCGAGCAGCAGTGGGAAGCTTTGTGCGATGGTTGTGGCAAATGTTGCTTACAAAAGATCATAGATGACGAAGCACCACTGATGTATCACACACGTGTGGCTTGTGAGTATTTGGATTTAAAAACCTGCCAATGTCAGGTTTACGATCAGCGGCAACTAAAGGTACCCGATTGCACCAAGGTGTCACCAGACAACGTGGATGACTTTAACTGGCTACCAGAAACCTGTGGCTATCGTTTAGTTGCGGCTGGCGAAGACCTACCAGATTGGCATCCGCTACAAACTGGTGATGTAAAAAGCCCAATCAAAGCCGGTATGACAGTAAAAAAATGGGCCGTAAGTGAGCGCAAAGTCTCTCCCGATAACTGGGGAGAATATATTATTGAAATCCAGCAATTGGATGAAGAAGAATAGGTTGAGCTAAGTCCTGCAAAAGCTCTAGTTATTATGGGTGTTATTATTAGTGTTTTTTGCTATGGTTAGGAGAAACCAATAACAACAACTATGGATTGCTCTTGCTTTATTTCAGCAATCAACTGGACATAGACAACATGACCACCTTTACTCGGCCCTTTGCCCTGTTTTTTCTTTTGCTAATGCAACTGGGGTTTGTCGCATCCTCAGTCCATGCTCAGTCTTCCAATTCAGCACAACATCTAGATAGCCAAATAGATATTCGCATATTGGTCGATGTGTCGGGCAGTATGAAAAAAACCGACCCACTCAATTTACGCGTGCCCGCTTTGCAGGTGCTAACCCAATTGCTGCCAGAAAATGCTCAGGCTGGTGTGTGGGAATTTGCCGACCAAGCAAATATTGTTGTGCCTCACGGTGCTATTGATGGTCAATGGCGTGCACAAGCCTTGGCCGCCGCGCAGAACATTCGTTCCGATGGTCAATACACCGATATAGGTGGTGCTTTACAAAGTGCTGCCTTTGATGACAAAGCGCGCGACAGTCAACGCAACCTACACGTTATCTTATTAACTGATGGTATGGTTGATGTGGCCAAAAACGAAGTGGTTAACATTCGTGCCCGTAATGAACTAATTCAACATATTACCCAACAGTACGTTGAAGCTGGTGCTTTGGTGCATGCTATTGGCTTGTCCCATGCGGCTGATGTAAAAACCCTCAATGACATTGCTCGTCGTACCGATGGCTTGTTTGCCGTTGCTGAAAACGCCGATCAATTGTTAGATATTTTTTTAAGAGCGCTAGATAACAGCGTATTAACACAACAGGCGCCAGTCTCCACCGATCGCCAGTCTTTTGTTGTTAACGAAGATGCCGAAAGCATCACCGTCGTGGTAGAAAAGAACGGCGACCAAGGTGTGGCTTTGCAAAGCCCAGATGGCGAAGTCATCAGTGCTGGTGAAACCAGTAAGCAAGTTGATTGGCAGGAATCCAGTACCCATGACGTTGTGACTGTGCAGCAGCCAGAGCAAGGCACTTGGGTCGTAACTTCAAACGCAGCGGAAGTCACTAGGGTCAACATAGAGGGTAAGCTGCGGATGGATCTGCGTTTGCCAAGTAATAATATTTATCTAGGCCAATCTACATCACTGCAAATAGTTTTAGCGGATGCCAATGGTGCCATTACTAGGCCTGAGTTGTTGTCCCAATTTACTTTGCAGCTGAGTTTAGAAAATGAGCAGCAACAAGTACAGTGGCAGCATCAACAAGGTCTGTTATCAAGTTTGACCCGTATTGATATGCCGGCGCCACCGGCGCTTGGTCTTTACCGTTTGCGTGCCACGCTTAGTTTTGGGGATAAGGCGCAAGAAGTGGAGCGCAGTCTACGCGTCCACCCGCCGATTGACTACGTCATAAGCCAACAACAAGTTGGTAATATCTTGCACTACAAGGCGGCTGTCACCCCATTGTTTAAACAATTGGACCTAGACGCTAGCCATGTCACACTTTCTGGTAAACGCACGGATGGCACCGGTTTACAAAAGTCTATCTCTTTAGATGTGGATAAATGGCAGGGTAGTTGGCAAGAAACGCAAGCGCTGCAGGGCTTATCCTTGATGCTTGATGGGGTTACGCTTACTGGTGAGCCAGTAATCTACCAGATAGAAGGTGTACAGGTTAGCGTGTTAACACCAAAGCAAGTTGCTCAGCAACAACAAGCAGAGTCCGCTGCTGTAGAAGACTTACCTGCTGCTACCATTATAGAGGTAGAAGAAACGACACAGGTAGAAGACGATGGCGCCGCTGATAATAGCTTGGTGGTTAGTCAAGAGCGGGCGACTGATGATATGCAAGCGTTGATGCAGGAGCTTGACGAGCCAGATCAGCCGCTACAACTAGAACCATCGCAAGCACCACCGCAACCACCGCAAGTCACTGTTGAAGCCGAACCGGCCGCCGAAGAATTAGACAACCGCATAGCCTTATTTGGCATCTTATTGTTGATGTTTTTGGCTATTTTGATTTGGGTGAGATTGAAAAGTAGATCTCAGGCTGGAGAAAATCCGCAAAATTGAGAATAGCGCCTACACTTGATACATGACTATTAACAAGGGGACACAGTGGTCCCCTTTTTTATGGATGGATGTATCTTGCGCGATCCTTTGCTGGTAACGCTCACTAGTGTTCGCTACTTTCGTCAAATCACGCTTAGTCAAAAATCCCAAAGGATTTTACGTATCGGCTTTTTAGCGTTATTGATCAATCTTGTTTTAGCCAATAGCTTGCTGGGCTATAACTGGTATCAGCGACAACAGGTGAAGCAACAAAATACTGCTTTAGAGCTCAATGAGGCTAAGTTGCAAGCTGAGGTTTATGCCTTAACGGATAGCATAAAGTCCCTTGAGTTGCCCTTAGCAATACACCCTACAATGCTCGGTAAACTGCACGACTTGGCACCTACAGCAGCGGTTAGCTTGAAGAATTTACAGCAAACTAATCAGCAATATCGGCTTACTGTGTTAACTTTAGAAAGCCGTATAGACAGCTTGATGCAAGAACAAAGCTTGCTGGTGCGTGAAGTAGAGTACCTGCAAACACAACGCCAAAAAATCCAACCCAGTATCGAACGCCTGCATCATCTGTTAGGTATATCTAATATCGCAGAAGATAAGATCTCACCCTTAGTACAACTAGCCGACCAGCGTAGTCAGGTCATGTTTCACGTTCCCTCAGGTTGGCCTTTGCAAAAATTGCAACGTATGACGTCGGCTTACGGTTACCGAATCCATCCTATTGAAAAAGTACGTAAGTTGCATAGAGGGGTAGACCTTGCTTGTCGCACAGGGCATGAGGTTTATGCCACCGCTCCCGGTGTGGTGACGCAAAGTCACTATAGCAAAGGTTTTGGTCATTTGATAAGCGTGACGCATAACTATGGTTTTCGTAGCCGCTATGCACATCTAAGTAAACGCGATGTGAAGGTAGGAGAGTGGTTACATGAAGGTCAGAAAGTAGGCCGCTGTGGCAAATCAGGTTTGGCTGATGGTCCGCACTTACACTATGAAATTCGTTATTTGGGGGTTGCCGTTGATCCACAGCCTTTTCTGCAGTGGCAACTGTCCGAATTTGAACATTTTTTAAGCAAAACAGGAGAAATAATTCCATGGCAATCTTTAATAAAGCAGATGTTCAGCAAACCGCCGCTACGCGCAACGGAGCAGCAGATAATGTCACAATAATTGCACCAGGCAATCACCTAGCTGGACAGTTTACTATTGTTGGTTTATTGCATGTGAATGGTCAGATAGAGGGCGAAGTGGTTTCTTCTGCACGCATCGATGTCGGTACCAGCGGCGAAATTAATGGCGTGGTACGAGCAGATTCGTTGCATGTGGCGGGGTTGGTTAAAGCCGATGTTTGGTGCCAAAACCTAGTTGTCCTAGCAGGTGGGGAGGTGCACGGCTTGCTGCAATGTAACGAACTGGTAGTAGAGTCAGGTGGACAGTTCTTTGGCGAGCGCAAGGCTTATGAGAAAAATGAGTTGGGTGTTGAACTACCTGAAATTACGCATGTACCAAAGGACGATTTGTTAGAATAGGGTATACTAGCGGCTTTGGCCTGTGCGGGCGTTTTAGTTAGTGAGATTTGTTGATGTGTGAATTAATGGGTATGAGTGCTAATGTACCTACAGATATATGTTTTAGTTTTACTGGCCTCATGCAGCGCGGTGGCGGTGTTGGTCCCCATGTAGATGGTTGGGGTATTACTTTTTACGAAGGCAAAGGGGCGCGTTCCTTCCATGACCCACAGCCTAGTGTCGATTCTCAAGTGGCCCAGTTGGTACAAAAACATGCCATGAAATCCAATGTCGTCATCAGCCATATACGTCAGGCTAACATGGGCCAGGTGTGCTTAGAAAACACTCATCCTTTTCAGCGTGAAATGTGGGGCCGGCATTGGACATTTGCTCATAATGGCCAAATTAAAGGTTACGAAAGTTTGCCATTGCAGCATTACTTGCCTGTCGGCAGCACCGATAGTGAACATCTTTTTTGTTGGCTTTTAGGCGAGCTCCGTCACGCTTTTCCTAAGCCTAGCTCAGATCCTTGGCCTGTGCGGCTGCATTTGCAACAACTCATGGATTCGTTGCATCACCGTGGTGTTGCCAACATGCTGTTATCAGATGGGCAGTATCTGTATTGCTATTGCTCAACCAAACTGAGCTGGATTACACGCCGTGCGCCATTTGGAGAAGCTTGTTTAAAAGATGCTGAGATGCAGGTGGATTTTGGTACCCAAACCACACCCAATGACATCGTTACCGTCGTTGCCACTGATCCTTTAACCGATAATGAACAATGGCAGAAAATGCGCCCAGGCAGTATGTTGGTATTGTGTGACGGCAAAGTCATTTAGTGGTTTATTAAAACACTTGTTTAAATATATTTTGTCTTTAGGTAATGGATGTGTAGAATATTGCCTCAGTAGCGTTATTAATTACAATAATTAAATAATTAAATAATTAAA